>JACCEA010060154.1_pt1 | contig 37416 bp, 36 predicted proteins | sample 7449851 | NCBI WGS metagenome assembly JACCEA01 (sample SAMN15323453, study PRJNA562643) | freshwater metagenome | isolation source: river surface water | place: USA:Blue River Watershed | collected 2017-08-18 | reverse complement strand
TGTGCACCTTGCGCTGCATGGTGATGCCGTCGCTCACCAGTTTTTCAAACGCTTTGGTCCCGTCTTGCTGGGCCTTAGCAAATGCGCCCAAGCCTGCCAGCCAAATTTGCTGTGCTTGCTCCTTCACGTTGTCAGACATGGCGGCGGGGTCAAAAGGGTTTTTCGTAGACATGGTGCAATTACTTTCAAAAAATAACTTCCACTTTACTCTCAGATTCAAAGCCCAACAACGATCGAAAACCATAGCAGTTTGAGCTTTGTCAAAATTTGCCAACTCTTTTAGAATGCCAATCATGAGCACCATGAATATTTTATTGCCCGATGCCCTCAAGTCTTTTGTGGACGTACAAGTTGTGCACCGTGGCTACGGCACAAGCAGCGAATACGTTCGCGAACTCATCCGCAAAGACCAGCAAGCGCAGCAGTTACGTACCTTGTTGTTGGCTGGCGCGCAGTCGCCCGCGCAAGAGTCCGTTACTCCCGCCTACTTTGACACGCTTCGTCAGAAAGTCGCCCACAGCCAAAGCACGCGCAAGTGAAACGCAAACCCGTTATTCCAAGGGCCATGGCGCTGCAAGATGTGGATGATGCTGTGGTGTACCTGCTGCAGCAACAAGCAACAGAAGCAACTCTGAACCTGATTGACAGCTTGGAAGTCGCCTACACACACATCAGCAGAAACGCAGCAACGGGCTCAACCCGCTATGCGCATGCGCTGGACTTGCCAGGGCTGCGCACATGGCCCCTGACGGGGCATCCGTATTTAATCTTTTATGTCGAGCAAGACGCGCACATCGATGTGTGGCGTGTGCTCCACATGAGCCGAGACATTCCACAAGAACTCCAATGACAGAGACAACCCACCAAGCTTGGTACGTGGTCCACACCAAGCCTCGCCAAGAAGCCCGCGCCCTTGAAAACCTGCAAAACCAAGGCTTCAACTGCTTTTTGCCCACCATGCAGGTGCAAAAGCTGCGCAACCAAAAAGTGCAGACCATCACCGAGCCCATGTTCAGCCGCTACTTGTTCATTCAGCTCGACGACCAAACCCAAAACTGGGGCCCCATCCGCTCGACCTTGGGCGTGAGCAAGCTGGTCAGTTTTGGCCCGCAGCCCGCTAAAGTGCCGCCCGAGTTCATCGCGTTCTTAAAAGAAGCCCCGCCCGAAACCCTAGAGCGTATGTTTGCCCCGGGCGACAACGTGCAAGTTGCCAGCGGTCCGTTGCAAGGCCTAGAGGGTAAATACCTCGCCCACGATGGCGAAACCCGCGCCTTTGTATTGGTCGATTTATTGGGCCAGCCGCAAAAGCTGCGCATGGCAGTTGATAGCCTGCGCGCGACCTAGATTCGTGGCGATAGTTCTCAAATGCACCAAGTAGTTACCGTCATTCTTTTTTTTGTAGTCACCCTGCCGACCAAACTGTGCAAAACTCTGCTGCGTTCCAACAAGCGCCGCAGCAAAATATTCTTGCGGCAGCAGATGTGTGCCGAAATGGTTGCCAGTGACCTGCAAGAAGCCCAAAAACACGCGTTGCTTTTTGTCTAAGGCAAGTTTCGATTGGTGGGGGGGGGCTTCAAAGTTGTCATTTAAAGCAGATAATTAAAAGCTTTGCTATTGAGCGAAACGGCGGTAGCGTGCCTAAATCATTCGTTGCTTTAACCTCATTCTCTTGTTGCACACCATAACATCGCCCCAACACATTGCCATCATCATGGATGGCAATGGTCGCTGGGCGCAAAAGCGTCTCATGCCACGCACTGTTGGGCATGCAAAAGGCGCTGCTGGAGTTAAGGCGCTGGTCGAGCGCAGTGCTAAGTTGGGGGTCAAATATCTCACCCTCTTTGCCTTCAGTACCGAAAACTGGAGCCGTCCAGTAGATGAGGTTTCCACCCTGATGGGGCTGTTTGTGCAATACCTTGAAAAAGAAATGGGTGCACTGGCCGATGCGGGTGTGCGTTTGAAGGTAATTGGTGATGTGACAGGTTTTCCCGTCGAATTGCAGCAACGTATTCATGCAGCAGAGGCAGTCACGAGAAACAATAAAGCCATCACCCTGTGCGTGGCGGCCAACTATGGCGGCCAGTGGGACGTGGTGCAAGCCGTCAAAAACTGGCAGGCCGCCCACCCCAAATCAAGTGTTGATCAACTGACGCAGAAAAGCTTGGCACAGCACCTCAGCACAGCTGACATGCCCGATGTAGACCTGCTCATTCGCACCGGCGGCGAGCAGCGCATGAGTAACTTCTTGCTTTGGCAGGCAGCTTATGCTGAGCTGTACTTTACCGACACCCTTTGGCCCGAATTTAACGAAGCCGAATTAAACAAGGCCTTGTGCTGGTTCGCCACCCGCGAGCGCCGTTTTGGCCAAGTGCACCCTCATACAACTAAAGAAACCGCATGACAGACGAAGCCATTCATACCGACGACGAAATCAACCTGCTAGACATCTTGGTTATCTTGGCCGAGTCGTGGAAATTACTGTTGTTTGGCCCGCTCATTGCGGCGCTGTTAGCTGGCGCATTGAGCTTTTTGTGGCCCAAAACGTTTGAGTCAGTGGCCATCGTGCGGTTGACCGAGGAGGAGGTGGCTTTGTTGCAAGCTGCCTCTGTGCTTGATCCGTTGATTGAAAAATTTGGCTATTTGCAAAATGCCGATGGCATTAAAGATGATGCACGCTCTGCTCTAAAGAAAGACCTGAGCTTTTCAACCGACAAGAAAACCAAGCTTGCAACTGTCGTGGCCAAAGGCCGCACGCCAGAATCTGCCCAAGCCTTGTGTCAAACTGCTATGGATGCTTTGTTAATAGAGCTGCAGCCCAAGGGCAAAGAAAAAGAAGCCATTCTTCAAGAAATAGCAGTTAACAACCAGCTTATTGCATATGGTGTGATATATGTTGAGCGTCAGGGCGGTAAGCAAAATAATTCAAATAATTCAAAAGGGGAAATTGCCAACTTAAAGTTAAATAACTTAGAGCTTGGGTTAAAACTCCAAGCTAAAGGCGACGAGGTATTTTTGCAAAAACCAAGTTTGTCTCAACGCATAACATCGCCAAAGCGTGGAATGGTTGTTTTGCTTGCGGCCCTGACGACTGGTTTTATATTGCTTCTGTTTGTGTTTAGCCGTAAAGCTTGGAATACCGCCTGCCAAGACGAGGCGGCATCTGCCAAGATTAAAAAAATCAAACTTGCGTTTACTTCAAAATGAATATTTCTAAATCCACCATCGCAATTATTGGCCTTGGCTATGTGGGCTTGCCACTGGCTGTCGAGTTTGGCAAGCACCGCGCCACAATTGGCTTTGACATTAACCAATCTCGTATCAATGAGTTGGAGTCTGGCAAAGACCATACCCTTGAATGCAGTCCCCAAGAGTTGCAAGCTGCAACACAGCTTCGCTACAGCAGCAACCTGCAAGATTTGCAGCAAGCACAGGTGTTCATCGTCACCGTGCCCACTCCTGTAGACCAAGCCAACCGGCCCGACATGACGCCGCTGGTGAAAGCGAGCGAAACGGTGGGTAAGGTGCTTAAAGTAGGTGACATCGTTATTTACGAATCTACAGTGTATCCTGGTGCTACCGAAGAAGTGTGCGTACCCGTGCTTGAAAAGTTCAGCGGCTTGAAGTTCAACCAAGACTTTTTCTGTGGCTATAGCCCAGAGCGCATCAACCCTGGTGACAAGGTCAATACCCTCACCACGATCAAGAAAATTACCAGTGGCAGCACCCCCGTTGTGGCTGGTGCTGTCGATGGCCTTTACCAAGAAATCATCAAAGCAGGCACTTGGAAAGCCAGCAGCCTTAAGGTTGCTGAAGCAGCCAAGGTTATTGAAAACAGCCAGCGCGATTTGAATATCGCCTTCGTCAACGAACTGTCAGTTATCTTTGACCGCATCGGTATCGACACGCTGGAAGTGCTGGAGGCGGCAGGCAGCAAATGGAACTTCTTGCCATTCCGCCCTGGCATGGTGGGTGGGCATTGCATCGGTGTTGACCCGTATTACCTCACGCACAAAGCAGAAGAGTTGGGCTACCACCCGCAAGTCATCTTGGCGGGTCGTCGCATCAACGACGACATGGCACGCTATGCTGCCCAAGGCATTATCAAGCGCATGCTACAAAACGGCATTGATGTGTCGCGCAGCACTGTGGGTGTGATGGGCATCACATTCAAAGAAAACTGCCCTGATATTCGCAACAGCAAAGTTGCTGACTTGGTTAAAGAGCTACAAGGATGGGGTGTCAACGTGGTGGTGGCTGACCCTTGGGCCAATGCCGCAGAGGTGCAACACGAATACGGCATCACACTTGGCCAAATTGACGCTGACCACAAGGTAGATAGCCTCATTGTGGCCGTCGGTCACCAAGAGTTTCGTGCGCATACGGCCGAACAGCTTCGCACTCATTGCAATAGCAGCCATCAGCCAGTCATTGGCGACCTTAAAAGTCTTTATGGTCGCCACGCGCTGGCCGATGCTGGGTTTACTGTTTTCCGTCTTTAATCGTTCCTATTATGCAAATTTACACCCCCATCACTGGCCGCAAACTGCGCCTTGCATTAGTCGGCTGTGGCCGCATCGCTGCCAACCATTTTGGCGCCATGGAAGGCCACGCAGACAATATTGAGTTGGTTGATGTGTGTGACATCGACCCCGCCGCATTGAAAGCCGCAGTCGAGCGCACTGGCGCTAAAGGCCATAGCCAATTGGCCGACATGCTCAAAACCACCACGGCTGATTTGGTGGTGCTTACTACACCTAGCGGCTTGCACCCTCAGCAAGCGGTAGACGTAGCCAAGGCTGGTAAACATGTGATGACCGAAAAGCCCATGGCCACCCGCTGGCAAGATGGTTTGCGCATGGTTAAGGCTTGTGATGATGCCGGTGTACGCCTATTTGTCGTCAAGCAAAACCGCCGCAACGCCACCTTGCAGCTGCTCAAGCAAGCTGTGGAACAAGGGCGATTCGGCCGCATCTACAACGTAGCCATGAACGTGTTTTGGACGCGTCCACAAGACTATTATGACCAAGGCAACGGCTGGCGCGGCACTTGGGAATTTGATGGCGGCGCATTCATGAACCAAGCCAGCCACTACATCGACTTGCTCAACTGGATCGTTGGCCCTGTTGAAAGCGTCATGGCCTACACCGCCACTCAGGCACGCAACATTGAAGCCGAAGACAGCGGCGTGGCCGCCATCAAATGGCGTAGCGGTGCCATGGGTACGTTGAATGTCAGCATGCTGACCTACCCCAAAAACCTAGAAGGCTCAATTACCATCTTGGGTGAAAAGGGCACCGCTCGCATTGGTGGTGTGGCCGTCAATGAAATTCAAGAGTGGCAGTTTGAGCAAACCCTGCCCGAAGATGAACAAATTAAAGCTGCCAGCTACGCCACCACCAGCGTTTATGGCTTTGGCCACCCGCTGTATTACGGCAATGTCATTGCCACCTTGCGCGGCGAAGCGGAGCCAGAAACCGATGGGCGTTCTGGTTTGAAGAGCTTAGAGCTGTTGGTGGCCATGTATCGTTCGGCAAAAGATAGTGCCAAAGTGTCATTGCCTTTGGAATGCTAAATTCAGACGCTCGCTCAGAAATGAGAAATGACATTCAAGCGCTTCGTGCGCTTGCTGTGTTGGCGGTTGTCGTTTGCCATATGAATCCATCTTGGTTGCCAGGGGGGTATTTAGGGGTAGATATATTCTTTGTCATATCTGGCTTTGTTATTACGCAGTTGTTGCTGAGTGCGAAAGATGTCCATCTCGGTAAATTTTGGCTGCAACGAATATTTAGAATATTGCCTGCTTATGCCGTAATGCTTGCCGTTGTCGCCCCTTTAGCGGCTATGGTTTTCGTACCTGAAAATTTTTCTCAATTTAGCGGTTCATGGATAAAGAGCTTACTGTTTGTATCAAATCAATACTTTTCTAGCTACGGCGATTATTTCTCTCCATTATTGACAGAGCAACCGCTGCTGCATACTTGGTCGCTTGCTGTTGAAATGCAGTTTTATCTCATTTATCCATTTTTAATTTTGTTTCTGCTGAGGTATCGTGCTCTATGGGTTTTGCTTGTTGTAACAGCGCTGGGCTTTGGATACGCTCAATGGGCATGGATGCAAGCTAGCACACATGCGCCCCTCTACTATGCATTGCTTATTCGAGCGCCTGAATTTTTGTTTGGTTGTGCATTGTCGGCGTATGCCAATAGGCTAAACGCAGTGTATTCCAAACGATTTGGATTGGTGTTTACATTATTAGGATTCTCAATGATAATCCTTTCTTTGATATTTATTGATGAAAGATTATTCAGTCCGCTATCTGCTTTAGTTGTGTGCGTTGGGGTTGTGCTTGTCATTGCTGGTCGAGTTGAGCAGGGAGCTATTTCGGCATTTTATAATCACAGGCTTATATTGCTAGTTGGTATTTTATCCTATTCGATTTACCTTTGGCATTGGCCTGTTTTGGCATTTGCTCGTTATATATATGGTGACATTAGGTGGACATTTTTACTGGTTTTGAGTTATGTGGGTTTTGTCTCTATTCTTGCTTGCTGCTCCTGGTGGTTTGTTGAGAGAAATTTCAAAATCAAAGGGGTTAAAAATAGAGGTGCCATTTTTGTTAAATTCATCTTAATTACTTTCGTTGCTGTATCTCCAGTTGCATATGCTAAGAAGATTAACGCCCTAGTCCCTTCTTTGTCGACGGAGTACACGCGTTATGCCGACGATAAAGTCATATGTCATGGAAAGATGCTGAATAATTGCGTACAGGGGAATCTGTCAAATATTAAATATTTGATGGTTGGTGATAGTCATGCTGCGCAATTAAATATTGCTGCTCATGTTGCAGGTAATGCCCTTGGTGTAGGTATTGAGGTGGTTTCTGGTAGTAGTTGCGTGCCTTTAAATGGCTTTAATGTGAAGAAACTTCCAGAATGGGCGCAAAAAGCCTGTCAGGTACAAATTGAGGCGGTTGCACAGAAGCTGGCGAGTGCAAAAAATATAATCTTGGCTGGTATGTGGTCATATCAGCTTGACGATGACTCATTTTCTGACGTGCTTAATAAATTTTTTGATTCAGCAGAGGCTAAGGGACAGCATGTCTGGGTTTTGGCGCAAATTCCAAAATTAACTAAAAACCCCGCTCGGTTGATGAGGCTTCGATACTGGGGGTTTGATGCCGAATCCGAACTTGATAACGATTGGTCAGCTGCAAATCAAAAGTTATCATTAATTGTTAATAAGTATCCTTCGGTCAATTTGTATGATCCAGGTCGCTCTAAATTGCTATCAACGCCCCCCTTTTATGAGGACGATCTTGTATATCATGATGATCATCATTTGAATGAAATTGGCTCAAGATATTACGGCCAATTGTTAATTACGTTGTTAAAGAACACTGCCTACTAATAATAAATATGCAAAACAACAATAAACACTATTCAGTCCATGCCAGTGCCATCGTAGATGAAGGCGCGCAAATCGGCGAAGGCTCTCGCATCTGGCATTTTGTGCACGTGTGTGGCGGCGCAAAGATTGGCAAAGGCGTTTCTTTGGGGCAAAACGTCTTTGTCGGTAACAAAGTCACCATCGGGAATAAATGCAAAATTCAGAACAATGTCAGTGTGTACGACAATGTCACACTAGAAGAAGGCGTTTTCTGCGGCCCCAGTATGGTGTTTACCAATGTTTATAACCCGCGTTCGCTGATTGAACGTAAAAACGAATACCGCAACACACTTATCAAAAAAGGCGCCACCTTGGGCGCCAACTGCACCATCGTCTGTGGTGCAACAGTGGGTGAATATGCCTTTGTGGGGGCGGGGGCCGTCATCAATAAAGACGTTCAGCCCTACGCCCTCGTGGTGGGGGTGCCTGCTCGGCAAATCGGCTGGATGAGCGAGTTTGGCGAACAGCTTGAGTTGCCCTTGGAGGGCCAAGCCGAAGCCGCGTGCCAACACACAGGCGACCGTTACATCTTGAACGGTACAACTCTCATCAAGCAACCGAAGTGACCGATATGGAATTCATCGACCTCAAAACCCAATACCAACAGCTCAAGACCGATATCGATGCTGGCATTCAACGTGTATTGGACCATGGCCAATACATCCTAGGCCCCGAAGTCGCCGAGCTAGAAGAAAAGCTGGCCGCGTACACCGGTTGTAAATATTGCATCACCGTGGCCAACGGCACTGATGCTCTGCAAATAGCCCAAATGGCGCTGGGTATCAGCCCAGGTGATGAAGTCATCACCCCAGGCTTTACCTACATCGCCACAGCTGAAACCGTGGCCCTGCTGGGAGCCAAGCCGGTGTATGTGGATATTGATCCACGCACCTATAACTTGAATCCTGCATTGTTAGAGGCCGCAATTACACCGCGCACAAAAGCAATCATTCCGGTTAGCTTGTACGGCCAGTGTGCCGACTTTGATGCCATCAATGCCATTGCCGCAAAGCACGGCATACCTGTTATTGAAGATGCCGCCCAAAGCTTTGGCGCGACCTACAAAGGCCGAAAAAGCTGCAACCTTTCAACCATCGCCTGTGCCAGCTTCTTTCCTAGCAAGCCCTTGGGTTGCTATGGTGATGGTGGCGCCATTTTTACCAACGACGACGAACTGGCCAAAGTGATGCGCCAGATCGCCCGCCACGGCCAAGATCGCCGCTATCACCATGTGCGCGTGGGCGTGAACAGCCGTTTAGACACTATCCAAGCCGCCATTCTGCTGCCTAAGCTAGCGGTCTTTGACAAAGAGCTGATGGCTCGTCAGCATGTCGCAGACAACTACCATCGTATGTTTAATGCTGTGATTGCCAGCGAAGCGTCGCAATCCATGCGACCTGTCGTCACGCCCTATCTTGAGCCACATAACACCAGTGCTTGGGCTCAATACACCGTACAGGTTCCTGATAGAGAAGCCATGCAAGAGCAACTGAAACAAGCAGGCATTCCAACAGCGGTGCATTATCCAATTCCCCTTAATAAGCAACCTGCAGTGGCTGATGCTACAGCTTGTTTGCCCGTGGGTGATGCGGTGGCGCAGCGGGTGATGAGTTTGCCAATGCATCCATATCTTGATGAAGAATCATTGGTTTTAATTACTAAAAATATTCGTTAATTTAATATAATTTAAATTTAATAGTAATAGTTAAATCAGGCAAGAGTATTAAGTTGATATCCCAAGGTAATTACTGGCGCAATGTTCTGAAAGTTTTAACTAGTTCAGCGGCGGCTCAAGCCATTCCATTACTAGGCTCCCTACTCATTACGCGAATATTTTTGCCTACGGAGTATGGCGAGTATGCGATTTGGCTTGGAATAGTTGCTACTTGTTCGGTTGTCATTACCGGACGCTTTGAAATGGCGCTAGCTATTGAAGCGGATGGAGAGCCGCGTCGCGTTGCCACACATGCCACGTTGTTTGTCGTGCTGTGCGGGGGCATAGTCCTTACGGCAATTGGTATGGCGTTGCTCTATTTTGAGCTTGTACATAACTTGCCGGCAGTAATGGTTCTGATCGTGGGCTTGGCTGCAGCGGCAACCGCAGTTTCGCAAACCGTACAGGCTTGCGCTGCAGCTGATGGTAATTATTGGGATCTTGGAATTATTCGCATCGTTCAAGCTGGGGCCGTTACACTAATGCAGATAATTGCGGGAATGATTGACTCGTCAGCGCCTGCCTTGGCATTGGCATATTTAATTGGTGTAATAGTTGCTGTGTTTATTGCTTTTTGGCGTTTGCGGCATGTATGTCATTGGCCAAAGTTATTAATACTTACGAAAAGCAGTCGTTCATTTCTTTTTCGTCAGCGTAAATTTCCTATGCTGGCATTGCCTGCAGACTCTATAAATACAGCGGCTGCGCAGTTGCCGCTAATCATTGTTGCGCATAAATTCGGAGCAGATGTAGCTGGTTTTTTAGCTCTTACATTACGCATGGTCGGCGCGCCAATTGGCTTGCTTGGAGCCTCAGTGCTAGACGTCTTTAGGCGCAGCAGTGCAGCTAGCTATAGTGAACGCGGGGAGTGTCAAGCCGAGTATCTTGATACTTTTAGAGTGCTTGCAATCGGTAGTTGTGCTGTCGCTGTCATCTTAGCGCTGGTTGCAGAGCCAAGCTTTGTATTGGCATTTGGTGAAACTTGGAGAATGTCGGGAACGGTAGCTGCGTGGTTAATGCCTATGTTTGCGCTTCGATTTGTGGCAAGCCCACTTAGTTACATGTTTTATGTTGCGGGCAAGCAACATTTAGATTTTTTGTGGCAACTGATGTTATTGGCAATGACGCTGGCGAGTTTGTGGTTACCTAACTCCTTTGAGTTTGCGATGAAAGCGTATGGTGCAGGCTATGCTGCATTATATTGCATATATTTATTATTGTCGTTTAAGATTAGTAAAGGGGTTCGAGCATGATTGCTATTATTGACTACGAAATAGGTAATCTAGGCGCAGTTGCCAACATGCTAAATCGAATTGGTGCGGCAGCAAAAATTACATCAAATCCATCTGAAATTGAGGCCGCATCTAAAATCATCCTCCCTGGAAATGGGGCATTTGACGCATGCATGCGGAATTTACGTGCTACTGGGCTTGTCCCTCTCTTAGAAAATAAAGTTTTAAAACATAAAGTCCCCGTTCTTGGCATATGCGTAGGTGCGCAAATGCTTGGTCATGGTAGCGAGGAGGGGGTAGAGTCTGGCCTTGGTTGGATAGACCTGAATGTTCGTAGATTTCCACAAATGCAAGGCTTGCGCGTGCCGCATATGGGCTGGAACGAAGTGCGGCAGGCTAAGCCAGAAAATTATTTAGTGCGTGATATGGCCAGCGATACCCGCTTTTACTTTGTACACAGTTATTATATGCAGCCAGTAAATAAAGATGATACGCTGTTAATGGCAAACTACGGTTTAGATTTCGCAGCAGGCGTGTCACATGAGAATATTTCTGGCGTTCAGTTTCACCCTGAAAAAAGCCATCGTTTTGGTAAAAATTTGTTGGCGAATTTTGCGGCGGGAGATAAATAATGTATAGAGCAAGAGTTATACCGTGCCTCCTGCTCAGTGAGGGCGGACTGGTTAAAACTAAGCGTTTCAAGGACCCCGTATATGTTGGTGATCCAATCAATGCTGTTCGTATTTTTAGTGAAAAAGAGGTAGATGAACTCGTTGTATTAGATATTGATGCAACGCGCGAAAGGCGTGAGCCAAATTACAATCTCATTGCTGAGATTGCTGGTGAATGTTTTATGCCTGTAGCTTATGGGGGGGGGGTTCGAACATTAGATCAGGTGAGGAAATTAATTCGCACTGGGGTTGAGAAAGTTGTAATTAATTCAGCCGCTATCGAATCTACGGAGGTTATAACGGCTGCTGCCGAAGTTTTCGGTTGTCAAGCTGTCATGGTAGCTGTTGATGTACGTAAGACTTTACTAGGCGGATATAAGGTCGTTTCACACTCTGCTATGGTTGAGAATAAAGTAAAGCTTGAAGATCATGTGAATCGAGTAGTTTTGGCAGGGGCTGGAGAGGTGCTACTTACCAGTGTTGATCGTGATGGCACGATGACTGGATACGATCTTGACTTAATTAAACGGGTAACGCAATTAACAAATGTGCCTGTCATCGCTGCTGGAGGCGCAGGAACGGTTGAGCATCTGCGGCAGGCTGTTCAACATGCGGGGGCATCTGCTGTTAGCGCAGGAAGTATGTTTGTATTTCATGGGAAGCATCGAGCAGTTCTTATTAACTATCCTGTTGACTTGCGATTGTAATAAGTTAACTTGGTGTTGTGATTGACATGAAATTTTAATGCTTACCTCTATAATATATAAAAAAATACAATTATTTTTGGGGTTGTGGCTAATAACAATTTGTGCCATTGGTTTGTATGTTGGACAGTTCGAGGATGTCAATTCTTATACAGGAGTCTTGCCACTTGTTGCTATTTATACCCCTGAGTATTGGTTATTGTTGTTTTTCTGGTTACCAGTGGTGGCGCTCATGTTGCCTGTTAATATTTCAAGTCCGTCAAGTATTTTTCTTTGTATCTATTTAATGGGAACTTGTTTGTGGACGGCGTCGTATTGGCCGGCCACGCAATTGATAAATATTTCACAGGTGATGCTGCTAGCTGCATTAGTTATGTTCCCAGCAATAATAATAAAGTTAGGGCAATGGTTTGTACCGTATATTTCATTACACGTACAGGGTAAGAATAAAATTGCGTTACCAAATGCTTGGATGTCACCGGTATTATGCGGCTTCTTATTGATTTCAGCATATCTAGGCTACAGCGCGGGAGGGCATGATGGTGGTTTTGATTATGGCGATGGCCATTTGCGTCGTTTATCTGGGCGTTATAACTTTGCCGATAATCATCTAGCTGCTTATGCAATGCAGATGAGCATGAATGGACTGGCCCCATTGCTTGCTTTTCTTGGTGCTTATAAAAGAAAATGTTCGGCCTTACTGTTTGCTTTTGGTTTTGCTATATTTAGTTATTGGTTATTAGCTACGAAGTCCCCATTTCTTAGCATAACATTGCTGATGCTGTTGGGCTATGTGCTTAGTCGGAGGACGGTGAAGAACTTTGCCGTCTGGTTAGTGAGTGGTTTGGCGGTTGTAATGCTGTTCGCTCTTGTTGAGTTGTGGGTATATGACTTGTCTATACTGACTGATTATGGCATTCGACGCATAGCCCTTGTAAATGCAAATATTCAGGCTTATTTCATACATGCTATGGGGCATCAAGGGTGGGATACGGTAATGTTGTCTGGACTGAGTTTTGCGAGTTTCAGCTCCCCTGAGTTTTTTGTCGGTAGTGCATATATGGGCAATGAGTTAACTAATGCAAATACAAATGGTTATTTGCACCAGATGGCAATGGGGGGCGTGGCAGGGTACTTGATGATCGTAATTTTTACTGGCGCATTTACTTTTACATTGGATTTTCTTTTTCTTCGCTACTGTCGTGCCGAATATTTTGCAATTGCTGCGATGGCAGCTATGCTTTTAATTGAACAAGCTTTTATGACAATCATGTTAAGTTCAGGCATTGGCTTGTGTATAATTCTTACGTTGTTATTTTCGCGCGGCACATCAACTGCCTCAATTAAATCGACTGCTTCTGCATTGGAATCTTCTTTTGACTCAAAATAAATATCAAATGTGTAGTCGCTGTGTTATGGATACTAGCGATCCATCAATCAATTTTGATGACGACGGTGTTTGTAACCATTGTCGCGACTTCGATCAGATCACACGTCAGAGCTGGTTTCCAAACGAAGAAGGGGTGCATCGTCTTCGAGAAATAGTAGAACGTATAAAAAATGATGGGAGAAGTCAAGAGTACGACTGTATTATTGGATTATCCGGTGGTGTTGATAGCTCCTATCTGGCATTGAAAGTCGCCGAATGGGGCCTGCGACCATTAGTTGTTCACGTTGATGCAGGGTGGAATAGTGAGCTTGCAGTTGCAAACATCGAAAAAATAGTTAAACACTGTCAGTTTGATTTACACACCCACGTGGTTAATTGGGAGGAAATGCGAGACCTACACTTGGCATATTTGCGGTCTGGATATTCAAATCAGGATGTGCCACAGGATCACATTTTTTTTGCTAGCCTATATCATTTCGCTACAAAAAATAAGATTCGATACATTCTTTCAGGTGGCAACATAGCAACTGAAGGAATATTTGCGACTGCATGGCATGGCGGTAGCGCTATGGATGCAATAAATTTGAAAGCTATTCATCGCCAGTATGGCGAGAAATCCCTAAAAACCTATAAAACGATTAGTTTTTTTGAATATTATATTTGGTATCCTTTTGTTAAAAGGATGCGGACAGTACGGCCGCTTAACTATATGCCCTACGATAAACAATCGGCAATCAACGAGTTGGAAGTTGAAATTGGTTGGCGCTCTTATGGTCGCAAGCATGGTGAATCATTATTCACCAAAGTATTTCAAAATGATTATCTACCGCGTAAATTTGGATTTGATAAGCGGTTGCCTCATATATCTAGTTTGATTGCTTCAGGCCAAATGACGCGAGCGGAGGGACTAACTAAACTAGCTGAGCCTTTGTATGATGCGGAAGAGTTAGAAATTGATCTTAATTATTTCTGCAAAAAATTGCGCATCACGCGAGAGCAATACGAAGGGTTCATCACTGGTCATTCCAGCTTGTATTCAGATTATCCAAACTGGATTTCACGCCATCGCATGCTCAAGTGGATTCAGGCATATATCGAGAAATTACTCGGTCGTCGAGTAAATGTTTATTCGTGACGTTTTTGAAGAGCGAGATGCTATCCGCGACCTCTAACATTCTTTATGTACGTGCGGCGCTTAAATCGCTTGGGCGCCCAATGAAGGCAGCAGGGGGGCTTCTTCCATTTTTGCAAAGCAAGATTCATTTCGAAGAGCTGCTAGCCCCGCATTTTTATGGTGCTCGGCCTTTATGGCGTAGTCGCCCTCTACATTGGCCTCCGTGCACAAATTCTGGCTCGCTTGGCCGCATGCTTGCAAAGACACCGGGCGCGGAGCTGAGTGCCCATCCCACTCACGCATTTGTTGGCTTGGGCCCTAGGGTCACCAGAATACTTGCAAGTCATGATGATTCAAAAGCATGCTTCGCGCCGATTTGTGAGTTGGCTGATCAGCATGACTTTTCAATGCTTTTGTTGGGTTGTGTAGAGGAGAGTCCTGGCTTTTCTACTGTGCATGCAGCTCAATACAGTTTAGGCTTGAGTCAGCGACATTTACTAAGATTTTTATTGCGCTGGGATAGTGTCAAAAATGGCAAATGGTTGTCGAAATTAGCGCCGGAATCACCAGGATGTAGCGCATCATTTGGAAATTTTTATCCATTCTATGAGCGTGATCAAAATTTAATTCGTGGTGAATGGAATGGTGTAGGGTGGTTGTTTGTCCCCTCCGCTCGCCGCGCCTTAGAGACTGAAACACAGTTATTGCGTAATAGTGGACGTTTTGTGGATTGTGGACGTTGGAATTGTTTAAGCTGTCGTCTGCGACTTTATTAACAAAAAATTATGGAAGTTTTTTCAAGTCGAATTCATATTGAATCTGGTCAGCCTTTAGGTGGTTACGCAGGTGAGCGGTTAAGTAGTTTGGAAAATAATGATTTAGAGTTGAATGGACTTGCGTTTGTCGATCCAGCTACTGGTCTGCGTGTAGAGCTGTGTAGTATTGATGCTCTGTATGCTGGTGATTTGACGGCGGAGGAGTCTATAAATTGTCGTCGGATCTTTGCTGCAAGTCATAGTCACTTCGTTCCAATGCTAGATTCAACCAAGCCCCAGCTTGGCGCGGTTTCGCAGCAAGCTCTTGGTGCTTGGCGCAATGCGTTAAATACTACTTTCCGAACAGGGGTTGCATCTAAAAGCTGTACAGTCTGGAGGGCGGATGTTCCGATTCCAATATATAGAAGATTTGATTTTCCAAATAATCAATTTAATCGATTTTTAACAAGTCGCGCGGGTATGTTTCCAAATCCAGATCAGCCGATAGATCGAAATATTTATATGTTCGAATTCGGTTCTGCTGAACGTACCGATGCAGTCATTGTGCTGCATGCATGTCATCCAGTTTCGCGTTCTGATCGCTTGCGCACTTCACCAGATTACATAGGGGCACTGCGTGCATCCGTCAGGGAGCGATTTGGTAATGTGCCTTGTTTATTTTTTCTCGGCTGTAGTGGAGATGTAAGGCCCAATTTTGCTTACAAGCGTATCAATTGGTTGCCTCGTAATCGTCTTAATTGGCGATTTGAATGGCCAGTTCGAGCGGAAAGTGAGCAATGGGCTGACCATGCTTATGCAAATGCGGTGCAAAATGCGTTGCCGTGGCAGAAGTTTGACATTGATGTGAATTCATTTCGCCTGTCATCTATAAATATGCCATTGCAGCAACAGCCGGTGTTGCAAATACCTTGCGTACATATCGGAGAATCAATACGCTTTGAGTTTGTGCCATTTGAGGTTTCACACTTATTCCATTTAGATGCTCAAAAGAAAGACCCTATGAGATTTATAGTTTCTTGTGCGGATAACACAAGAGGATATTTACCACATCCAAGTCAAATTGATGCCGGAGGCTACGAGGTTGATGGCTCTCGACCATGCATGGGTCTTACAGATCGAGTTGAGTTAAAGCAACGATCATTATGGTGATTCGTGTTGCGCATTTAAGTACGGCTCACGGTCGCCGAGAGCTTCGAGTTCATCTGAAGGAATGCAATAGCCTTGCCGCAAATGGTTATGAAGTCCATTATTTGGTTGCTGATGGACTCGGAGATGAGCGTGTTGGAAATGTTCAAGTTCACGATATTGGGCATGCCGGTGGACGCTTTCAGCGAATGTTGCTGAGGCCTTGGCGGATGTTGGCAGCTGCGCGAAGTATAAACGCTCGAGTTTTTCATTTTCATGACCCAGAAATATTGCTCATTGCATTATTTTTGATGCATGGTGGTGCAAAAGTAATATATGACAGCCACGAAGATGTGCCTCGATCTTTACTAGGGCGGGAATGGATTCCAAGTTGGATTCGTCCCAGCTTGTCACGTGTTTTTGAAATATTTGAGAATTTTGTAGCAAAGCGACTCACTGCTGTAATCGGAGCTACGCCGCACATCGCTGCGCGTTTTTCTAGTGTTAATCAACTAAGCGTTGCAATTAACAATTACCCATTGCGCTCAGAGATTGAGGCTGAAGTGGTGCGAAATGAACCGACGCGTAATGTTTGCTACTTAGGTGGTATTGGCCGTATTCGCGGGATTGTAGAGATGGTGCGTGCCTTAGAGTATGTGGATGCACGACTCATTTTGGCGGGTTCATTCGAGAGTGTCGAAACTGAGCAGGCCGTACGCAAATTACCTGGCTGGGCCAAGGTGGACTATCGCGGGATGGTTAGTCGTCCAGCTGTGCGAGAGATCATGGCAGAGTCTCAAGCAGGATTGATTTTTTTTCATCCCGTTCCAAACCATATAGATGCACAGCCGAATAAGATGTTTGAATATATGTCTGCTGGCCTGCCCGTTCTTGCATCCAACTTCCCGCTGTGGCAAGAGCAGTTAATCGAGGCTCGAGCAGGTTTAGTCGCTGATCCAATGAATCCGAAAGAGATTGCGCGGGTTATTCAAGAGTTACTTGCCTCTTCTGAAGCTGCTGTCGAAATGGGGCGGCGTGGTCGTGAAGGGGTTTTGCAGCGCTACCTTTGGGATTTTGAGGAAGAAAAGTTATGTGCTCTTTATAAAAAAATACTTGATTAAGTATTGGTGCAAAAATGAAAAAAATTATCACAGTCTTGGGCGCTCGTCCACAATTTATCAAAGCTAGCGTGGTCTCGCACGCCATACGCCAGTCAGGTCGGTTACAAGAGGTTTTAGTGCATACAGGGCAGCATTTTGATGCCAACATGTCAGATGTGTTTTTTGACGAGCTGGGTATGCACAAGCCCGATTATTTTTTAGATATTCACGGCGGTGGGCATGGCGCTATGACAGGACGCATGCTCGAGCAGGTTGAAAAAGTTCTACTGACAGAAAAGCCGGATGCGGTGCTCGTGTATGGCGATACCAACTCAACTTTGGCAGGGGCACTGGCTGCTGCAAAGTTGCACATACCAGTGGCACATATCGAGGCGGGGTTACGCAGTTTCAATATGGCTATGCCCGAAGAGGTTAATCGTATTTTGACGGACCGCATTTCGCGCTGGCTGTTTACGCCTACCTCCGCGGCAACCGCCCACCTGCGGCACGAGGGCGTGGCCGATGCTCAGATTGAAGAAGTGGGTGACGTGATGTATGACGTGGCCCTTTACCACGGCAACCGTGTAGAAGCTTCGGGTCGCGTGCTGGCAAAGCTCGGGCTAGTACCTGCATCTTATGTGTTGGCGACGGTGCATCGTGCAGAAAACACCGATCATGAGCAACGTCTGCTTGCTATTGTGGATGGCTTACAAGCTGTTGCACAGCATATGCCAGTGGTGTGGCCCTTGCATCCTCGCACGCGCGGTGTGTTGCAGCGTTTGGGGCGATTGGATGCTCTGTCGTCCTGTGTGCACCTGATTGACCCAGTGGGGTATCTAGATATGGTGCAACTAGAAAAGTACGCCGCCGCAATTGCAACCGACTCGGGCGGTGTACAAAAAGAAGCCTTCTTTTACCGCGTGCCCTGCGTGACCTTGCGCGACGAAACCGAATGGGTGGAGCTGGTGGATTCTGGGTGGAACTGTTTGGTGCCGCCGCACAGCGCCAACGTCGTGCAAGCGGCTATTGTTGGCGCAATCAAACAGCGCGGAGCCGATGTTCAGCCATACGGTGCAGGTGATGCTGCGCAGCGAATTGTGGGTAGTTTGGCGAAAGGCTTGGTTGAGTGAACATTCTGCTAATCAACCACTATGCGGGTTCGCTAAAGCATGGCATGGAATATCGGCCGTATTACATGGCGCAAGAATGGGTTAAAGCAGGGCATCGTGTTCGGATCGTTGCGTCTGACTTCTCACATGTGCGATCTCACCAGCCAAGGCGGACGTTAGATAAGAGTACGCACTGGCACGAGTCAATTGATGGTATTGATTATCAATGGATCGCAGCGCCAAAGTACATCGGTAATGGTGTGTCTCGGGTCCGCAATATTGCTACCTTTTTAGCGCGCGTCTTTTTTGCATCGCGTCAGATTGCGGAAGACTTTAAACCAGATGCGGTCATCGCCTCTAGCACCTATCCTATGGACATATGGGTGGCGCGGCGTATTGCAAAATTGGCCAATGCCAAATTGGTTTTCGAGGTACATGATTTGTGGCCACTATCCCCCATTGAAATCGGTGGAATGTCGCCCTCGCACCCATTTATTCGTTTGTGCCAAGTTGCCGAAAATGCTGCTTACCGCGATGCCGACTTAGTGGTATCCATGCTACCGAATGTGGCCGCGCATGCTTTACAAAAGGGCCTGCCGCTTGATCGATTGGTGATCGTGCCTAATGGTATTTGTTTAGGGGACTGGGAAGATGAGTCGCCAGTCCCAATGCGCGAAGAAATTCAAGCGACTATAAATGCAGCGCACGCAGAGGGGCATTTAGTGATCGCGTATACCGGTTCGCAAGGTTTGCCAAATGCATTGGATACTTTGTTGGATGCTGCGGTTCTATTAAGCGCTGAGAAACTGACATTTATTTTGGTGGGGGATGGGCACGAAAGAGTACGTTTGCAAAAGCGTTGTCGCGATGAGGGATTACGCAATGTACACATGTATTCCCCTGTGCCTAAGGCGCAGATAGCCGGGCTGTTGGCATCGGTTGATATGGCCTATCTTGGGGCACCTAAGCATCCAATTTACAGGTTCGGTGTGTCACCTAACAAAATGATGGACTACATGATGGCCCGCGTGCCAATACTTTACGCCATTGAAGCGGGAAATGATCCGATAGCAGAAGCTGGTTGTGGATTGACGATTCCAGCCGAAAACCCGCTTGTTTTAGCTAATTCAATTCGGGAGTTATTTTCACTATCGTCCAGCGAGCGTAAAGACTTGGGTGAAAAGGGGCGGCTGTATGCACTTGCGCATCACACTTACGATGTATTAGCAAGCAAGTTTTTAAAAGCTATTGAAAGTGTGGAGCCAAGAAAATGAATTCAATAAAAACTATTCTGATTCTTGCGCCCCACACGGATGACGGAGAGTTTGGGTGTGGTGGCACGATTGCTAAATATGTGGCTGAGGGCGTTCGTGTTGTGTATGTTGCGTTTTCGGCGGCTGAACAATCGGTGTTGCCACATTTGCCACGTGACATTCTTCGCACCGAAGTGCGCAAGGCTACGGCTGCTTTGGGCATTGCTGACGAAGACTGCTTAGTTTTTGATTTTGAAGTCAGGCGTTTTCCTGAGTTAAGGCAGTCAATTCTTGACAAAATGATTGAATTGAGCCGGCGTTTTCAACCAGATATGGTTTTTTTGCCTAGTGCCAACGATACACACCAAGATCATCAAGTCATTGCGCAGGAAGGGTTTCGTGCATTTAAGCGGACGACGATGTTGGGGTATGAAGTGCCTTGGAATAATTTGGATTTTCGAACCAGTTGTTTTATTGAGCTGACTGAGGAGCAACTAAACATCAAAACTAGTTCCGTCCAGATGTATGAGTCGCAAAAGCATAGAGACTATGCCAGCCCAGAATTCATTAAAAGCCTTGCGTTGACGCGGGGCGTCCAAATTGGGAAGAGGTACGCGGAAGCATTTGAAGTTGTCAGATGGATAATAGATTGAATTGGCTATGAATAAATTAATTAAATTATTAAATGAGCTGGATATAAATTTCAAGCTGCTATCTGAGTGCGAGGAAATTCATTTTAATAGGGTGTGTGCTTTTGATGACCATGGCGATAATTTGTTATATTTTTATAACAAACCTGACCCTGTGTTCTTTGAAAAATTAGCAGGTTTCAAAAATAGTTCAGTCTTGCTACCTGAAGCTTGGCTGTACAACGAGCAAATTAATGCAGTGAATTTGCAAGGTATTAATGCGGTATTTGTGAGTAAGCCTCGTGGAGTTGCAGCACAAATTCAAGGCAGTTTGAGTTGCAATGATGATGAGTGGTTTGATGGGATTCATCCTACCGCGATCATTGCCGAAGGAGCAAGAATTGCACCTGACGTGTGCATAGGCCCCTTTAGCATTATTGGTCAGTGCACCATAGGGCGAGGATCAAAAATAGGTGCAAATTGTCGAATTTACAACGATGTGAACATCGGGATGAATGCCTCTATCCGAGATTACTGCTCAATTGGCGGTGTTGGATTTGGCGTCGAGCGCCTTCAGGATGATTCTTTGGTTCGATTTCCACATGTCGGAACAGTAATCATTGGTGACGATGTCAGCTTGTACCCATATGTAAATATTGATAGAGGTACTTTTGGTGCGACAACAGTCGGTCGGGGAACTTTTATTGACCACTTCTGTCATATTGGTCATAACAGCACAGTAGGCCAAAACTGCATCATTACAGCCAAAACGGTCTTGTGCGGAAAAGCTGTCGTAGAAGACTGCGTCTGGGTGGGGGTGGGTTCTGTTATCAGAGAAGGACGAACAGTTGAGAAAAATTCCACGGTCGGAATAGGCAGCATCGTGGTTCAAAATGTACTCGCAGGCTCTACAGTTGCTGGCAATCCGGCTAAGCCTTTTACAAAATGATGAAATATAACGAAACTGATGAAGTTGTAAGGCGATATGCCGCTCGGACCGCTTTGATCAAGGATGATCGTTACAGCATGTTGAACCCTGCCGTTTGGCAAGGCGTACAAGAGCGGCAGCGTGTTTTGTTGCAACTGCTGGCTCAGTACCCCACAAAGCCTTTGGTCGATCTGCGTGTGCTGGAAGTGGGTTGCGGTAGTGGGGGTAATTTGCTGGAGTTACTGCGCATGGGGTTCAGGCCAGCCAACTTGGTGGGTAATGAACTGTTGCCAGAGCGTTCGGCGGCAGCGCGATTGAATTTGCCCGAAGCCACGCAGGTATTGCCTGGGGATGCACTGCAATTGCCATTTGAGCAGTGCAGCTTTGACGTGGTGTACCAGTCTACGGTTTTCTCTTCTTTGCTAGACGCCAATTTTCAGATGCAGTTTGCCAGCAAGCTCTGGTCTTGGGTCAAACCCGGAGGTGCGGTGCTTTGGTACGACTTTACTTTCGACAACCCTAACAATCCAGATGTGAAGGGCGTGAGCTTGGCACGTATTCGGCAGTTGTTTCCGGAAGGGGTTATTCATTCAAGAAGGGTGACCCTTGCACCACCCATAAGCCGCCGTGTGTGCAAGTTGCATCCAGCCCTTTACACCGTGCTGAATACCGTGCCTTTATTGCGCACGCATGTGCTTTGCTGGATCGAAAAGAAATGACTACTCAATTTTTGCCCTTTGCTCTTCCCGAAATCGGTGAGGAAGAAATTGCCGAAGTGGTGCAGGCCTTGCGTTCGGGCTGGGTCACCACCGGCCCCAAGGCCAAGCAATTCGAAGCTGACTTTGCCGCCTATCTGGGTGGAGGGGGTGAGGCGATTGCGGTCAATTCAGCCACTGCGGGTTTGCACTTGGGCCTAGAGGCTATGGGCATTGCGCCCGGCGACGAGGTGATCACTACAACGCACACCTTCACGGCCACGGCCGAGATCATCCGCTACCTGGGGGCAGACCCGGTGTTCGTAGATGTGGATGCCGACACCCTGTGTATTGATGTGGATGCAGTGGCGCAGGCGATCACACCACGCACCAAGGCGATCATCCCGGTTCACTTTGCTGGTCGCGCCGCTGACATGACACGTTTGTTGGCTTTGGCCCAACAGCATGGCTTGAAGGTGATGGAGGACGCTGCGCACGCTTTGCCTACTACATGCGGTGGTGCGCTGATTGGTACGCTTGCAAGCGATGTGACGGTGTTCAGCTTTTATGCCAATAAGACCATCACCACAGGTGAGGGCGGCATGCTGGTGACCCGAGACCCGGAGATTGCCAAACGCGCCCGCGTGATGCGGCTGCACGGCATCAACCGCGATGCGTTTGACCGTTTCACGTCGAAGGCACCCAGCTGGTATTACGAGATCGTGGCGCCGGGCTTCAAGTACAACATGACGGACATTGCAGCATCGATGGGCATTCACCAGCTCAAGAAGGCCAATGCGTTTCAGCAAAAGCGGGCCCACATTGCCGCTCTGTATGATGAGGCTTTGGCGGATTTGCCGATCATCCGCCCATCCCATGCTGCGGCTGGCGATGTGCATTCCTGGCATTTGTATGTCACACAGCTGGCAGATAGCGCGGGCGTGTCGCGTGATGTGTTCATTGAGCGCATGTTTGAGCAGGGCGTAGGTTGCAGCGTGCATTACATACCGCTGCATTTGCAGCCGTATTGGCGCGATACGTACCAGCTGACCCCCGAGATGTTTCCTGTGAGTCAACGCATTTACGAGCGCACGGTGTCGCTGCCTCTGTATACGCGCATGACAGATAGCGATGTGGCGCGTGTAGTGGCTGCTGTGAAAGCGGCTTTGGGCTGATGGCAAAGCGTTTGTTTGACTGGTTGGCCAGTGGCTTGGGTTTGCTGGTGCTGTCACCGGTCTTGCTGGCGTTCGCGCTTTGGATCAAGCTGGATTCTCCTGGGCCGGTGTTTTTCAGGCAAGAGCGTGTAGGGCAGTTTGGTCGGTTGTTCCGCATCCACAAGTTCCGCACCATGGTGACGGATGCGGAGCGGCTTGGGCTTCAAATCACGGTAGGCGCTGATGTACGAGTGACGCGTGTAGGGCAGTGGTTGCGCAAGTTCAAGCTGGATGAGTTGCCGCAACTATTAGATGTGTGGCTTGGCCACATGAGCTTAGTCGGGCCACGGCCCGAGGTGCCGCGTTATGTGGCGTGTTATCCAGCAGATGTTCGTGATGTGGTGTTGTCTGTTCGCCCTGGTATTACAGACCGTGCATCTATTGAATACAAGGATGAGAACGAAGTGCTTGGCCGTGCCACTGATCCGCATTATGCGTATGTGAATGAGGTGTTGCCAATTAAACTGCGCTATTGCGTGGCGTATGTTGAAAATCGATCGTTTATGGGTGATTTGGCTATTATTTTCGCAACCGTAAGAGCCGTCGCGCGATGAGATGAGTAGTGTCAAGCAGATGAGGCAATTTATGGATGCCATGGGGTTGACGGAGTGGCTTTTGCATTTGCCTCGAACGGTTAAACGCGCAATTGCTTTAGGTGCGGATATTTTTCTGTGTGCCTTGACAGTGTGGATGGCGTTTAATTTGAGGCTAGAGTCTTGGACTGCATGGTCGCACGCCCATTTCATCGCGTTTGTAGGGGCTGCAGCTTTTGCATTGCCGCTGTTTATTATTTTTGGCTTGTACCGTGCGATCTTTCGCTATGCGGGCATGCCAGCGTTGATGACAGTTTTAAAGGCCATTGCACTTTACGCTGTGATCTACGGCATTGCATTTACCGTTGTTAGTGTGCCTGGTGTGCCGCGCAGCGTGGGTATTTTGCAGCCTATGTTGCTGTTGTTGGGCGTTGCCTTATCTAGGGCGTTTGTTCGCTATTGGCTGGGCGGGCTGTATCAGGGCATTGTTAATGGAGAAAGCTTGCCCCGTGTGCTCATTTATGGCGCAGGTTCAGCGGGGCGGCAGCTAGCTGCTGCACTTAAAACCAGCCCCGAGCTGGTGGTGGTTGGCCTGCTGGATGATGATGACCGCTTGCACGGGCAAGTGTTGAATGGTTTAAAGATATACAACCCGTCAACCATGGTGGCGCTGGTGGCCAAGCTGCGTGTCACGCAGGTGTTTTTGGCTATGCCATCAGCATCACGCGCACGGCGCAACCAAATACTAGAGCTGGTGCGTGCTGCCCATGTGCAGGTGCGCACATTGCCCGGCGTGATGGACCTAGCCCAAGGTCGTGTACAGGTGTCCGACCTGAAAGAGCTAGACATTGAAGACCTGCTAGGCCGCGATCAAGTGCCACCCAGCCGCGCCATGCTGGCCAAAAACATCACGGGTAAGGTGGTGATGGTGACGGGAGCTGGTGGCTCTATCGGGTCTGAGCTGTGCAGGCAAATTGTGAAGCAGTCTCCATCCGCGTTGTTGCTGGTCGAGCTGACAGAGTTTGCGCTGTACACCATCGAGCAAGAGCTACAAGGCCAAATGGCGACGGCTGGTGAGCAGGTGACATTGTTACCCCTGCTGGCCAATGTGCGCGATGCCTCGCGCATGGATGAAATTTTGCGCACATGGCGGCCACACACGGTGTACCACGCTGCCGCCTACAAGCACGTGCCGCTGGTCGAGCACAACCCAGCCGAAGGCGTGAAAAACAATGTGCTCGGCACCTTAACCGCAGCCCAGTTGGCGGCCAAGCATGGTGTGCATGACTTTGTGTTGATCAGCACCGACAAGGCCGTGCGCCCCACCAATGTGATGGGCACCAGCAAGCGCTTGGCCGAAATGGTGTTGCAGGCGCAGGCGGCCGCCATGCAGCAGGCAGGCGCTAAAACGTGTTTTAGCATGGTGCGGTTTGGCAATGTGTTGGGCTCATCTGGCTCGGTGGTGCCGCTGTTTCGCAGGCAAATTAATGACGGTGGCCCCATTACGCTGACGGACGAACGGATTACCCGCTATTTCATGACCATTCCCGAGGCGGCGCAGCTGGTCATTCAGGCTGGTGCGATGGCCAGCGGTGGTGATGTGTTTGTGTTGGACATGGGCGAGCCCATCAAAATCATAGACCTTGCCAAACGCATGGTCGAGTTGTCGGGCCTCAGCTTGAAGGACGAAGCCAACCCCAATGGCGACATAGAAATACAAGTGACAGGTTTGCGCCCCGGGGAAAAGCTGTATGAAGAACTACTGATTGGCGACAGCCCGCTGCCCACCAGCCATGCGCGCATTATGAAAGCGCATGAAGACTTTTTACCTTGGCCCGAGCTGCAAGGCAAGTTGGCCGTTTTGGGTCTAGCGCTAGACGCCAACGATGTACCACTGATTCGCACACTGCTTAAAGGCCTTGTGCCCGGCTACCACCCCGAAGGCGAGGTGGTGGACTGGGTGCATTTGGCAAACAACTCAACCAACACCACATCACCATGACACACACAGTCACAGTCACAGCCTCGGCAATATCTCATACCCCCCGTCATGTCCAAATAGCGATGGCCGTTGTTTTTTTATTAGGCATGGCCGTGTTCACCTCTGTGGCCTTTACCAACATTGCGGTGTTGGGCCTTGTGTTGGCTGCTCCTTTTGCTTGGGTAGATTTTTTGAAAACCAAGCAAGTGATAGAGCCTGATGCCAAACTGTTTTTGGGCTTGGTGTTGGCTTTGTGCGTGTGGGATGTGTGTACCAATGTGCTGGCTGGATATGGTTTTGGTGCTGCACTTAAAGAGCTGCTCCATGACATGCGCACATTTGGATTCATAGTAGTGCTGTGGGCGATATTTGTTAATCCACGTGTGGCGCGTATAGCGTTTTGGGCCGTTTGCGTGACTGTGCTGGTATTGGCTTCAATTAATTTATTCATGACGCTGTTTGGTTTGCAAGCACAAGGGCAATATTTCACAACGGGGCGTTTGCGTATCTCATACATGTCACATATGTATGGCCAGGCTCTTGTCGGCTTTGTCTTTGTATTGGCTCAGATGTGGTTGGTGAGGCCCAGTTTGTCTTGGCGTGTTGGGCTTCCAATCGCATTACTGGTTTTATCGTTGTTTTTGGCAAGTGAACGTAGGACCGGTTATGTGCTTTTGTTGGCGGGTTTTGGCCTATGGGTGTTGCTAAATGCGAAACGTTTCTATGTCGGTAAGTACAAGTGGTGGCTTTTGCTAATCGCTTTAGCCGCTGTGATTGGCGCCAGCAGTTCTAATATTGTTCACAATCGAATGGCTCAAGCTTTAGTCGAGGTGAATGAATATTTGGCGATGTCCCCGCAAGAGCGTGTAACCGCAGTGGGTGCTGTAAGGATTCGTATGCAATATGTCAGTACGGTGGTTGAGGTCATCAAGCAAAGCAATTGGTGGATTGGTATCGGAAGCTTGGATTTGCCAGAGGCGTATCAAGCAGCGGCCATAAATATGGGGCTTGAGCCAGGTACATATGCATGGAGTAAATACAACTGGAGCAATCCGCATAACGAATATCTGTTTATGCTGGCCACCAAAGGCGTGGTGGGCTTGGCCTTGTATTTGGCCATTTTCGCCCAAGCCTGCCGCGTGGCATGGGGCAAAACAGACGAGGTGCAACGCATTGGACTGGTGATGTTTGTGTTCTTGTTCATGCTCAGCATCACCACCAACTCCATGATGGTTGACATGGAAGAAGGCCATTTCACCCTATTGATCTTGTTGGCCTTTTTGGCGCCTAAATCGCTTGACCTCGTTTGCGCTAAGTTGCCAAATGTTCAGAAAGAAAAAATAGCGTCATGACCATTCTTGTCACAGGCTGTGCTGGCTTTATCGGCAGTAATTTCGTCCACACATGGTTGTCGTCGTCAGACGAAACGGTGGTGAACCTAGACAAGCTCACTTACGCTGGCAATTTGGCCAATTTAGATACCCTCAAGGGCGACCCGTGCCACGTGTTTGTGCAAGGGGATATTGGCGACCGAGTTTTGGTTGATCGACTCTTGGCAGACTACAAGCCTCGCGCTGTGCTGAACTTTGCGGCCGAAAGTCATGTGGACCGATCCATTCACGGCCCCGGTGACTTTATCGAAACCAACGTGGTGGGCACGTTCAATTTGCTAGAAAGCGTGCGCGCCTATTTGCAAGACCTGCCTGCGGCTGAGAAAGAAGCGTTCCGCTTTTTGCATGTGTCGACGGACGAGGTGTATGGCACGTTGCTGCCCACTGACCCGCCGTTTGCCGAAACCAAAAACTACGAGCCCAATAGCCCCTACTCAGCCAGCAAGGCTGCTAGCGACCACTTGGTGCGCGCATGGCATCACACCTATGGGTTGCCTGTGCTGACTACAAATTGCAGCAATAACTATGGGCCGTATCACTTTCCAGAAAAGCTGATTCCCTTGGTGTTGCTCAATGCGTTAGCTGGTAAACCGCTGCCTATTTATGGCGACGGTCAGCAAGTGCGTGATTGGTTGTATGTGGAAGACCACTGTCGCGCCATTGCCCGCGTGCTTGAAGCTGGCAAAGTTGGCGAGACCTACAACATTGGTGGCTGGAACGAAAAGCCAAACCTTGAAGTGGTGCACACCCTGTGCGCTGTGCTGGACGAGCTGAAGCCCCGTGCCGATGGCAAACGCTATGCCGAGCAAATAACCTACGTCAAAGACCGTCCTGGCCATGACCGCCGCTACGCGATTGATGCCCGTAAGATTGAGCGTGACTTGGGTTGGAAGCCGCAAGAAACATTTGAGACGGGCATCCGTAAAACCGTGCAGTGGTACTTGGCGAACCAAGAATGGGTAGAGGGAGTAACCAGTGGTGCTTACCGCCAGTGGGTGGGTAAGCAGTACGGCGCTTAAGGCAGTCTATGAGAATTTTGCTTCTCGGCAAAAACGGCCAAGTGGGCTGGGAGCTGCAGCGCAGCCTAGCCCCCTTAGGCGAGGTTTTGGCACTTGACCGCCACAGCACCACATATTGCGGTGATTTATCTAAGCCCGAACAACTGGCGCAAACCGTGCTGTCCTACAAGCCAGACTTTATTGTCAATGCAGCAGCACACACAGCAGTAGACAAGGCCGAATCAGAGCCTGAATTGGCGAGACTATTAAATACCGAAGCACCAGCCGCTTTGGCTAAGGCTGCAGCCCAAGTGGGTGCTTGGCTGGTGCATTACTCGACCGACTATGTATTTGACGGCAGTGGCACCCATGCAAGGCAAGAGGACGAGGGCACGGGTCCATTAAGCGTGTACGGCCAAACCAAGTTGGATGGTGAAAAAGCCATTGCGAGCAGCGGCTGTAAGTATTTGATTTTTCGCACCAGCTGGGTCTATGCCGCGCGTGGTGGCAACTTTGCCAAAACCATGTTGCGTTTGGCGCAAGAGCGCGACAAGCTGACTGTCATTAACGACCAGTACGGTGCACCCACAGGGGCCGACTTAATTGCAGACGTTACCGCACACGCCATGTGCCGAGTCTTGAATACGCAAAATATGTCATTCAGCGGGGTGTATCACCTCGCGGCCTCTGGTGAAACTACGTGGCACGAGTACGCCAGTCATGTGATAGCTCAGGCCAAGGTCATAAAGCCAGAGTTTGGCTGGAAGGTTGCTGACATTATTTCCGTGACCACGAGCGCATTCCCCACGCCTGCCGCCCGCCCCCTCAACTCCCGCTTGTGCACCGCTAAACTTCAGCAAACGTTTGGGCTACTGCTGCCACCATGGCAGCAGGGCGTAGACCGTATGCTGGCGGAAGTACTTTAAAAATACATAGATCAAGAGAATCCGATATGACCAAGCAACGCAAAGGCATCATCCTCGCTGGCGGCTCTGGCACCCGTTTGTACCCCGTCACGCAAGCGGTGAGCAAACAGCTGATGCCTGTGTATGACAAGCCCATGATTTACTACCCGCTCACCACGCTGATGCTGAGCGGTATTCGTGAGGTGTTGGTCATCTCTACCCCGCAAGACACCCCACGCTTTGCCGAGCTGCTGGGCGATGGTAGTCAGTGGGGCATGCACATTGAATACGCGGTGCAGGCTAGCCCCGATGGTTTGGCGCAGGCTTTCATCATTGGCAAAGATTTTGTGGCAGACCACCCCAGTGCGTTGGTGCTCGGTGACAACATTTTTTATGGCCACGACTTGGTCAAGCAGCTGCACAGTGCCAATGCCCGCACCAGCGGGGCCAGTGTGTTTGCCTACCATGTGCATGACCCCGAGCGCTATGGCGTGGTGGAGTTCGATGGCCAGTTTCGCGCACTGAGCATCGAAGAAAAACCAGCTAAGCCTAAGAGTAACTATGCGGTTACGGGTTTGTATTTCTATGACGAGCAGGTGTGCGATATTGCCGCCGCCGTGAAACCATCGCACCGTGGTGAACTCGAAATTACCGATGTGAACAAGCGCTATTTAGAGCTGGGCCAGTTGAATGTAGAAATCATGGGTCGTGGCTATGCGTGGCTTGATACAGGCACACACGACAGCTTGTTAGAGGCGGCAAGCTTTATTGGTACGCTGCAAAAGCGACAAGGTTTGATGGTGGCTTGCCCTGAGGAAATTGCATTTGGTCTGAAGTGGATTGATGCTGCTGCTTTGCAAAAGTTAGCTGCGCCATTGGCTAAAAATGGCTACGGCCAATACCTGCTGAACCTGCTGAAGTAAACGCCATGCCTTATAAAGTCACAACAACGCCTATTGACGGCGTGCTGGTGCTAGAACCCAAGGTGTTTGGCGATGCGCGCGGCTTCTTCTTTGAGAGCTTTAATGCCCGCGATTTCGCCAATGCCACAGGGCTGGATGTGAGCTTTGTGCAAGATAACCACAGCAAATCGGCCAAAGGGGTGCTGCGTGGTTTGCATTACCAAGCGGAGCACGCACAAGGCAAGCTGGTGCGCGTGACGCAGGGCGCGGTGTTTGATGTGGCGGTGGATATTCGCAAGGGCTCGCCCACGTATGGGCAATGGTTTGGGCTAGAGCTGTCGGCCGAGAATAAAAAACAAATGTGGATACCTGCAGGCTTAGCTCATGGCTTTTTAGTCACGAGCGAGAGTGCTGAGTTTTTGTACAAAACCACAGACTACTACTACCCCGAGTTTGAGCGTAGCTTGTTGTGGAACGATCCGGATATTGGCATTCAGTGGCCGTTGCATTTATTAGATGCCGATCCCTTGTTAGCTGCTAAAGATGTAGCCGCGTCGACTTTTGCGCAATCCACTTTTTCTAGTTGATGGCGGCTAGCGCAGCTTAGCCATCCATACCGTTAGCCCAAGCAGCCCCAAGCTGCTAACCAGCGCAAATGCAGCCATGTGTTGCGCCGCATCGATGGGCTGCGCCAAACCGATCGGTGTGAGAAGCGCTAAGGCTTGCAGCAACCCCAGCGCCATGCAAGCCCATGAATAAGCACTGGCCGATTGCGTTTGGAATGGACGGTGGCTAAACGCAGCTGACAAACAAGCGCTGCCTTGCCAAAGTACCAGTGGCGCAATGTAGGCCCACACGCCGCTCCAACGTGGATCAAGCCACTCTTGGTACAGCGCCACGGCGCAAGACAAGCCCAACACGATGACACAGGCGAAAGCGCCTAGGCCTAGCCACCAAGGACTGGCCCATGCTGTTTGAGCCTTTTGGGGGTGTTGGCCTTGTGCCAAGGCAACTTGTGCCCATGCCATGTGCACTACCGCAGGCAAGAAGCCCAGCACGCGCAGCAGGGCGCTCATCCAGCCTGTTTCTTCAGCGCCATACAAGCGCTGCCACACCACGATGATGGCGGTGGCCAGCAGTGCATCGACCAAAGTGTGAGCCATGCGAAGTGTTGCACTGCGAGTGTCTGACTGTTGGAGTCTGCTTGCTTGTAAAGCGTCTGCTGTTGATGTGGCCGCACAAGCCGAAGCATGACCATCGCTGTTGACATGCTGCGTGCGCAAGGCAGGCACAAGCCAAGCTGCACCCACAGCGTAGCCAAACAGAGCTGACAGCACCAAGGTGGGGCCGCTCCAGCCCAGTGATGCGCCCAACAGCGCAGTCGTAAGCGCAGTGGTTGCCGCCGTGACGGGAGGGAGTACACGCACGGCCGCTTGTTGCCACGCCGAACCCACGCGCAGGGTAAAGCTTTGCGCCAACATCCAACCCATTTGGCAAAACGCCAGCAGCAGCGCCCACAGCAAGGCGGGCCACATGGACAACTGGCTAAACCAAACAGCAAGTGCCGCAACAGGCAGCAGCGCCAATCCACGCAAAGCACTCGTGCGCCACGCGTGTTGAGCGGCGATGTGTGCGGGCAAATGTTGGTTGGCCAGCATGCCAAGAGGCGCTTGTGCCAAGGCCAGCGTCATCCAGAAAAAACCAATTTGGCTGATGACCGAAAACTCGCCCACTTCTTGCGGCGTGAACAGGCGCAGCATGAGGAGCGCAAATGCCACTTGCGTGGCAAAGGCCGCCATGCTCGACAGGGCCACCACGTGGCTGGTGCTGCTGATGCGCTTGAACATGCTCAACGCACACCACCTTGTTGTTTTGCGATGGCTTGGGCAAGTGCGTGGGCGTGTGCATAAGGATCAGTCGGCTTAGGCACGATGTGCAGGTGTTGCCAAATGGTGAGCTTGGCTAGCAGTTTGTGCCAAGCCAGTTCGCGCACATCAGGCACCACGTAGGGGTAGGCTTCAAGTGCTTCGCCAAAGCTGTATTGCCAGGTGGCGGGGTCATCACGCAGCACATGAAAGTTGCCTTGGTAGTGCGCCGCAAAGTAGCGCACCCACGCGTAGTCGTTGCTCACCACGGGCAGGCCCACAGCGCAATACTCAAGGAGCTTGGTGGAGGTTTGTTGGTTGTAGGGCTCGATGTTGCCAACAAGGTTTAAGCCAAAGCGCGCGCGGCGCAGTTGGTGTGGCACTTCGGTATGTGGGATGCGGCCTGTGCATGTCACGCTATCGGGCAGTTGAGCGCGTAGTGCATCAGGCACGTCACCTACCAGCAGTAATGTGCGGCCAGCCTCGTGAATGCTTTGCAGCAACGGCACAAAGGGCAGCAAGCGGTTCATTTCGCCCAAGTAGACCAAGTCAAATTCGTTGGGCGGTATGCGTGCGGGGGCATTGTCTTCATACGAAGGCTCGGGCAGTGCAGGTGCGGCTGCATCAAAGAAGGCTTGCGAAATGCCCATGTCGCGCAGGGCATAGGGCACGCCGTCATTAAAACCCATGCGCTCGCGCACCCAGCCGTTTTGAAACAAACGGTAGTCGGGCTTGGGCTGCGTCCAGTGCTTGATGAAATCTTTCAGCCATGCTTTGGGTGGGGCTGAGGTGGAGGCGTATTCGTGAATGTGGAATGCGATTTTCAGTCGGCGCGTTTCGGCCGCAGATACGCGCCCACACATCCACCACACCACTTGTGCGTTGGCCGGAACGGATGTGCCCGTGTCATGCACCAAGGCTTGGTGGTCGTGCGAGGTGATGAAGTCGACGTACGCATCAAGCTCAGGCAAGTAGGCCGGGCCGTTGCGCACGAAGTGAACGCAGATGGTGGGCTTTAGCATGTGCGCAGCACCTCTTGCCAGTTACCCACAAACCCATCGATGTGGTGGCGCGCCACGATGCGGGCCATGTCGTCACGCACTTGCTGCGGTGGCAGGCTGAGCGTGGTCATGACCGCTTCAGCCAAAGACACAGGCGCATCGCCACGGGCTAGCAAGTAAGGTGCATCAAGGTCGTACAACTCGCGCATGGCGGGAATGGGCAGCGACACGCAGGGCACGCCGCAGGCGAGAGACTCGAGCGCCGTCATGGGGCAGCCCTCGTAGCGCGAGGTGAGCAGCGTCATTTGCCACGGTGTGTAAAGGCTTGCACCGCTGGGGTGTTTGCCCAAAAAGTGCACACGGCCTTGGTACATGAGGTCCATGCCGTCGTGAATCATTTTGCGGTGCATGGGGCCTTCGCCCACGATGCCCAGTTGTGCTTCGTCTGGCAAATAGCGCAAGGTGTCTAGCAGCAGATGCGGGCGCTTCTCAGAAGACAAGCGGCCGACATAGCCCAGCAGCAGGGGAGGGGTAGCCCCGCCACCGTGGCCTGCATGCACATGAATGGCTTGGCCTTCAGGCATGGGGGCGATGCCGTTGGGCACTACGGTGCAGCGTTGTTGCTTGCCCGGCGTGATGAAGCTAAGCAACGAGTCTTGTGTGGTGCGCGACACACACACAAACTGGCTGACTTGTTTGTAGAGCAATCTGAGCCAAAGCTTCTTCACCGCCGATGTGCCTGCCTCGTGCAGTACATCCATCAACGGGCCATGCACCCAGCTGACCAGTGGTTTGCCCGTGATGGCCTTGAGCGCTGCGCCGCAATAGGTGGGGCCAAAGTTGTGGGTGGCCACAATCACATCGTGTTGTTTGGCGGCGCTGACCAAAGTGGGCCATTGCGTTTGTTGCCATGGTAGCGCGGTGACTTGCCAGCCTTGTGCGCTGAGTGCATCAGCCAGTGTGCGCGTCATGGTGTGCACGCCGCCCCATGTGGGTTCTTCCAATAGCAAGATACGGCGAGCGTGAGAAGCGGTGGCGTTCATGAAATGCGTGTATAGCTGGGGTGCTGCGGTTTTGTGATTGCGCTGTTTAACGCGCACCAAAACCTGTGTAGATGGTCTTCACGGTTTTGGCTGCAATCAGCAAATCAAGTGCAAGCGAGTAGTGCGCCACGTAATACAAGTCGTAGCTGAGTTTGATGCGCGTGGTGTCAGCGCTGTCGGCATAGCCCTGTTGCACTTGCGCCCAGCCTGTGAGGCCGGGACGCACCAAGTGGCGATACGGGTAGCTGGGGATGGTGGCGGCAAAGTCGCGCACAAACGCGGTTTGCTCAGGGCGCGGGCCTATCAGGCTCATGTGGCCCATGAGCACGTTGAAGAGCTGTGGCAGCTCATCTAAACGGCTGCGGCGCAACAGGCGGCCTACGCGTGTGATGCGCGGGTCGTCGGCCTGTGCAAAGTGCACGCCGGGGGCTTGCAAGCCGTGCACCATGCTGCGGAATTTCCAGAGTGTGAACACTTGGCCGTCACGGCCCACACGGGGCTGCGAATATAGGGCGGGGCCTTTGGAATCAAAGCGCACAGCCAGTGCCACGCCCGCAGCGAGAGGCAGCCACAAGGGGGCGAGTGCAATGACGGTGGCCACGTCGAGCAAACGCTTGGCGCGGTCATAGCTGGGGTCGTTGTCAATTTCCCAAAGCGAGTCAGCAGCAGTGGGCAGCATCTTGCGGCCGCTGGTGAGCTCGGCCACGGCCTCGACGCTGTACAGGCGCAGGTGCTGCATCTTGAGCTCGCCCAACAAACGGGTGCGCTCGTCGGTGCTGCGTACATGGCGGTCGAGCACCACGCCGTCACACGCTGGCAAGGGGGTGTCGTGGTTGGGGTTCCATGCAATGAGTTGCACGGCTTGTGGGTCTAGCTTGTTGGGGCTGAGGCACGCAGCCAGCTGTGCGGGCACGTTGGCATCGATGTGCACCAATCGCAAGGCACGGTGCTTGACATGGCGGCGGTAGCCCCACCACAGCCACAGCGTGGTGGCGGCATAGGCCCACACCACGGCAGCGCGTGAGTAGGGTTGCTGCAAGAGCGCAAAGCCCAAAGGCGTGAACACAAACGGCGCGGTGGTGGACACCCACAACACACCGCTGCGTTCGGCCACGGGCAGATTGGACGCGCGCATGAGCAAGTGTGTGGCCACAGCGTAGGGAAGCACGCACCACCAGAGGGTTTCGCCAAACTGGTAGGTCATCAGTCCTGCGTCTTCCGACAGCTGCGCAGCCATGAGGCTGGGCAGCATCATCCACGCGCCCCACAAGGCCCAGCGCTGCAACGCATCGCGGCGGCGAACAGAGGCAGACACGAGGCCTGCGCAGTGGGTGGAGGTGTGGTTGTTTTGTGCGGTGTATGTATTCGTGGGTTCTTGCGTGCACTGGCGGTACACCTGCAGCACGCGCTCGGCCATGGGTTCGGCGGCAAAAGCACTCTCGAAAGTTTGTTGTGCGGCGCGGCCCAAGCGTTTGCGCAAGTGCGGGTCGCGCACGAGTTGCAACAATTTTTCGGCCACGGCATCAGGCGTGTTGGCGGTGAGCACACCATCTTGGTAGGGAATGATTTGTTCGCGAATGCCGGGTAAATTGCTGGCCAGCACACACAGCCCGGCACGCATGGCTTCTATTACGGTGATGGGCATGCCTTCGTGGTCGGACAGCAGCACAAACACTTCGTGCTGAGCAAGCAGTTCGCTCACGTGGCTCACGTCGCCCGCCCAGGTGATGTTTTTGAGGTTGAGTCCTTTGGCTTGCGTGCGCAGTTCAGCGTTCAGCGGACCATCACCTGCCAAGGTGACGGGCAATTCAAACCCGAGTGTGTTGCGCACTTTGGCTAAGGCTTGCAGCAGCAGGTCGTGGCGCTTGGGTTGCTTCATGCGCGCCACCATGATGAGGCGCGGCATGGCCGAGGCTTGTGGCAAGTTGGTCGTAGCGTCGGCTTTGGCGGTATTGCCAGTGCCAGTGCTGTCGTGTTCGCCATCTGCGTCCGTTGCTATTGCCGGTGTTGGCAAACGCGCAATGCCATTCGGGATGACGTGTACACGGTTTGAGTCGATGGCGAGGTTCAGGGCTAATTCGCGTTCGTACTTGGACACGCAAATCATGTGCGTGGTCCAGCGCGCCATCATGTGCTCGGCCAATGCCGACGCGGTGCGGCGCACCAGTGGCACTTCGGGTTTAAAGCCAAAGCCGTGCACGGTGTACACGGTTGGCACATGGGCACGATGCGCAGCCACACGCGATACCAAGCCGCCAATGGCGCTGTGGCCATGCACCAGGTCGGGCTTGTGGATGTGGATGAGCTCGGTCAGCTGCTGCACTGCTGGCCAAAGCTTGAGCGGGTTGAGCGACTCCACCATGTCGGGCATGGGGCACACGGCAATGCCGAGTGCGGTGAGCTCGCGGCCTAAAACAGACTCTTTCACAGGGCCGCCAATGACGACGGTGAACTTGACGCGCTGCTGCAAAGCTTGGCACAAATCGCGCACATGCGACTGCGCGCCACCCGCTTCGCCACGCGTGATGACGATCATCACATGCGGCACTCTGGCCGCAGCTTGCAAAGCGGCAAGGTCGAGCTTAGCCCATGGGCTGTTGCGGCGGCGTTGTGGGTCGACGAGACCCGCTAGGTGCAGCGTTTTTTCGACGTTTACGCCGTGGTCAAGCACTTGTTCAGTGTGTTTGGTTTCAGCAACATCGTTGGAGGCATTCGCAGACTCGCCAACGCTTGGGGCTGGTTCGTGACTGACGGGGGGCTGCTGTGAAGCGTCTTCTATGACAACGACTGGCGTAGTTGGGTTAGGCGTTGCCTCACTCGCATTGGCGTTTGCAACTTTTACCTTTAGCTCTGTAGCCTTGCGCTTAGCGCGTGGCTTTTTTGCCGGCGCCGCAGGAGGTGGCAATGTCGCTGGATCGAAGGCCGGCGGGAAGTCGTCAAACAGGGACAGCGTGCCGTCGTCTTGATTTTTCATAGGGGGGTGTCAAAACCTTGTGGGTTCATGGACTGCCAGCGCCATGCGTCGGCACACATGCGGGCTAAGTCGTATTGGGCTTCCCAGTTCAACTGAGCTTTAGCTTGCCGTGGATCGGCCAATGTGACAGCCACATCGCCAGGACGGCGTGACACCACTTTGTGGGGAATGGGCACGCCGTTGACGCGTGCAAAGGTGTCGACCATGTCTTGCACGCTGATGCCACGGCCTGTGCCGAGGTTGACGGTCAGTAACTTAGGTTCGCTCAATGCGCGCAGCGCGGCCAAGTGGCCTGCGGCTAAGTCGCTCACGTGGAGGTAGTCGCGCACGCCTGTGCCATCAGGGGTGTCGTAGTCGTTGCCAAAAATTTGCAGGTGCTCGCGCTGGCCCAAGGCCACTTGCGTGATGTAGGGCATGAGGTTGTTGGGGATGCCGTTGGGCGCTTCGCCCAGCAGGCCACTCTCGTGTGCGCCCACGGGGTTGAAGTAGCGCAATATGGCAATGCTCCAGCGCGGGTCAGCCGCGTGCAGTTCGCGCAGCGCGTCTTCGCACATGAGCTTGGTGCGGCCATAGGGGTTGGTGGCGGTGAGGGCTGCAGTCTCTGGGATGGGCACGCTCACAGGGTCGCCATACACGGTGGCTGACGAGCTAAACACGATGCGGCGCACGTTGGCGCGGTCCATGGCTTGCAGTAAGTTGATGGTGCCGCTGACGTTGTTTTCT
>JACCEA011740986.1_pt1 | contig 37436 bp, 35 predicted proteins | sample 7449851 | NCBI WGS metagenome assembly JACCEA01 (sample SAMN15323453, study PRJNA562643) | freshwater metagenome | isolation source: river surface water | place: USA:Blue River Watershed | collected 2017-08-18 | reverse complement strand
TGGTGCTGCCGGTCGAGCCCGAGCCGGGCCAGCCCTCGGTGGCCGAAGGCCGCATCGCCCTGCACCTGGGGTGGAGCCATGCCAAGCGCCCAGCCGACGACCTGATCCGCAAATGCGTGGCCTGGACCTGGCGGGTCAAGCTGTCCCTGTCCACCGAGCGCGACCTGTTCTCCCGCCTGCGCGAGGACGCTGAGAAGGTGGCCATCAAGGTCTTCGGCGACAACCTGCGTGACCTGCTGCTGGCGGCGCCCGCCGGCCCGCGCGTGGTCATGGGCCTGGACCCCGGCATCCGCACCGGCGTGAAGGTGGCCGTGGTCGACGCCACCGGCAAGCTGGTGGACACCGCCACCGTCTTCCCGCACGAGCCGCGCCGCGACTGGGAAGGGTCGCTGCACACCCTGGCGCGCCTGTGCGAGAAGCACGGCGTCAACCTCATTGCGATCGGCAACGGCACCGCCAGTCGCGAGACCGACAAGCTCGCTGCCGACCTGATCAAGCGCCTGGGCCAGCTCACCGGGCCTGAGGCCGAGCGCTTTGCCGGCCTGCAGAAGGTGGTGGTCTCCGAAGCCGGCGCCTCGGTCTATTCGGCCAGCGAGTTCGCCTCGCAGGAAATGCCCGACGTCGACGTGAGCCTGCGCGGCGCGGCCAGCATTGCCCGCCGCCTGCAGGACCCGCTGGCCGAGCTGGTGAAGATCGACCCCAAGTCCATCGGCGTGGGCCAGTACCAGCACGACGTGAACCAGTCGGAACTGGCCCGCCAGCTCGACGCGGTGGTCGAGGACTGCGTGAACGCGGTCGGCGTCGACCTCAACACCGCCTCGGTGCCGCTGCTCTCGCGCGTGTCGGGCCTGTCGGCCACCGTCGCCAAGTCGGTGGTGCGCTGGCGCGAGGCCCATGGCGCCTTCAAGAGCCGCCAGCAGCTGCTGGAGGTCTCGGGCCTGGGCCCCAAGACCTTCGAGCAGAGCGCGGGCTTCCTGCGCATTCGTGAGGGCGAGAACCCGCTGGACATGACCGGTGTGCACCCCGAGACCTACCCGGTGGTCGAAAAGATGCTGTCCCAACTGGGCAAGCCGGTGCAGGAGGTGATGGGCCGGGCCGAGATGCTCAAGACCCTGCGCCCCGAGCTGTACGCCAATGAGCAGTTCGGCGTCATCACTGTGCGCGACATCCTCTCCGAGCTGGAAAAGCCCGGCCGCGACCCGCGCCCCGACTTCCAGGTCGCCCGCTTCAACGACGGCGTGGAGGAGATCGCCGACCTGCGCGAGGGCATGGAGCTCGAGGGCACGGTGAGCAACGTGGCCCAGTTCGGTGCCTTCATCGACCTGGGCGTGCACCAGGACGGCCTGGTGCACGTGAGCCAGCTCTCGCACAAGTTCGTCAATGACGCGCGCGAGGTCGTGAAGACCGGCGACATCGTCAAGGTGCGGGTGCTGGAGGTCGACGTGGCCCGCAAGCGCATCAGCCTCACGATGAAGCTGGGCGCGCCGCAGGGGCAGGGCGGCCGTCGCGACGGCCAGACCCGTGGCGGCGACAACCGCTTCGAGCACGCCGGCCGCGGCCAGCGCGCGCCCGCGCCGCAAAAGCTCGACTCGGCGATGGCTGGCGCCTTCGCCAAGCTGCAGGGTTTGCGCAAATAGGGCTCGCAAGACCCGCAAGCGCCAGGTCTCCACGTCGTTTCGCCTCAACCCGGACATGAACAAGCCCCGCGCTCTCCGCCTCTACGCCGGCCCCGCCGCCCGCCGCCACATCGAGCGGCACGGGCTGCAGGCGGCCGACATCGGGGTGGTGCCGGGCGCGGCCGGCGGGCCCAAGGGCCTGATCCTCGGACCGCTGGACCAGTTCATCTTCGGCCGCTGGCTGCCGCAGTCGCAGCACACGGTGCACCTGGTGGCCGCGTCCATCGGCGCCTGGCGCATGGCCACCGCGTGCCTGGATGACCCCGAGGCCGCCTTCGCCCGGCTCTCGCACGACTACATCCGCCAGCACCACGAGCCGCCCCCGGGCCGCAAGATGCCGACGGCCGACCAGATCTCCGAAGGTTTCGCCGAGGGCCTGCGCGTCTTCTACGACGGCCGTGTCGGCGAGATCCTCGCGCATCCGCGCTACCGCCTGCATGTGGTGGTCTCGCGCGGCCGCCACCTTCTGCGCCGCGAGCATCCGGTGGGGACGCCCCTGGGCTTTGCCGGCGCCTTCCTGGCCAACGCGGTCCACCGCAGGGCGCTGGGCGGCTGGCTGGAGCGCACGGTGTTCTCCAAAGGCGACGGCAGCGCGGACCTGGGTCTGCTGCCCTTCGCCACGCAGGACTTCCGCACCCGGCAGCTGGCCCTCACCGAGGCGAACTTCCACGCGGTGGTGCAGGCCAGCTGCTCCATCCCCTTCTTCATGCGGGCGGTGAATGACATCCCCGGCGCGCTGCCCGGCGCCTACTGGGACGGTGGTCTCACCGACTACCACCTGCATCTCGACTACCGTCCGCCGCAGGACCCCGGACCGGGGCAGGGCGGGGTGGTGCTCTACCCGCATTTCCAGAAAAGCGTCGTCCCCGGCTGGCTGGACAAGGGCCTGCGCTGGCGGCACCGCGCCAGCGGCTTCCTGGACCACGTGCTGGTGCTGGCGCCAGACCCGGCCTGGGTGGCCACACTCCCCAACGGCAAGCTGCCCGATCGCACCGACTTCACCCGCTACGGCCTGGACTTGGCGGCTCGCGTCGATGCCTGGACCCGCGCGGTGGACGCTTCGCGCCAGATGGCCGAGGAATTCGAGGCCTGGCTGGCCAACCCCGACCCGGGACGGGTGGAGGCCCTGTGAGGCTGGCGGGGGTGTCTACCCCGTCCTCGACCCCCGCTCACCGCGAGCGCATCCCCGGCTGGGACCTGCTGCGCGGCCTGTGCGCCCTGGCCGTCATGTCCTACCACCTGCTCGGTTGGCAGGACATCGTCCACCTCTCGCCCCTGGGGACCTACGGCGTCTATCTGTTCTTCCTGCTCTCCGGCGCGAGCATGGCCTACGTCTACGACGCCGACCGCGTCGCGACCTGGGGTGGCGCCTGGCGCTTCCTCCTGACCCGCTGGTTCCGGCTCGCGCCCCTCTACCTGCTGGCCTGTCTGGCCTTCCTGGCCATGCTGGCGGCGCGCAACGGCTTCTGGGCCTCCGAGATTCCCTACCGCCTGGCCCTCAACGCGAGCTTCGCCTTCGGCCTGCATGACCCGACCACCTGGGCGCTGGCGGTGGGCGGCTGGTCGCTGGGCATCGAGTTCGTGTTTTACCTGGCCTTTCCCTTCCTGATGCAGGCAGCGCGGACCGGTGTCGGCCGCTGGCTCGCGCTCGCGGCGCTGGTCGGGGTGCAGGCCGCCTGGATCGACGCGACCCTCGGCCGGGACGGCTTCGACGCCGCCATCACCGCCTACCACCAGGTCCCGGCTTTCGGCGCCTGGTTCTTCGCCGGCTGCCTGGTCGGCCAGGCCCGGCGGGAGCAGGGTGCCTGGCGCGGCCGGGGCCTGTCATGGACGGTGGGCGTGCTGGCCTGGGGAGGCCTCGGCCTGCTCCTGGTGGCCGCCACGCTGCCCACGCAGGGGGCGGAGCTGCTCGGATGGCGGGGCCTGCTCATTCCGCTGGCCTGCGCGCTGGCGGTCTGGGTGAGCGGCCAGGTGCGGGTGGAACGGCCCTTCGCGCTTGCCCTGGCCGACCTGCTGGGGCGTCTGACCTACGGCGTGTACCTGATCCACCCGCTGGTGTACTTCGGCTTCGCCTGGTTCGTCTGGCCCGGCGCGCAGGAAGCCGCGGCCGCCAATCAGACGGTGGGCCTGGCGATTGCGGTGGCGGCGGGCGGGGTCACTTGCGTGCTGGCGACGCAAGGTTATCGCTGGGTCGAAGCGCCGTTCCAGGACCTGGCCAAGCGCCTCGTGCGAAGGGGCTGAATACCGCGCCGGCCTCCCCTCGGCGGGCTTGTCCCTTCGCCGGCCTCAGAGCGACTCGGCCAGGATCGCCTCGTATTCGTCCGCAGTGGCGATGCGCGGGTTGGTCTTGTGGCAGTGGTCAACCAGGGCGCCCTGGATGATCTTGGGGAACAGGTCACGGGACACGCCCATCTCGCCCAGGCCCTTGGGCAGGCCCAGGCGGGCGTTCATGTCGCGGATCGCCTCGGGAATGTCGCCGGCCGAGGCCAGGCCCATGGCATGGGCCATGCGCTCGAGGCGCTTTTCCTTCCTGATGGAATCGGCCTGGGCATTGAAGCGGATCACCGCCGGCAGGAACATGGCGTTGAGCGTGCCGTGGTGCAGGCGCGGGTCGGCGCCGCCCAGGCTGTGCGAGAGCGAGTGCACCGCGCCCAGGCCCTTCTGGAAGGCGAGGGCGCCTTGCATCGAGGCGCTCATGAGGTTCAGGCGCGCCTCGCGGTCGCTGCCGTCCCGGGTGGCGCGCTCGATGTGGCCCCAGCCCCGCTCGAGGCCGTCGAGCGCGATGCCGTCGGCCGGCGGGTTGAAGGCCGGCGCCATGAAGGTTTCCATGCAGTGGGCGATGGCGTCCATGCCGGTCGCCGCGGTGAGCTTCGGGGGCAGGCCCAGGGTCAGCTCCGGGTCGCAGATGGCGGCGCGCGGCATCAGGTTCCAGTTGTGGAAGCCGAGCTTGCGGCCGTCGTCGACGATCAGGATGGCGCCGCGCGCCACCTCGCTGCCGGTGCCGCTGGTGGTGGGCACCGCGATCAGGGGCGAGACCTTCTCGGAAATTCGATGGGCGCCGCCCAGGATGGTGGCGTAGTCAGTCAGCGGGCCCGGGTGGGTGGCCGCGATGGACACGCCCTTGGCGCAGTCGATGGCGGAGCCGCCGCCCACCGCGATCAGGCCGTCGCAGGCGTTCTGCTGGTACACGGCGCAGGCCGCGCGCACCGCCGCCTCGTTGGGGTTGGGCGGGGTCTGGTCGAAGATGGCGACCGACAGGCCGGGCAGGGCGTCCAGCGCCTTCTGCAGCACGCCCGCGGCGCGCACCCCGGCGTCGGTGACGATGAGGGGGCGGCTGATGCCCACGCGCTCGCACTCCTGCTTCAGGAGCGAAATGGCGCCAAATTCGAACTGGATCTGGGTGACGTAATTGATGAAGGCCATGGCGGGATCGGGTGTGTCTCTCTCGGGGTGTCCCGGCCGGGAAGGGCGGGACGATTCGGGCGCTACGATGCCACAGTTTTCAATCTGCCCATGCCACATTCGCGACTGACCCCGGCCATGCGCTCCGTGCTCGAGCGCCGCGCCCGCGCCAAGCTGCCGCCCATGCACCACATGGCGCCGGCCGAGGCGCGTGCCGCCTATGAAAAGGCGGCCGACATCCTCGAGATTCCGAAGCCCGCCCTGGCCCGGGTGGAGGACTTCCACATCCCGGCCCGAGACGGATACCCGATGCCGGCGAGGCTCTACGAAGCGGTGGCGGGAGAGGACACCGGCGATCGGGCCGGAGCGCGGACGCCGCATCCGGCAGGCGAGGGCGCTGGCGCCGGCCCAGCGCCATCAGCGGGCCAGCCCGCGCTGTTCTTCCTGCACGGCGGCGGCTTCACCATCGGCAGCATTGCCACTCACGACACCCTGTGCCGCGAGCTCGCGCGCCAATCCGGGTGCGCGGTGGTGTCGCTGGACTACCGCCTCGCCCCCGAGCACAAGTTTCCGACCGCCGTCCACGACGCCTGGGACGGCCTGCAGTGGCTGCACGCGAAGGGCGCTCGCCTGGGCCTGGACCCGTGCCGCCTCTCGGTGGGCGGCGACAGCGCCGGCGGCACCCTGGCTGCGGTCTGCGCCCTGATGGCGCGCGATGCCGGCATCGCACTGGCCCTCCAGCTCCTGATCTACCCCGGCACCACCGCCCATGGCGACCTGCCTTCGCGCGCCCACTACCGTGAGGGCCTGCTGCTGGACGAGACCATGATCGACTGGTTCTTCTCGCACTACATCCCGCAGGAGGCCCGGGAAGACTGGCGCTTCGCGCCGCTGCTCGCGCCCGAGGTCGAGGGCGTGGCCCCGGCCTGGCTGGCGCTTGCGGAGTGCGACCCGCTGGTCGACGAAGGCCTGGCCTACGCCGACCGGCTGCGGTCCGCCGGCGTCCCGGTCGACCTGGAAATCTACCGCGGCGTGGTCCATGAATTCATCAAGATGGGCCGCGCCATTCCCGAGGCCCGGCAGTTCCACACCGACGCGGCCCGGGCCCTGCGCCAGGCCCTTGAACCGGCTTGATCAGCCCCTGCACCCGTCCATTCATGAAGTCCCCGACCGGCCCGAGCACTTGCACAAGACCATGAGCCACGCCCTGACCCGCGACCGTTTCCGCTTCTTCCACCGCCTGCGCGTGCGCTGGGCCGAGGTGGACATGCAAAAGATCGTCTTCAACGCCCACTACCTGATGTACGCGGACACGGCCGTGGCCGAGTACTGGCGCGCCCTCGGCCTGCCCTACGAGGAGGCGATGCACCGCCTGCAGGGCGACCTCTACGTCAAGAAGGCGGGTGTCGAATACCACGCCTCGGCGCGAATGGACGACCGTCTGGACATCGGCATGCGCTGCGCCCGCATCGGAAACAGCTCCATGGGCTTCGAATGCGGCATCTTCCGCGGCGAGCAGCTGCTGGTGACGGTCGAATTGCTCTATGTCTTCGCCGACCCGGCCACCCAGACCTCACGCCCGGTGCCGCAGGCCTTGCGGGACTGCATCGAGGGCTACGAGCGCGGCGAGGACATGGTCACCGTGCGCACGGGCACCTGGGACGAGCTGGGCGAGGACGCCCGGGAAATCCGGCTGCGCGTCTTCGTCGGCGAGCAGAAGATTCCGGTCGAGGAAGAATGGGACGAGGCGGATGCCATCTGCGTCCATGCGGTGGCCTACAACCACCTGGGCATGCCGGTGGGCACCGGGCGTCTGCTGCCGGCCGAGGGGGGCGCGAGCAAGATCGGCCGCATGGCGGTGCATGAGGCGCTGCGCGGGACCGGCCTCGGCCGCCGCGTGTTGCGGGAGTTGATGGCCGCCGCGCAGGCCCGGGGGGACGGGGAAATCAGCCTGCACGCCCAGCGATCCGCCGAGAGCTTTTACGCAGGGGGAAGGATTCGCACCCATGGGTGAGCCCTTCGACGAGGTGGGCATCCCCCACATCGCGATGGTCTACCGGGTGGGGTGAGCGGCCCGGCGGACCCTAGCCTTGCAGCGGGTCCGATCGTGCCGGCGTGAAAGACGACGGCAGGGGTCCCAAGGTGCTGGCGGGTGCCCCGCCTTGTGCCGCTTCGAGCTGCACCGCTTCACCAGCGCCTGCCTGACCCAGAGGTACGACAAGGCCGGCTGGGTACCCAGGTATCAGCGCGGCGGTGCGGCTGGCGATCATGTCGGCACATTCCGCGGCGAGTTTCGGGTCCTGGATGTGGTCCTGGACGAGTGCGATCAGGGTGTTATGTCCGTCCAGTGTGACGTCCTGGCCTCGTCGGGTGGGCATGTACGCCTTCAGGATCACGGCAAGCACTGTTTTCACGTCCGCTGCCGTCTGCGGTTCTTTGCCAGGTTCTCCCCCTGACTTCAGGTGATGAGCGTTCAACGCCGCGAAGGTGGCGGCCAGGTCCTCGTGCTTGATGCTGTCCCCCTGCATCCACGATACGGATTCCAACGCAACCATGGCGCTGTGGGGCCAGGCCTGACTGTCCTTCAGGTAGTGCTCCACCGCCGTGAGCAGGCGACTCTTCAGAGGCGCCGTCGCGCCAGGCGTCGTCCAACCGCCTTTTTCACTCAGCAGGTTCAGACATCTCTTTTGCAGGTCAGGGTCTCGGATTTCCTTGGTGATCGCCAGATGGAGCCCCGCCACATCCTCCAGCGTCAGCGGGTGCGCTCCGCGGCCGGTCTTTGTATCGATCATCACCGAGAGCATCGCGATCACGGCGACCGGGTTCGTCCCGCCCTCGGAATGGAGCCCGCCGTCGATGCGTCGGGCATGAGGTGTCGCCGCTTCGCGCAAAGCCCAGCGCATCCCCGCGTCTGACATTTTTCGCCCACCCAGCGAATGGCAGACTTCGCCGGCCAGCTTCTCGAGGATGCGCCACTCACTCCTGCGCAGGACATGCGCCTGGAATTGGCCCATGTTTTCTCGCGCGTTTTCGGCCTGGCGCCGTCCGACCTTCGTCAGATCCCTGCAGTTACGGCTCCGAAGGAGGGGGGCCCGGGGCGGCGGCTCGCTAGCCGGACGCGTCGCCGCCGACCCCGCCGGACCTGCCGCGCCCTTGCTCCGCAGATCACGGCTCGAACCGGCGGTGGAGGGCGTCTTCTCTAGCGCCTTGCTCGCGGTTGCATTGCCTGCGCTCGTCGCCGATTTGAAGCTGAACGCGTTTCTGATGGTTGAAAACATGCCTCACCCTCCGGGTCGTGAAGCCCATCAGTAACGTCAGCAAATTGTTGGTTCGACTCCCTGCTTTTCTGTTTGCTTGTCTGCGCGAATTGGAGCCTCAGATGTCCAGGCGCAACGCGTAGGGAACGGGGCGAAGGGATAGGGGGGCTCCGGCCACTTGCAGATCGGCGCCGTCGGGCGCCGTCGATGTGCTCACCGAGACGATCCCTTCCGATACGCCGGCCTTCGGGCTCCAGGAAGATGCCTGCACGACCAGCCCGCAGGGCTGATCGTCGCCGGCGATGAACACCTCTTGCCCTGCGGACAGAGAGCCCTGGGCCTGCGCGAGGAATGCTCGCCGCTTGATCTGCCCCCGGAACTGGCTGCGCGCCACCACCTCCTGGCCGGGGTAGCACCCCTTCTTGAAGTTCACGGCGTCCACGGATTCGTAATTGAGCATCTGGGGCACGAAGGCCTCAGCGACCGGACCGGTGACGGTGGCGACGCCGCTGCGGACGTCGGACCACAGCCAGGCCTCGCGGGACAGCGCCGGAACTTGCGGCTCTGTCGTGCCGGCCGGCGCCAGCCATAGCGCGCGCGGCACGCCGTCGGCGGGGTACAGGGCCACGGTGTGGGCCGGGCCGTCGACCCTGTCGGTCCACGGTTCGGGCATCTCCGGCGCCGGCAGGCCCAGCGCCGCGCGGGCCGCCTCTCCAGCCAGGCCGCGCAGCTCGAAGGCGCCCGTGGCATCACTCAACTTGACCTTGGCCCTCAGGACGAACATCTGCAGCCGCTTGAGCGTGGGCGCCAGGATGTCGGCCGACACCACCAGGGCGAAGTCGTCCGGCGCCAGGCGCACCGCGACGAAGCTGGCCAGCAGCCGCCCCTTGGCCGAGCAGAAGCCCGCGAACCGGGCTCGCCCCTCCGGCAGAAGCATGAAGTCCTGCGTGAGCTGGCTGTGGAGGAACTTCGCGGCTTCCTCGCCCTGGGCGCGGATCACGCCGAGGTGGGGGAGGGCGCAGGCGCCTTCGAGCGAGGCGGGGGCAGAGGCCGGCGAGGTCGGGGAGGACGAGGCTGCAGAGGGGGCGGTCATCGCTGAATTATCATCCCCGCATCCCGCCCGCTCCCCTGAGCGGGGCCTATTTCCCCACGGCCCTCCCACCCGTTTTTCACCCGTCTTCCACCCTTGCGGCGCCTCATCTCCCGACTGTTCTGGCTCTCGCTCCTCGCCGCCCTCCTGGCCGGCGGTGCGGGCGTCTGGTGGGTGCTGAGCCCCATCCCGCTCAAGGCGCCCCTGGTCGACCTGTCCATCGAGCCCGGCACCCGGCCCAGGGACGTGGCCCAGGCGGTGCGCGACGCCGGCGCGGACGTGTCGCCGACCCTGCTCCTGTGGTGGTTCCGCCTCTCGGGCCAGTCGCGCCTGATCAAGGCCGGCAGCTACGAGCTCGAGACCGGCATCACCCCGCGCGCCCTCCTGTCCAAGCTCGCCCGGGGCGACCAGGCCCAGGGCGCGGTGAGCCTGATCGAGGGCTGGACCTTCCGCCAGTTCCGCGCCGCCCTGGCCAAGGAAAAGGACCTGCGCCCCGACAGCGCCGGCCTCAGCGACGAGGCCCTGATGGAAAGGCTCGGACGCCCGGGCGTGCCGGCCGAGGGCCGCTTCTTCCCCGACACCTACACCTACGGCAAGGGCTCGAGCGACCTGCACCTGATGGAGCGCGCCCTGCGGGCGATGGACCGCCACCTGGCCCAGGCCTGGGCCCAGCGGGCGGCGGACTCGGTGCTGCGCTCACCCGAAGACGCGCTCACATTGGCCAGCATCGTCGAAAAGGAAACCGGCCGCGGCAGCGACCGGCCGCTGATCTCGGCCGTCTTCCACAACCGGCTTCGCATCGGCATGCCCCTGCAGACCGACCCGACCGTGATCTACGGCCTGGGTGCCGCCTTCGACGGCAACCTGCGCCGCGCCGATTTGCGCGCCGACACGCCCTGGAACACCTACACCCGCACCGGCCTGCCGCCCACGCCCATCGCCATGCCCGGCAAGGCGGCCCTGCTCGCAGCGGTGCAGCCGGCGTCGAGCAAGGCGCTGTACTTCGTCGCCCGCGGCGACGGCAGCAGCCAGTTCAGCGAGAACCTGGACGACCACAACCGGGCGGTGAACAAATTCCAGCGCGGGCAGTGAGGCCCGGACCCCGGCCCTCAGGCACTGACCCGACACCACGCGAACAAGAACGGACATGGCGGCAATGAACGGAACCTCCCAAGCGGCCAAGGCCCAGGCAGCGGCGACCGGCCTGTTCCTCACCTTCGAGGGCATCGACGGCGCAGGCAAGTCCACCCACATCCAGGCCCTGGCCGAAGCCTTCGCCGCCGCCGGCCGTGAGGTCGTCACCTCCCGTGAGCCGGGCGGCACGCCGCTGGGCGAGAAGCTGCGGACCCTGGCGCTCAACGACCCGATGGACCCGCTCACCGAGGCGCTGCTGATGTTCGCCGCCCGCCGTGAGCACCTGGCGCAGGTGATCGAGCCCGCCCTCGCCGAAGGCAAGGTGGTGCTGTGCGACCGCTTCACCGACGCCACCTTCGCCTACCAGGGCGGCGGCCGCGGCTTCGACTGGCAGGTGCTGGTCCAGCTCGAGGCCATGGTGCAGGACACACGCGGTCTCGGGGGACGCGCTGCTGCGGAGGCGGAGCAGGGCGCCCGGGCCACGGGCACGGCGCTTCGCCAACCCGATCTCACCCTCCTGTTCGCCCTCGACCCGGCCGAGGCCGCCCGCCGCCTGGCCGGCGCCCGGGTGCCGGACAAGTTCGAGTCCCAGCCTGCCGCCTTCTTCGACCAGGTGCAGGAGGCTTATCTGCGCCGGGCCGCCGAGTCGCCGGCCCGCTTTGCCCGCATCGACGCCGCCCAGGCCCGGGAGGCGGTGTGGGCGTCGGTACGCGCCGCGGTGGCCGGCCGGGGCTGGCTCTGAGCCCCCCCTCGCCACCGGGGCTCATGGCCGATTTGCCACACACCCCGCCCGGGATCACTCCGACACCTCGCCCGGCCCGCCCAGCCCGCACAATAGACCCATGACCGCCCGCTCCCCCGCGCCTGATCACGCCGACGCCGCTGCCGGCGCGCTCCCGCCAGCGCCCTGGATCCAGCGCCAGCGGCAGGCCCTGCTGTCGCGGCCCGGGCATGCGCTCCTGCTGCAAGGCCCCTCGGGCCTGGGCCAGTTCGACCTGGCCATTGCCCTGGCCCGCGCCTGGCTGTGCGAGACGCCGACGGAGGAGGGCGCCTGCGGCCACTGCCCCAGCTGCCACGCCATCGACGTCCACACCCATGGTGACCTGTGCGTGCTCATGCCCGAGGTCGACATGCTCGAGCTGGGCTGGCCCCTGTCCGAGAAGGCCCAGTCCGATATCGACGACAAGAAGCGCAAGCCCAGCAAGGAGATCCGGGTCGAGGCCCTGCGCGACGCGCTCGAGTTCGCCCAGCGCACCAGCGGCCGCGGCCAGGGCAAGGTGGTCCTGGTCTACCCCGCCGAGCGCATGAATCATGTGACGGCCAACGCCCTGCTCAAGACGCTGGAAGAGCCGGTGGGCGAAGTCCGCTTCGTGCTGGCCACCGAGGCGGCGCACCAGCTGCTGCCCACCATCCGCAGCCGCTGCCAGGGCCACACCATGGCTTGGCCGGAAGAGGGTGAGGCGCTGGCCTGGCTCCAGGACCAGGGCCTGCCCGCGGGCGACGCCCAGGTGCTGCTGCGCGCCAGCGGCAGCCGGCCCGAGGACGCACTGCGCGCGGCCCGCGCCGGTCGCGACGCCCGGCAATGGCGGCAGCTGCCCAAGGCGGTGGCCCGTGGCGACGTGGCGGCCTTGGCCGACATGGCACCCGCCGACGCGATCGACGCGCTGCAAAAGCTCTGCCACGACCTGCTCGCCCAGTCCTCCGGTGGCAAGCCACGTTTCTTCGAGCCGGCCGATCTGCCGCCCGCGGCGCCCCTGCACCAGCTGGCCGCCTGGTGGCGCGAACTCTCCGGCCAGCTGCGCAGCGCCGAGCACCCGTTCAACGCCGGCCTGATGCTGGAATCGCTTGTGAGCCGGGCGAGGGCGGCCCTACACTCCGGCCGAGCCGCCGCATGAACACACCCGCCCAATCCACCCCGTCTGCGCCTCCCGCCCCTGCGGCTTCCGCGGCTTCCGCGACTTCCGTGGCCGCATCCGGTGCGGGCGTCGCCCAGGGCCCTGCCGGAATACCAGGTGCCGGCGCCGCAGCCAGCCCGCGGCCCAGCGTGATCCAGCTCGCCATCAAGGAAAAGGCCGCGCTCTACGCCGCCTACATCCCCTTGTTCAAGGAAGGCGGCGTCTTCATCCCCACCACCCGCGACTACCGGCTCGGCGACGACGTCTACATCCTGCTGTCGCTGCCCGATGACCCCCAGCGCTACCCGGTCGCCGGCAAGGTGGCCTGGATCACCCCGGCCCGTGCGGCCGGCAACCGCACCCAGGGCGTGGGGGTGCGCTTTCCCGGTGACGAGAAGTCCCGGGTGCTCAGGCTCAAGATCGAGGAAATCCTCGGGTCCCACCTGGTCTCCGACCGGCCGACCCAGACGCTTTGACCGTTTCCCTGCATGTTTGTCGATTCCCACTGCCACCTCACCTTCCCCGAACTCGCCTCCGACCTTCCCCGCATCCGTGAGGCCATGGCCCAGGCCCGCGTCGACCGCGCCCTGTGCATCTGCACCACGATGGAAGAGTTCGACACCGTCCACGCCCTGGCCCTGAAGCACGACAACTTCTGGTGCACGGTGGGCGTGCACCCCGACAACGAGGGGATTCACGAGCCGAGCCAGGCCGAACTGGTCGAGGGAGCGGGCCGCCCCCGGGTGGTGGCGATCGGCGAGACCGGGCTGGACTACTACCAGATGGACGAGCGCAAGGGCGGCCGCGGCATCGCCGACATGGAATGGCAGCGGGAGCGCTTCCGCACGCACATCCGGGCGGCCCGGCAGGTCGGCAAGCCGCTGGTCATCCACACCCGGCAGGCGTCCGAGGACACCATCGCCATCCTGGACGAGGAGGGCGAGAACGGCTCGGCCGAGTCCGTGGGCGGGGTCTTCCATTGCTTCACCGAGACGGCCGAGGTGGCACGAGCGGCGCTTGACCGGGGGTTCTACATCTCGTTTTCCGGCATCCTGACCTTCAAGAGCGCGGCCGACCTGCGCGAGGTGGCCAAGCTGGTGCCCCTGGACCGGATGCTGATCGAGACCGACAGCCCCTACCTGGCGCCGGTGCCGTACCGGGGCAAGACGAACAACCCGTCCTTCGTGCCCTATGTCGCGGCCCAGATCGCCGAACTGCGGGGCACCACCTCGGAGGCCATCGGCCAGGCCACCAGCGCCAATTTCGAGCGGCTTTTCAGCGGTGTCGTGGCCGCCTGACATCATGAGAATTTACGCGAAGTTAATTGCATATCTTATTGTCGCAATTGGATTTTCCTCCGCAAAAGCCGGGCCGCTCGAGGACTTTTTCGCAGCCATCAAGCGCGACGACGCCTGGGCGGTGAGCAGCTTGCTCCAGGCCGGCGTCGACCCGAATACACCCGGTCCCGAACGCCAAGTCGGCCTGTATCTGGCCCTCCGGGAACCGTCGCTCAAGGCCGCCCAGGTCCTGGCCGACTGGCCGAGGACGAACATCGACCTGCGCAACGCGGCCGATGAAACTCCGCTGATGATGGCCGCGCTCAAGGGGCACCTGGCCCTGGCCCGGCGGCTCATCGAGCGTGGCGCCGACGTGAACAAGCCGGGCTGGGCGCCGCTGCATTACGCCGCCACCGGCGGCCAGATCCCGCTGATCCAGCTGCTGCTGGATCAGCATGCCTATATCGATGCCGAGTCGCCCAACGGCACCACGCCGCTGATGATGGCCGCCCAGTACGGCACGACGGCCGCGGTGAAGGCTTTGCTCGAGGCGGGCGCCGATCCGACGCTCAAGAACCAGCTGGGCCTGACCGCACGCGACTTCGCGGTGCGTGGCGGACGACAGGAGGTGGTCGACCTGATCGCAACCAGCAACCGGGCCAAGTTGCCCAAGGCCTGGTAAGTCAAGCCCAACGCCCGGGGCGACCGGTCCTGGGACGCAAGCCCGGAACCCGCCAACCGCCATCGGGAGATGGCCCGGGACAGCGCCTTTCCAGACCCAGTCAGCTCTCGGGGCCATGCGCCCATTTTAAATACGATGTTCGTTATGTCAAATAATATCCTGAGAGGGAATTGAGCGTCCGGCGATGGAGTCGCACCACCGCCCCACCCGCCGGTACCCCGGGGTTCTTCAGGACATCGAATGGAGCCGGACCCCGGACCGGGCTGACCGGACCGAGGCTCGCCCTTCACTGAACGAACGGTTTGGCCGCGCCTTCCCAGGCCTGGGTCGGCACCAGCACCCAGCCGGAAGCCGCCGTGGTCTGGACCAGACCGCCTGCCCGGGCCGCGAGCGCCCGCCCCAGCTGATGCCCGCCGGGACTCGCCACCGCGCGGTAGCCCGCGTCCCCGGCGGCCAGCATCTGGGCCTGCTTGAAGTGATGCCCCAGCCCATGACCACGCAGCTCCCCGGCCAGGCCCATGCGCGAGATGCAGACCTCCTCGGGCGCCAATCCATGACCGGCCAGCCAGGCCCTGTCCAGTGGCATCTCGCAGACCTCGGGCCGTTGCTCGATGGCCGCGAACCCGAGCACCTCGCCGCGCCGGGACAGGATGAAGGCATCCTCGCCCAAGCTGGCCGCCTGCCACAGCATTTCCTTGACCCGTTCGACCGTCCCGGCGGGGTTGCCGGGACGCGGCTCCGACCCCAAAGGCGTGCGTTCGAGAAACAGCGCCAGGCTGCCGGCGTCCGCCGGATGGGGCCGCCGAAGTCGGCCGGTCGCGCCCCCCGGGAGTGCCAGGACCCATTCCCTCTCCAGCTTGGAAGACCGGCGGGCTTCGAGGGTCCAGCCGGCCTCGTAGGGCGCGTCGATCGCCTTCGCCAGCGCCCCGGCCAGCGCCGGATGGGTGCTTGCCAGAGCGCCGAGCTGGAGGGAAGACGCTGTTCGCCCTGACCAGGACGCAGCGGACAAGTTTCTCGGGATCCGGGGCACCATGGCGTTTCTCCTGTCGAAGTGGAAGGAGACGCGAGGCTAGTGCGGGTCGGACCCGCCCAAGGGGCGCAAGCCCTCAGGCCACGGCGCGACCGGAGAACTCCGTCACGGACGCCCTGCCCTGGCCGCTGCCCTCCAGTGGCCGGGTGTAGGCTTCCAGGAAGTCGATGAGGTCCTGAGCCGTGTCGGTGGCCGCGCGTGTGCGCGGAAAGATGTGGGGGTCACGTTCCTTGCGGTCGAACCAGATGCTGCCCGGGATCTTCTGCTCGGGCCGGCGCTCCGCGAGGAAGACGATGGTGTCCGCGCCCTGCGGGTCCTTGCGCAGCACCGACTTGAGCGTGGCCCGGAAGCGCGGCATCGAGCGTCCGACCGCAGCCGTGTCCACCCAGCCCGGATGCATCACGTAGAAGCGCCGGCCGGTGCCGGCAAAGCGTTGGCGCCAGTAGTCCGTCATCACCACCTGGGCCCGCTTGGACAGGCCGTAGGCGCGCACACCCAGGTAGCCCTCGCCGGTGATGTTGAGGTCCTTGACGACCAGAGGGTGGTTGTACATGCCCCCGGAAGACGTCTCGATGACCACCGCATCGTCGGCGAGCAGGCCGCTCGCCAGCATTTCGCGCGTGAACAGGTAGTGGCTCAGGATGTTGGTGGCAAAGGAGGTCTCCAGCCCTTCGCGGGTGATGATCTGGTCCCGCTTCTGGATGCCGACGTTGTTCACCAGCACGTCGATGTGGATGCCGCGCACCCGCAGGCGATCGAGCAGGTCCCGCACCTGCGACATGAGCGAGAAGTCCGCCGTCTCGCAGATGACGCGGCTGGGGAAGCCAGTGGACTGGGCAAAGGCGGCCATCTTGGCCGGGTCACGGGCCACGCAGATCACGGTGGCGCCCCCTGCGACGGCGCTGCGCGCGGCCGAGCCGCCGATGCCCTCGGAGCCGCCGACCACCAGCCAGGTCTGGCCCCGGAAGTCGCCCTTGAGCCGCCGCCAGAACAGGCTGCGAAAGTGGTAGCCGATCTTGCTGTAGCTCGGCGTGAACCGCACGTAAAAGCTGATGATCTTCTTCAGCGGCGCGTTGATCGGTTTGCTCATCTCCCCTCCTCCCTGCATATCGACCGGTGTGGTCTTCTTGTGGTGCGTGAATGGCGGATCGCGTCAGGCCGCGGCGCGGGGCGCATGGCCTGCAGCCCGCTCGAGCTGCGCGCGGTCGTAGTAGTCGCTCCAGCGCTTGATCTTGTCGCCCTCGAACTCGATCACGCCGACCGCGGGGCATTCGCCCCGGTGGCCGGGCAGCACGATCTCGTCGGTGCGCTCGACGAAGAGCACACCGCCGATCACCCCCATGCGGTGAATGTGCAGGGTGACCCGCTTGTGCTCGCCACCGAGCTTGGAGATGCGGTCGTAGATCGCCTGGCGGCTCACGACGGGCTCCAGCATCCGGGAGTGCAGCACGCCGTCGACGGCGAACAGGTCGGCGCAGGTCTCCCAGTCCTGCTCGTGCCAGGCCCGGGCCATGGTCCGGAACAGGTCCATCTTGCGCTGGTCGTCATTCATGGCGGTCATTGGCGGTGCGGTCCTCTGTGTCATTCGGGTTTGATGCCGGCGCGCTTCATGATGTCGGGCCAGCGTGCGTAGTCGGCGGTGACCATAGCGGCAAACTGCTGCTGGCTCGCGCCGCCGGTGTCCAGCCCCAGCTCGCCGATGCGGCGTGCGACCTCGGGCAGCCGCAGCACCGCGTTGATGTCGGCCGCCAGCTGCTGGACGGCAGCCGCGGGCGACTTGGCAGGAACGAAGGTGCCGATCCAGCTGTAGGAGTCCAGCCCCTGGTAGCCCATGGAGGCGAAGGTTGGAAGGTTGCCGGCGCGCGGATCCGGCTTCGAGATGGCCAGCAGGCGGATCTTGCCCGCCTCCAGGTGGGGCTTCATCGTGGCGTAGTCGCTGAAGGCGCAGATCACTTCGCCGCCCACCAGGGCGGTCACCACCGAGGCGCTGCCCTTGTAGGGAACGTGGATCAGGTCCAGGCCGGCGGCTTCATTGAGCTGCACGCCGTACAGGTGCCCCATGGAGGCCACGCCCACCGAGGCGTAGCTGTGGGTCTTGGGCTTGCGCTTGATCTCGGCGACGAACTCCGGGAGGGTCCGGGCGTTGGTCATGCTGGCATTGACCGCCAGGATGAGGGGCGCACCGCCCAATTCCACCACCGGCGTGAGGTCACGCATCACGTCATAGGGCATCCTGGCGATGGCGTTGGGCGCCTGCACGATCAGCTGGTTGGTCACCAGCAGGGTGTGCGCATCGCCGGGGGCCTTGGCCACCAGGTCGGCGCCGATGGTGCCGCTGGCGCCCGGCTTGTTCTCCACCACCACGCTCTGGCCCCAGCGCTCCTGCAGGTGCTGCTGCAGCAGGCGCGCAAGGAAGTCCCCGGCCCCGCCGGGCGCAAAGGCCACCACCATCCGGACCGGTTTGGTCGGAAAGTTGCGCGCCTGGCCATGGGCCAGGGGCAGCCCGGCGAACGCGGCGGAACTCACGAGGCCCGCCTGCAGGATGCGGCGGCGGCTTGGCTGGAAGGGGGTCATGCGGCTTGTCTCCTGTCGTGGTCCGGCGCCGCGCAACACTGCGGCAACCGGTGGTCCGCAATCTATCGGGGCCCTCCCCGTGGCCGAAATGATTTCAGCCGGATTTCTCAGCCACCAAGAAAATCAGGGTTCACCCGGGCCTGCGGCCCATGCCGCTTCAGGAGGCGGGCGCCACGTAGGGCGCCAGCTCCTCCTGCAGCATCCGACCGAGGTCACGCATGCGCCGTACCCCCATGCGAGAACGGACCGCCGCAATGCTCACACCGGCGCTGGCCGTGGGCGACATCGCGAAGGCATAGCCCACCCCCGCGGCGCCTGCCAGCCCGAGGTCCCGGACCTCGGCATACCCATGTTCCCGCACAAAGGCCACGTGCTGGCGCAGCAGCGACAGGGTCAGCCCCTGCTGCAGATAGCTGCGGACATGGCGCGCGTGCAGGGCCGCGACCTCGGCGTCGGTCTCCCGCGCCAGCAGGCAGATGCCCACCGCGCTGATCGCCATCGGCCGGCGCCGGCCCGGCTCGGCCACGAAGGCCTTGAGCGGGAAGGCCCCCTCCTGGCGCGCGACATAGACCACCTCGTCACCGCTGGGGACGGCGAGGAATACCGTGTCCTCGCACAGGCGGGCGATCTTGTGCAGCACCGGCCGGAAGCGTTCGACCAGGGGCGACATGTCGGGCGCGAAGAACCCGAGCTGGATCGACTCCACGCCCAGGCGGTAGCGCTTGGTCGAGGGAATGCGCTCGACGAAGCCCTCGTCGACCAGCGCCTGCAGCTGCCGCCCGATGGTGGACTTGTCCTGGCCCGACAAGACCACCAGATCGGTCAGTCGCAGGCCTTCCGCATGGTGGGCCCCGACGAGCTTGAGCAGGGCCAGGGCGCGCCGGGTGCCCTGCGAGTCGGGCGCAGCCGCAGCCTTCGCCGCGCCGGCAGCGCGCCCAGGTCCTGTCGCGCCGGCCATGTCAGTGCGAATGCCCCCAGAGGACCATCGCGTCGCGGTCTTCGACCACCAGGTCCACCGCAGTGCCCACCGGCAGGCAGACCTTGGTGGCCACATGGCCGAAGGGCAGTCCGGTGAACACCGGCGCCTTGACGCGGGTCCGTAGCCAGTCGACCACCGTCTGCAATTTGAAGCCCTTGTCGTGGGGCACCGTCTTGTAGGCGGTGAACTGGCCCAGGAGGATGGCCTTCTGCTGGCCGAGGATGCCGGCATGCAGCAGCTGGGTCAGCATGCGTTCGACCCGGTAGGGGTGCTCGTTCACGTCCTCGAGGAAGAGGATGCCGCCCTTCGCCGGTGGCAGCCAGGGCGTGCCCACCATCGACACCAGCACGCTGAGGTTGCCGCCCCAGAGCGTGCCGCGGGTGTGAAAGGATTTTTCCCGCGCTTCCGCCTTGGGCAGCTGCCAGCCCGTGCCCTCCCCTGCGCCACCGGCGAGGTCGTCGAAGCAGGCCAGCATGATGTCGTCGGGTTCGCCCTCGACGCCGAAGTCCTCACCCAGGGCCGGACCCGACCAGGTCACCACGCCAGCCTTGGCGGCGACCGCGTTCTGGAAGGCGGTGAAGTCGGAGAGGCCCACGAACCGGGTGCCACGCGCCACCGCCTTCGCGACCGCCTTGTAGGGCAGGTCGGGCAGAAGCCGGGTGAGGCCGTAGCCGCCCCGGGTGATGAGCGCGATGTCCGCGCCACTGGCCGCGGCCCGTCCGATGGCGGCCAGGCGGGTGGCGTCGTCGCCGGCAAAGCGCATGTGGCTGGCCAGGGCGTCCGGGTCGACCTCGACCTCATGGCCCATGGCCTTGAGTCGGGCGATGCCGCGGCGGAAGGAGGCGCGGTCACGGACGGCGCTGGAGGGCGAGTAGAGGTAGATGTGGCTCACGGGGTGGCAGCGTTGAATTGTTCGATGGCGCGCGCAGCGGCGGCAGCGCCCTCCTCCGTCGGCACCGGGTCTTCGGGCGAGACCAGTCCGTCGAAGGTACGCAGCGCGGCGCGGTGGCCGCGGTCGGGAAAAGGCGCCTCGAAGGCGTCGTGCATGGCCGCGTCGGTGCGCAGATTGACCGGATGCAGGCCGAGGCAGCGACCTGGCTCGGTGAGCAGGAGGCCCTTGCCCAGGGGCAGGCCGGCCGCCTGGACCACGACCACCTGGCGCAGGTCCAGGCGCGCGATCAGCTCGCGCAGGACCTGCAGGTGCCAGTCCATGTCGTGCGCGGTTTCCCGCTTGGGCTTGTCGCTGCGGCCGAACCCGGGCAGGTCGGGCGCGACCACCCGGTGTCCCGCGCGCAGGAAGGCCGGGATCAAGTCGCGGAACTGGTAGCTCCAGGCCTCGGGCCCGTGCAGGCACAGCCAGGTGCGGGGCGCGTCCTCCGGGCCCTCGTCCACATGGTGCAGGCGAAGGCCCGGCGCGGCCGGCAGGTCCGACAGGTAGTGGGGCTCCCAGGGGAAGGCGCGCAGCGCGTCGAAGCGGGACTCGGGCGTGCGCAGCGCGTCCTCGCGCAGCGGGGTGCCCTGCTGGCGGACCACCTCGCGGCGCTGCTGGAAGAACTCGGCGAGCAGCGCGCCGCACTCCTCGGCCAGCACGCCACCTTCGATCGTGGTCTGGTGATTGAGGCGCTTAGCCTTGAACAGGTCGACCACCGAGCCGGCGGCGCCGGTCTTGGGGTCTGCGGCGCCATAGACCACACGGGCCAGGCGCGAATGCAGCATCGCGCCGCTGCACATCGCGCAGGGCTCGAGGGTGACGAAGAGCTCGCAGCCCTCGAGCCGGTAGTTGCCCAGGGCCTGGGCCGCCGCGCGCAGCGCCATGACCTCGGCGTGGGCGGTCGGGTCGCTGCGCCCGATCGGCTGGTTGTGGCCCACCCCCACCACACGCTCGCCCTGCACGACCACGGCGCCCACCGGCACTTCGCCGTCGGCGCGGGCCTGGCGGGCCTGGGCCAGCGCCAGTTGCATGAAGGCTTCGTCGCGTGTTGGCATGGAGGCGATTGTGCCTGCAGGGGCCACCGGGCCCGGGACGTGCACAGGTGACGGGGTGGTGGACCCGCCGCTCAGGCCAGGGCGGCGGCAGCAGGATCTCCGAAGACCGAGACCCGGTTGCGCCCTCCCCGCTTGGCTTCGTAGAGGGCCTGGTCGGCCTCACGCTGGATATCGCGCAGGCTCGGGGGCCCATCGGCTCGACCGCCATGCCCATACGCAGCAACCCCGATGCTGGCGGTGACCGGCAAGGGCTGCCCGCCCGCCATGGGGCGCAGCAGCTCGATGGCCAGCCGCAGTCGCTCGCCGAGGATGCGCGCGCCCTCGAGGTCGGTCTCTGGCAGGAACACCGAGAACTCCTCGCCGCCGATGCGGCCCACGAGGTCACCCTCACGCACGCCGGCCGAGAGGCACTGGGCCACCGAGCGCAGGACCGCGTCGCCGGCCTCGTGGCCCCAGGTGTCGTTGATCGTCTTGAAATGATCCAGGTCGACGAACAGGACCGCAAAGGGACGGCCACTGCGGCGGCTGTTGGCCACCAGACGCTCGCCCAGGGTGTAGAACGCCCGGCTGTTGAAGGCGCCGGTGAGCATGTCCCGCAGCGCCAGCTGCCGCAGCTGGAAGAACAGCCGCAGCATCTGGCTCATGTAGGCGTGGAAGAAGGCGCCCATGAACAGGAAGCTCACCACCGCCGTCGCCACCGCGCCCGGCGAGTAGGGCGCGCTGAGGAAAGGATTGCCCAGGACCAGTCCGAGCACGGTGAGCACGGTGATCACGCCGCCCACCAGCCGCCCGAGCAGCAGGTAGACGCCCGGGATGTTGGTGAACAGCCAGAGGATGCGCAGCTCGTCACCCGGCACAAAGGCCAGGGCCGAGATGTACTCGAGCACGCATATCAGTTCGTAGGCCCAGGCGACCGGCAAGAACCATTGCCGACGTCCGCGCAGTCCCAGCCACAGCAGGAAGGAGCCCGCGGTGAACAGGCGCATGGACCGCACATGGTCCGCCGGGATCGCGTCCGGGTTGCCCGCCACCAGCGCCAGGAAGATGCCGGTCGCCAGGGCGCCAAAACCCAGCAGCACCATCAGGAACTTGTAGCGAAATTCCTGCAGCTGCTCGGTTTCCTCGAACTGCAGGTTCCCGAAATACCACCTTCCAAGGCCATGCATCGCTCATCTCTCCTTGACAGGCCAATTATTGGTCAATTCACGCAAGGATCGGAAAGGCCGGCCACCCTGCCCGGCTCCCGCCTGCAGCCGCATTCGGTCAGAGGCGAAGAGAAACTTGCGGATGTCGCCCAGGCCACCGTTCTGTCCGCCTTGCAATTCCGGATTCCGGAACTTCCAACGGCTTTCCTTGCCGATGGGCACTGCACTCCCAAGAATGCGACGGCGCATCGGATGCGGCCCTCCAGCCGGCCGTTTGCCTGGACCCACTCAACGATTTTCAAAGTGCAGAACATTCCACGAATCCCCGACCACTGCGTCGCCGGCGAAGGCGACACCACCGTTTTCCTGCTTCATGGGGCCTACGGCTCCAAGGACTATTTCCGCGAGCTGATCGCCTCCCTGGTGGGCGCCGGCCTGCGCGTCGTCGCCTGGGATGCGCCGGGCTACGGCCTGAGCAAGCTGCCGGCCCAGCCCCTGTCCATCGAGTACATGGCCGAGGCCGCCGCGCGCCTGGTCGACCAGGAGGCCACCGCCACCAATGTGGTGCTGGGCCACAGCATGGGCGGCATCATCGCGCCGCTGGTGGGTGTGCTGCGCCCGAAGACGGTCCACGGCGTGGTGGTCTCGGCCACCGTCGGCTCCTTCTCGCAAAAGAGCGAGGCCGACCGCAAGACCTTCCTGGCTGAACGCATCGACCCGCTCAAGGCCGGCAAGACCTTCCGCGAAACCGCCAAGGCGGTGGTGGACAGCATGTTCGCGCCGACCTCCCGCGGCCCCCGGGTGGACATGGTGCGCGAGGTGGCCCTGAGCACCGCCTCCGAGACCTTCATCCAGGCCATCGGCGCCATCGTCAATTACCGCGGCGAGGACACGCTGGTGCAGCTGAAGGCGCCCACCCTGCTCCTGGCCGGGGCGCACGACAAGGTCGGCCGCCCCGAGGGGATGCGCAAGATCCAGGCGGAGTTCGTCCCGCATGCGCAGATGGAAATCCTGCCGGACTCGGGGCACTACGCCTTTGCCGAGGAACCCGAGGCATTCAACCGGCACCTGCTGGCCTTCGTCGAGCAGGTCCGCCGCCGCTGACGCGCCCAAGCCCCTCCCCGCCAAGAACCCACGTATCCCGCTGGATCCGGACCTGCGACGCCAGGCCGGAAGGTCCAGAGGAAAAGAACTCACATCCAAGGAGACACCATGACCCATCCCCAGCGCCGCCACTGGCTGTCCGCCGCGTTCAGCGCACTCGCCCTCGCGGCCACCCTGGCCACGCCGATGGCCGCCCAGGCGCAGGCCGAGGCCTGGCCCAGCAAGCCGATCAAGCTGATCGTCCCCTACCCGCCCGGTGGCCTGACCGACATCGTGAGCCGCGCCCTGGGCGACGAGCTCGGACGCCAGCTTGGCGGGCAGGTGGTGATCGAGAACAAGGCTGGCGCCGGCGGCCAGGTGGGCCTGGAGCAGCTGCTGCAGGCGCCGCGTGACGGGCACACCATCGCCCTGGTCGTTCCGGCAACCATGATCACCCTGCCGTTGACCAACCCCAGCTACAAGATCAAGCCGCTCGAGCAGCTGGAACCCATCACCGGCGCGGTCGACACCTTCCTCACCCTGGTGGTGGACAGCAAGCTCGGCGTGAATTCGCTGCAGGACTTCGTCGCCCAGGCCAAGCGAAACCCCGGCAAGTTCAACTACGGCACCCCGGGCGTCGGCACCAGCTTCCACTTCAACAACGTGGCCATGGCCACCAAGCTGGGCATCGACACGGTGCACGTCCCCTACCAGGGCGAGGTGAAGATCCTCACCGACATCGCGGGCGGGGCACTCCAGTACGCGCTGGTGTCCAACGCGGGCAAGCCGTTCATCGACAGCGGCCAGGTGCGGGCTCTGGCCGTGAGCTCGGCCAAGCGGGTGACCTCCCAGCCCAATGTGCCGACCTTCAAGGAGCAGGGCGTCGACTTCCAGTCGGATGGCTGGGTCGGCTATGTGGTGGCCAAGGGAACGCCCAAGCCCCTGGTGGACCGCATCAGTGCCGCTTTCACCAAGACGCTGCAGAACCCCGCCGTCAACAAGCGCCTGTCCGATATGGGCTACATCGTGACCGCCAGCAGCCCCGAGCAGTTCACCCGCTCGATCCAGGAAGGCACCAAGACCTACGCCGACCTGATCCGCAGCGGCCGCATCAAGCTCGACTGACAGCGCGCCTCGCGACAGCCCCGATACCCCCGGAGACCCCCATGCAGAAACTCCTCCACACCTACACCTCCACCCTGGCCGCCGACAACGACCACCCCTTCCTCCACGGCCCCTTCACCCCGACGATGGAGGAGTGGGTGGCCGACACCGACAGCATGAAGGTCATCGGGGAAATTCCGAAGGACCTGCATGGCATGTACGTCCGCAACACGCACAACCAGGTGCACGAATCCATCGGCATGTACCACCCCTTTGATGGGGACGGCATGCTGCACGCCATGCACTTCGAGGACGGCAAGGCCACCTACCGCAACCGCTTCGTGCAGACCACTGGCTTCCTGGCCGAGCAGGCGGCGGGCCGGTCGCTGTGGCCTGGCATGCTGTCGCCGCAACTGGGCGCGCGCCGGGGCTGGGGCGCCATGGGCGCGATGAAGGACAACGCCGGCACCGACGTGAAGATCCACGCGGGCAAGCTGCTGGCTTCCATGTCGCAGGGCAGCGAGCCCTGGCGCCTGGACCCGTTCACGCTCGAGACCCTGGGCGCCGAGCCGAACTGGGCGATGAAAGTGCCCGACGGCGTGGCCTCGCACTACAAGGTGGACAACGCCACCGGCGAGATGATGTTCTTCAACTACCCGGAGAAGCCCCCGTACATGAACTACGGCGTGGTGGACAAGAACAACCAACTGGTCCACTACGTGCCGATCGAGCTGCCCGGCGCGCGCTGGCCACACGACCTGGGCATCACGAAGAACTACACCATCCTGCACGACCTGCCCTTCCACTTCGACGAGCAGCTGCTCGCCAAGGGCCAGCGCAAGATGATGTTCTACCGGGACAAGCCCGCGCGCTTCGGCGTGCTCCCGCGCTATGGCGATTCGGCCTCGGTGCGCTGGTTCGAGGCCACGCCCTGCCACATCCTGCACCTGGCCAACTGCTACGAGGACGGCGACTGGGTGGTGATGGACGGCTGCATCATGCCGGACCCGCACAAGCCCAACGTCGGCCAGTCCCTGGCCGAAGGCCGGCAGGCCGCCTACGACAAGATCCGCGCCCACCTGGACAAGCACAACAACCCGACGCTGATGTACCGCTGGCGCTTCAACATGAAGACCGGCGAGACCCGCGAGGAGCAGATCGACGACGAGATCACCGAATTCCCCATCGTCGCCAACGACTACGTGGGCCTGCCCTATCGCTACAGCTACAACGTCCTGTACCAGAAGGGCGAGTGGCTGTTCCGCGGCCTCAAGCGCTATGACATGGTCTCGCGCAAGACGCAGAGCCTGGAGTACGGCCCGGGCTGCTACGGGAGCGAGCCGCAGGTCGGCCGGCGCATCGGCTCGAAGGCCGAGGACGACGGCTACGTGCTCACCTTCGTGAACAACATGGTCGACAACCGCTCCGAGTGCTGGGTGATCCCGGCCGAGGACATCACGAAGGGCCCGCTGGCCCGCATCATCCTGCCGCACCGGATCTCAGCCGGCACCCACGCCGCCTGGGTCGAGGGCGACCGCCTGCACGGCGAGAACCGGGACCCGCGCTACATCCCCGCATGAGGCCCGTCACGCCCGCCCTTACGCCCGCCATCCCGCCGGAGCTGGCCCTGGTCCCGGGCCTGAACAACACCGCCGCCGTGTTCACGGGGGTTCGCGCCGCCCTGCCCCCGACGATCCGCGCGCATGCGCTGGACAACCCGCCGCTGGACTCGGTGGAGGCGATCGCCGCCTGGTGGCTGGAGCGGCTGCCCCCCCGCTTCTGGCTGGCCGGCTTCTCCTTCGGTGGCTATGTGGCCCTGGCCATGCTGGAGGCGGCCCCCGAGCGGGTGGCCGGCTTCGCCCTCCTCTGCTCCGGTCCGCAGGCCGACTCGCCCGAGGCCGCCCAGCGCCGGCTGGCATCGCTGGAGGCGGTGGCCCAGGGCCGCTACTTCGAGCTGATGGAGCAGGTGGCGGCCAACGCCTTCCACCCGGACAGCCTGGCCGACGCGGCGCTGATGGAGAGACGCCGTCAGATGGTGCGGGCGTATGGCCCCGAGCGCTACGCCGCCCATGTGCGGGCCACGGCCGCCCGCCCGGACCGCAGCCACCTGCTCGATGGCACACGCCCCACGCTGGTGATGGCGGCCTCGCACGACAAGCTGTTCCCGCCAGCCTCGATGTCGGACCTGGCCAGCGGCATTACCGGTGCGCGCTTCGTCAGCGTCGAAGGCGCCGGCCACCTGGTGCCGATGGAAAAGCCCCGGGAAGTAGCCGCCTGGCTGGCGGCCTGGGTCCTCGGCTGATCCCCGAGGGGCGGCGCCCGGGGAGCGCTGCGCCCTTGCCGTCCTTCAAGCGGGAGCTCCGAGGCTGATTCCGATGCCGGTGCCCCCGCAGGCTCCGGACAGTCTTCAGGCACCCGCGCCGAGCCGCTCCATCACCGGCCGCTTGAGCGCCAGGGTGACCGTCTTCTCCTCGGTGTAGAAGTGACGCATGCCCTCGATGCCCTCGCGCCCGACGCCCGAGTTCTTGTAGCCGCCGAAGGGAAAGCGCAGGTCCAGCAGCATGGGCGTGTTGACCAGCACCACCCCGGCCTCCAGGGCCTGCGCGGCCTGCTGGGACTGCCTCAGGTCGTTGGTCCACAGGTAGGACACCAGGCCGTAGTCGGAGTCGTTGGCGATCGCCAGCGCCTCGTCGAAGTCGTCGAACACCTGGAAGGCCGCCACCGGGCCGAAGATCTCCTCCTGGCAGATCCGCACCGAATTTGAATCGACCAGGACTGCCGTCGGCTCCAGGTAGTAGCCCTGCGCCAGGCCCGCCGGACGGCGGCCTCCGCACAGCAGCCTGCCGCCCTCGGACTGGGCGCTGTCCACGAAGGACATCACCCGCGCGTAGTGGGATGCGTTGGCCAGCGGGCCGACCTCGGTGGCCGGGTCCAGCGGGTCGCCCACCCGGATGGCCCGGGCGCGCTCGACGAAGCGCTCGATGAAGCGGTCGGCAATGGAGCGTTCCAGCAGGATGCGAGAACCCGCGAAGCACTGCTGCCCGTTGTTGGTGTAGATCGAGGTGAGCGCCCCGTCCAGCGCATCGTCCAGGTTGGCGCTGGCGGTGATGATGTTGGCCGATTTGCCGCCCAGCTCCAGGTCGACCCGCTTGAGCCCGGGCGCTGCGGCGGCAGCGATCTGCCGGCCGGTGGCGGTGCCACCGGTGAAGGAGACCACCCGCACCGCCGGGTGCGAGACCAGAGCCTGGCCGGTGATGCCGCCGCGGCCGTTGACCATATTGACCACGCCCGGCGGCACACCCGCCTCGGTGAGGATGTCCATGAAACGGGCCACCGCCAGCGGCGTGGTCTCGGCGGTCTTGACCACGCAGCAGTTGCCGAAGGCCAGGGCCGCGGCGATCTTGGTCGAGGCCAGGGCCAGCGGCGCGTTCCAGGGCGAGATCAGGGCCGCCACGCCGGCCGGCTCGCGCAGCACGTAGCGCAGGTAGGCGTCGTCCTGCTGGCCGGCCTTCTCGACGTTCTGCGACAGCCAGTCGGCGAAGAAGTCGAAGTTGCGGCAGATGCGCGGGAGCTGGCGCTGGCGCAGGTAGCGAAGCGGCAGGCCGCTGTTGACGCACTCCAGCGCCGCGAGTTCGTCCAGGCGCTCGCGGGTGAGCGCGACGATGCGCCGGAAGACGGCCTGCCGGTCGGCCGCGGGAAGATTGCGCCAGACCCCGGCCTGGTGGGCCTGACGGGCGGATTCGACGGCGCGGGCGGTCTCGGCGGCATCGGCTTCCGACAGGCGCGAGACCACCTGCCCGGTGGCCGGGTTGACGACATCCAGCAAGTGCGGCCCTGCGGGTTGCCATTGCCCGCCGATGTAGCTGGTGACGAGGTCCGGCACCCCGGGGGGTGCGTACGTCGGAGGCGCGGACGGGGCGGTCTTGGGGGGCGTGGTGGTCTGGGTCATGGCAGGAAGGGGCGGGTTTCAGCCGGCAGCGTGGCTGCCGCCGTTGACGTGCAGGGTCTGGGCGGTGATGTAGGAGGCGGCGGGACCCAGGAGGAACAGCAGCACGCTGGCGATCTCCATCGGCGTGCCCAGGCGGCCCAGGGGCACGCCGGTCACGAAGCGGTCCATGTCCAGCCGGGTGGACTTCTCGGGCCGGCCGGTGCCGCCTTGCAGGAAGGCGGTGTCGATGACGCCGGGCGCGAGGCCGTTGACGCGGATGCCCGGGGCCCATTCGGTGGCCAGGGCCCGCACCAGGTTGATCACGCCGGCCTTGGACGCGGCATAGGGGCCGTAGCCCACATGCGGCACCCGCACGCCGAAGGTGGAGGCGGCCATCACCGCCGCCGGCTTCCGGCCCGCGGCCTCGGCCCGCCGCAGCAGGGGCGCGGCGCCGCGCGCCACGAGGAACATCCCGCGCAGGTCGGTGTTGACGATCGCGTCCCACTCCGCGGCGGCCATGTCCTCGATGCGGATCCGCTCGCCGGTGTAGCCGGCCAGGTTCACCAGGAAGTCGAGGTGCCCCCAGTCGGCGGCCAGCGCCTCGAAGGCGGCGACCACCTGGGCTTCGTCGGACACGTCGCAGGCGCGGGACCAGACGCCGGGCGGCGGCGGAAAGGCCTCGAGCGAGCGCGTCATGTCGAGCACGGCCACCTCCAGGCCCAGGGCCCGGGCGGCCCCGACCAGCGCGCGGCCCATGCCGCCACAGCCGCCCACCACCAGAAGCCGGCTGCCGGCGGGCGGGGTGAAGGCGGGAAGTTCAGGGGTGTCCATGTGTGTCTCTCGTTCTGATCAGGGTTCGTGGATCTCGGGCGGCTGCAGGCGCCGCCGGGGCCGGGTCTGCCAGGCGGCCTCGACCTCGCGGACCATGGCCACCAGGCGGGGCCCCAGCTCCTCGCGGAGCTCGGCGGGCGAGAGCGCGCTGGCCGGGCCGGCGCAGTGGAAGGCATAGAGCGTCTTGCTGCTCTCCAGCATCAGGGGCACGCCCACGCCACTCACGTCACGCCCCCAGGAACGGCGGGTGGTGACGAAGCCCTGGCGCCGGAATTCGAGGTGGGCCTGCTCGATGCCCCGCCGCAGCGCGGGCCATTCCTTGCCGTGGCGCTGGTGCAGGCGCTCCAGCAGCTGCTCGCGCTCGCGGATCGGCGCGGCCATGAGGTAGGCCAGCCCCAGGGAAGTGGTCGGAATGGGCAGCACCGTGCCCGCGTCCATGTTGATCACCACGCGGGTATCGGTCGGCGGATGCATCACCTCCAGCACCAGCATGCCCAGGCGGTCCCGCGTGGCCAGCGACACGGTGAAGCGGGTTTCGCGGCTCAGGGCCTCCATGAAAGGGCGCGCCACCCGCTGCAGGCCGATCTGCCGCTGCACGCTCACGCCCATGCCGATCAGGCGGGTGCCCATGAGGAGCTTGCGGCTGCCCGGGTCCACCCGCAGGTAGCCCAGGTCCACCAGGGTGCTGGTCAGGCGCGACACCGTGGCCTTGGGCAGGCCGGTGATCTCCACCAGGTCCTGGTTCCCCAGGAGCTGCCCCTCCGAAAAGGAGGACAGGATCTCCAGGCCCTTGGCCAGCGAGTGGACGAAGTCGGGCCGCTGGTCGGGAATCGCCATCAGGTCGCCGCCCTGCCCGTCTTCATCCGCGCTCGACCACGAAGCTCACCACCGTGGCGCAGGAGCCGCCGATGTTGAGGGTCTGCAGCCGGCGCGCGCCTTCGATCTGGGTTTCGCCGGCCTGGCCGCTGACCTGGCGGGCGGCGTCCAGCACCATGCGCGATCCGGTGGCGCCCACCGGGTGGCCGCAGCCGATGAGGCCGCCGCTCATGTTCACCGGGCAGCGGCCGCCGGGGGCGATGCTGCCGTCTTCCACCGCCTGCCAGCTCTGGCCAGGCGGGGTGAGGCCCAGGTGGTCGATGGCGGCGTACTCGGTGGTGGTGAAGCAGTCGTGGGTCTCCACGCCGTCCATGGCGTCGACACCGGACACACCGGCGCGGCGCCAGGCGTCTTCCAGCGCCTGGCGCAGGTGCGGGAAGACATAGGGCTGGCCCTGGCTGCGATCGAACTTGTCCTGCAGGCGCAGGCCGGCGTTGCGGTGGCCCCAGCCGCTGATGCGCGGAATGTCCTCCAGCCGCTGGCCGGTGCGGCGGGCATGGGCCTGGGCGAATTCGGCCGAGGCCAGGATGAGGCCGCAGGCGCCGTCGGTGATCTGGCCGCAGTCCTGCCGGCGGGTGCCGGGCTCGATCACCGGGTTGGCCTGGTCGTCGTCGGTGAAACTGAGTTCGTCGAACTTCCAGCCGCGGGTCTGGGCCAGCGGGTTGCGTTTGGCGTTGCCGTAGTTGATCTCGGCGATGCGATTGAGGTGCTTGCGGTCCAGCCCGTAGCGTCGCTCGTACTCCATCGCCACCCGGCCGAAGACCGCCGGCCACATGAAGGTGCAGTCAAAACCCTCATGGCCCTGCCAGGCGGCGGCGTTCTGGTTCACCGAGGCCTCGTTGCCCGGGAGGTTCTTGAACTCCTCCACCCCCAGCACCAGGGAGCAGTCGTAGCGGCCCGCCTCGATCTCGGCCATGGCCGCCAGGATGCTCAGCGAGGAGGACGCGCAGGCGCCTTCGTGTCGCATGGCGGGCACGCCCCAGAGCTCGGGCACCACCTGGGCCACCATCGCGCCCAGGTGGGCCTGCTGCCGCTGCAGCTCGCCGAAGGCGTTGCCCACGTGGATGCTCTGGACGGCGCTGGCGTCCAGCCCGGCGGCCTCCAGCGTGCCCAGGGTGCCCTCGCGGGTCATGTCGGAGATGTCCTGGCCCTGGTGGGCCCAGGCCTTGGCGAAGTCGGTCTGGTAGCCGCCGAGGATGTAGACGGGAGCGGTCATGGCATGTCTTTCTGTTGGGGGCAATCACCGCTTCAGGCGGGAACCTGCCAGTCGGAGCGGATCTCGGAGGCGTCGGCCCAGCACGAGTGCGTGCCGCTGCTGATGCGGTGCGGCAGGAGGATGCGGGCCACCGGGCCCTTGCTGATATCGCGCGCGTCGAGCACCACGCACTCGGAGCGGTCGGTGTTCATGTCGGTGACGAAGCTCACCACGTAGCCGTCGTCCTCGTCCCCCGGGCCGGTCCCGGCGTCGTGGCAGGGCGCCATCGGCGACTCGCTGCCGAAGCGGCCTTCGCCAAACAGGTACTGCTGCGACTGGCCGGTGACATGGTCGTAGCGCAGGATGCCGTCGAACAGGAAGGCGCCCGGGTGCGCGATCATGTTGTACGAGTAGCGGTAGGGACGGCCCCAGTAGCGGGCGTTGACCATGCCGAACTCGAAATAGCGCTCGTCGAGGCGGCGCTCGCGCACCGCGCCGGTGGCCAGGTTCAGTCGCCATTCGTAGATCGTGGGGCCGTAGCGCGCCGGGCCCAGGGTGCCGCCGGAGTTGTCGTAGCCGCCGGTGGGCATGGGGGTCTTCTGGTGGTAGCCATGCAGCACCAGCTCGTCCCCCTCCTCCCATGCATTGAGCCAGTGCAGCACGTAGGTGGGGCTGGCCTCGAACCAGCGGATGCCGGTCTGCGGGGCGTGGCGACGCGGCACCACCGCGAAACGTGCGGGCTTGTCCGGGTAATAGGAGAGCTTGTGGCGGCCTTGCGCCAGCAGCGCCTCGTCCCAGTGCAGCGGGAAGTCGTTGAGGATGGCGAAGTTCTCGGTGAACACCATGTCGTGCGGCAGGCGCGGGCCGGGCAGCGGCACCGGCACGTAGTGCACCAGGCGGTCGTCCTTGTCCACCTCGCCGTAGTGCATGTAGGGCGCCTGCTTGCTGTAGTTGAAGAACAGCAGGTCACCCGTGCGCGGGCACACCTTGGGATGGGCCGAGATGCCGCCGGTCTCCAGCACCTGGGCGGCCCAGGGCGCGCGGCCTTTCATCTCGAGGGTGCGCGCGTCCAGCCGGTACGGCTCGCCGCACTGGTAGAAGGTGGTGAGCGCCGAGCCGGCGTGGACGATGACGTCGGTGGCCGAGGTGTCCTTGAGGCCGCCGCGCGCGCCCCAGCCCGGACGCTGCGAGACCGTGGGCTTGTCGATCAGGCCGCCATAGAGCGCATGCCCCGCGGCCTGCTCCTCCTGGAAGCCCTGCGTGCGGATGAAGCGGTTGCGGTACTCGCAGCGCCCGTCCTGGAAGCTGAGCATGTGCAGCATGCCGTCGCCGTCGAAGGCATGGTAGGTGCCCAGGGGCTGGTGCACCGGGTTTTGCGTGTTGCGCAGGTAGACGCCGTTCAGGCGCTTGGGAATCTCCCCGATCACCTCCAGCCCGCTGGCATTGACCTCACGCCAGTTCGGGGTGAAGGGGCCGCTGGTGAAGGGGTGGTGGCCCGCCTCCAGGGTGTGCAGGGGTTCGTCGACGAAATCGATGCGCATCTCGCTCAATGTCCTTGAATGGGGTTTCGGTGGCTGGCCTCAGCGGGCCAGGTGGGCAAAACGGTCCGCCGCCTGCCGGTATTCGCCCGCCAGCCGGTCAACCACGGTGGCCACCGGCTCGACCTGCTTGATCGCGCCCAGGCCCTGGCCGGCGGCCCACACGTCCAGCCAGCGCTTGGCGGACAGGGACTGGTTGCTGTCGTAGTTGCGGCCCGGGGCGTCGGGCATGTTGTCGGGGTCCAGGCCCGCCTTGCGCAGCGTGGGCTTGAGCCAGCTGGCCGGCGTGCCGGTGATGGCGGCGCTGACCACCAGGTCCTCGACGCTGCAGTCCACCAGCATCTGCTTGTAGGCCGGGTCGGCCTGGCTCTCCACGGTGGGGATGAATCGGGTGCCCATGTAGACCAGGTCGGCGCCGCTGGCGATCGCGCCTGCCACACCCCAGCCGTCGCTGATGCCGCCGCCGACCACCACCAGGCCGTCGAAGAACTCGCGCACCGCGCTCACGAAGGCGAAGGGCGAGAGGCTGCCCGTGTGGCCGCCTGCGCCGGTGCTGATGCAGGCCAGGCCGTCGGCGCCGGCAGCCACCGCCTTGCGCGCCAGCGCCAGGGTGGTGACGTCGGCGATGACCTGACCGCCATAGGCGTGCACCACCTCGATGGCTGGCTTGGGGCTGCCCAGGGCCGTGACCACGATGGGGGGCCGGTAACGCGCCACCAGCGCCAGGTCCTCGGGCAGGCGGGTGTTGGACGAGTGGGTGACCAGATTGGCCACCCAGGGACCCAGGGTGTGGGCGCCCTGGGTGTCGCGCGCCTCGGCCAGGCCCTCGGTGATGCGCTTCATCCAATCGTCCAGCACGCTGATCGGGCGGGCGTTGGGCGTGGGAAACGCGCCGGCGATGCCGGCCTTGCAGGCGGCCAGCACCAGTTCCGGATCGGAGATCAGGAACATGGGCGCGGCCACCACCGGCACACGCATGGACGCAAGCCAATCAGGTCGGTTCACGCAGGGTCCGCTCACTCGGTGGCCTTGAAGCCGGAAATGCGAACGGCCTCGGACCAGCGCCTGGCGTCGGCGCGCACGAAGGCAATGAAGTCCGGCGTGCTGAAAGGCAGGGGCTCGGAGTCGGTCTCGCGCCACTTCTCCACGATCGCGGGCACCTTCATCGCCTTGGCGAACTCGGCCTGCACGCGCTGCACCACCGCGTCGGGCGTGGCGGCGGGCGCCGACAGGCCGGACCAGATGTAGATGTTCATGTCCGGGAAGCCCTCCTCCAGGAAGGTGGGCACGTTGGGCATGAGCGGCGAGCGCTTTGGGGTGGAGACGGCCAGCACCTTGACCTTGCCGCTCTCCACATGCGCGCGCACCGCATTGAGCGGCAGGAAGGCGGCATTGACCTGGCCACCCAGCAGGTTCTGAACCGCCAGCGGCGTGCCGTTGTAGGGCACGTGGACCATGTTCAGGCCGGCCCGCTGGTTCAGGATCACGCCGGAAAAGTGCGAGGAGTTGCCCGCGGTGAAGGAGGCGTACGAGACCGCCCCGCCCTGCGGCTTGGCCCAGGCGATGAACTCCTTGAGGGTGTTGGCCGGCACGGTGGAGGCGTTGACCGCCAGCACCAGGGAGGAGCCCAGGAAGCCGGTCACGTGCTTGAAGCTCTTCTCAGGGTCGTAGGGCAGCTTGGAGAAGGTGTAGGGGTTGATGGTCAGCATGCTGGTGTTATTGAGCAGCAGCGTGTAGCCATCGGGCGGCGCCTGCATCAGGGCCTGGACCGCGATGATGCCGGCCCCGCCGGGCTTGTTGTCGATGATGATGTTCTGCCCGGTGTTCTTCTTCATCTCCTCGCCCACCTGGCGCAGCGCGGTGTCCAGCACGTTGCCGGCGGCGAAGGGCACGATCACCTTGATCGGGCGGTCGGGCCAGGTTTGCGCGGTGGCGGGCGCCAGCGCGGTGGATGCCAGCCAGGCGGCGGCGGCCGTGGCGAGGAATGCGCGTTTCGAGTTCATGCCTTGTCTCCTTCTTCGTTGGTTCTGGGGGTCGCAAACAAATCACGCAGCGCCCGGGCCACGGCCTGGGGCTGCTCACGGGGAATCATGTGGCCGGCGTCCTCGACGATCTCGAGGCGGGCCTGGGGAATCAGGGCGGCCAGGGCCTCAGAGAGCGCCGGCGGCGTCACCCGGTCCTGCTGGCCGACCATGACCCGCACCGGCATGGGCAGCTGGGCCAGCATGGCCCGGTGGTCCTGCCGGCCCATGATGGCCTGCACCTGCCGGCGCGCGGTCTCGGCGCCCTGCTCCTGCATCATCTGCCGCAGCTGCGCGCCCAGGTCGGCGTCGGTGGAATGGGTGTTGAAGGCCTGCACGCCGGCGATGAAACGGGGAAAGTCGTTCGCCATCGCCGCCAGGGTCTTCTCGCGCAGGCCCCGGCTCTGCTCGGTCTCGGGCTGGGCGGAGGTGGACAGGAGCAGCAGGCCCTCGATCGAGCGCGCCGGGTGGGCCAGCATGTCCTGGGCCACGTAGCCGCCCATGGAAAAGCCGGCCACCACCAGGGGGGTGCCGGCGGGCAGGTCGGCCACCAGGGCCCAGGCGTCCTCGCGCATCTGGGCGATGCTGGCCTGGGAGGCCACATCGGCCACACGGATCTCGGCTTCGCCGGCGAGCGCTGCGCCGACGTCCGCCCATACGCGGGCGTCATTGAGCATGCCCGGGATCAACAGCAGGACGGGCGTCATGCGGCGGCCTCCACCGGTATCGAAGCCTGTCCGGCAACGGCGCGCTGACGCTCCCGCAGCTCGCGCTTGAGGACCTTGCCCACCGGATTGCGCGGCAGCTCGTCGACGAGCAGCAGGTGCTCGGGCCACTTGAAGGCGGCCGTCTCCTCCACATCGCGCAGGTGGCGGACCAGTTCCTCCAGGGTGAGGGTCTGGCCCGGCTGCGGCGCCACGACGGCGCAGACCTTCTCGCCCAGGACCGGGTCGGGCACGCCGATGACCGCGCACTCGCGCACCTTTGGATGCCCCTGCAGCAGGTTCTCCACCTCCTCGGAGGAGATGTTCATTCCGCCGCGGATCACGATGTCCTTGTGCCGGCCGGCGAAGCGGTAGAACTGCTGGCGGTCGCCGGCGATCTCGAACAGGTCGCCGGTACGGTAGTAGCCCTGCTCGTCGAAGGCTCGCTCGGTGAGCTCGGGGGAGCGGTAGTAGCCGCTGAAGATGGTCGGCCCCTTGAACCGCAGCTCGCCCACCTGGCCGGGGGTGGTGATCTCGGCGCCGGTGTCCACGTCGACGAGCCGGGTGCTGACCTTGCGGGCGTTGGACAGGCTCCACTCGAAGCCGGGCACGCCGATGCGGGGGAAGAAGAGCGCGCGCTGGGTCCGGTCCGGCATGTCGGTCGGCGAGGAGGACAGGGCCGCGCCCTCGTTCGATCCGAAATAGTTCACCAGCTCGATGCCGAACTGCGAGGCCATGCGCTCCACCGTCCACGCCGGCAGCGGCCCGCCGCCCGAGCCGATGCGCTTGAGGCGGGACAGGTCCACGCCTGCCAGCTTCTCGGGCTGCTTGAGCAGCAGGTTGAGGACGGCCGGGGCCGCCACGCTGTAGTCGATCGGCTGCTCGCGCAGCTGCTGCACGAACACGTCGATGTCGAAGGGGTGGTGCTGGTGCAGGCCGCCGCCAGACATCAGCCAGGCCATCAGGCTGGTCGAGACGCCCGCCATGTTGACGAACGGAAAGGGAATCACCATCTGGGCGCCGCGCTGGAGCTGGCCCGCGTCGATGACCGACTGGCCGACGATCAGCCACTCGTTGTGGCTGCGGGGCACGCCCTTGGGCCGGGCCTCGGTACCCGAGGTCCAGCAGAGGGTGAGCACGTCATTGGCGCTCAGGCCGATGGCCGCCATGTGCGTGCGCATCTGCGAGGCGCTCCAGGGCCGCGCGTTGGCCAGCGCCTCGCGCAGGTCCAGCGCGCCTGCCGGCGCCTGGTCGGCGCCCAGGGCCCAGACCCGCTCCAGGCCTGGAAACTGGGTCAGGTGGCCAAGCCAGTGCTCGGCGCAGGCGTGCTGCCCGACCCGGGTCGCCACGATGGCCACGCGGGCCTGGCCGGTCGCCACCACATGCGCGAGCTCGTGGGCGCGGTACTGCACCGGCACCGGCGAAACGATGACGCCCGCCATGGCGCAGGCCAGGTAAATGGCGTGCATTTCGGCCACGTTGGGCATCTGCACCACCACCACATCGTCCTTGCGCAGGCCCTGGGCCTGCAGGACGTCCAGCCAGCGACCGACCTGCGACTGCAGCTCGCCCCAGGTCCAGCGCAGCGGCGCCTCGCCGGTGATCCGCGCCCGGTTGGGCGGGTCGGCCACGGCCAGCGTGTCCGCCAGCTCGGGCACCTGATCGAGGAAGATCTCCCCGATCATGCGCTCGCCCCACCAGCCGCGGCGGGTGAAGTCCTCGATCTTCTCCTTGGGCACCAGGATCATTGCGTCACTTCCAGCGTTGCAGGGTCTGCTCGCTCACGAAGGTGGCATGGAAGCCATGGGGCACCCGCCGCGGCAGGATCACCCGGGCCACCGGGCCTTCGGCCATGCGGGCGCCGCGGGCGTCAAAGACCTGCACCTCGGAGCGCTGGTCGACCGGGTTCCACACCAGCATCACCAGGTAGCCGTCGTCCTCAGACTGCGGGTTGTCACGCGGCGCAAAGCCGGGCTCGTTGTAGAAGAAGCGGGGGCCGGCGCTGTAGGCCACATAGCCCCCGGACTCG
>JACCEA012339623.1_pt1 | contig 37502 bp, 33 predicted proteins | sample 7449851 | NCBI WGS metagenome assembly JACCEA01 (sample SAMN15323453, study PRJNA562643) | freshwater metagenome | isolation source: river surface water | place: USA:Blue River Watershed | collected 2017-08-18 | reverse complement strand
TTTTTTGATTTATTTAGTTTTTGAATTTGTACTTTTGCACTTGTAAATTTATAGAATAATGCATTTCATTTCAGAAGATTTAGAAAATTACGTAGCCAATCATTCTCAACAAGAACCAGAATTATTGATAAAATTAAATAAAGAAACACATCAGAAAATTTTGCAACCGAGAATGTTAAGTGGACATTTTCAAGGTAGAGTTTTGAGTATGTTGTCTAAGATTATTAATCCGAAAGCGATTTTAGAAATAGGAACTTACACGGGTTACGCAGCTTTGTGTTTGGCAGAAGGTTTACAAGAACACGGCACTTTAGATACGATTGATATTAACGAAGAATTAGAAGAAATTCAACAAAAATATTTTGATTTGTCTGAATATTCGAATCAAATCATTCAACATATTGGTGATGCGATTGAAATTATTCCAACCTTAAATAAAAAATTCGATTTGGTTTTTATTGATGCAGATAAAGAAAATTACATCAATTATTTTCATTTGATTGTGCCGTTAATGAATAAAGGGGGCATTATTTTATCGGATAATGTATTGTGGAGTGGGAAAGTTTTAGAAGAAGTCAAAGCCAACGACAAAAGTACGCAAATTCTATTAGATTATAACAGAATTATCAATGAAGACGAACGTGTGGAAACGGTTTTGTTACCAATTCGTGATGGGTTAACCGTTACGAGAGTAAAATAAATCTACGAAAATTTTAAAGCAACTTTTTTATAGATGTAATAGAATAATATACCGGTTAAAGCTCCAAAAACATAGCCAGAAATAATATCTAAAGGGAAATGTAATCCTAAGTAAATTCTACTATAGGCGAAAATTAATGGATATAGAAAAATTAAATAACTGTATTTGTAGTATCTTCTTAATAGTAAAAATACAAACATCATAGCAGCCATAGAATTTGAGGCGTGACCTGAGAAATAGCTGAAGGTTTCGCTATCTCTTACAATTCTGATTAAACCAGTTAATTCTTCATCGTTACAAGGGCGTAATCTTTGAACGTTGTTTTTTACTAAATTGGTAATTTGATCAGAAAAAGTAATCATCACAGCTACAAAAAGTAAAGTCAATAGCAATTGTTTCTGACCAATTTTTTTGTATAAAATATAGAGTAAAAGTAGAAAGAAAGGAGTCCAATTGAATTGTTTGGTAATCAATAACCAAATCGCATCAAAAGGTTCTGATCCTAAATTGTTTAAAAAAACAAAAAGACTTTTATCTAAATCAATAATTTTTTCCAACATTACATTTGACGTTTTATTGGTCCAGATAAATTTTCAATATCTTCTTTAATTTCTGTAATTGGATTAGCAATTTCTACAGGGTTGATGGTTTCTGTCATGCTTTTTTTAGCGCTTGCAATTTCGTCTGAAATACCGTTTGTTAAGCTATTCATGTCTAGGCCATTTTCTTCAACACCTTTTTGGATTTCGTGCTTAATTTCATTGGTAGCATTTTTCAATTGTGCCATTCCTTTACCTAAAGTTCGAGCGATTTCTGGAATCTTATCTGATCCAAAAAGCATTAGAATAACAATTAAAATAAAAAATATTTCGCCTCCGCCAATACCAAACATAGTTTTGATTTTTAAATTTCTAAGTTAAAAAATAACTGATTGCAAAGTTAATATAAACTTTGATGTTAGATGTTAGATGTTAGAAGATTTTAACAAAAAAAAGTGCAATCCTAATGAATTGCACTTTTAGTAAGCTATTTATTTCTTTTCAATTTGTTCGAATTTATCTACCACTGCTTCTTTTGGCCAGGTGTTATTGCTAACGTCAATATCTGCAGTTTCTAATTTAGGATCTAATTGAATTTTAACTACTTTTTTCTCTGTGGCAAAAACGCGTTTTGCTGTAGTGTTGTTTCTTCTCCAAATTTGAACAGGGAATTTATGAACTTCTTTTGTGCCGTCTTCAAAATTTAATTCGGCAATAATTGGCATCATTAAACTTCCTGGCTTGTCAAATTCTACTTCGTAAAAATATTTTGGATTTTTTAAAGTTGCTCTTTCTTCAGCTGTATAGTTTTTAGTTAAGTAATCATTTAAAGCTACTACTTTTTCTTTTTCTAAAGCGGCTTTTAATTCTGGTTTTAAATCAGGATTTTCACTATTTACGATATATAAAAGTGGTCCTGCATCAGCCATTCTTCTTCCTCTTCTGTTGAAAGATTCTTTTACTTCTTTTGAAGCATCTTCCGTTACATAAAACTGTTTTACATTTTTAATTCCTAAATCTACAACATCAGTAGAGTAGAACCAACCTTTCCAAAACCAATCTAAATCAACTGCCGATGCATCTTCCATTGTTCTGAAGAAATCTTCTGGAGTTGGATGTTTAAATTTCCAACGGTTTGCGTAGGTTTTAAATGCATGGTCAAATAATTCATGTCCCATAATCGTTTCACGTAAAATATTTAAACCTGTTGCTGGTTTTCCATAAGCATTTGCACCAAAATTATAAATGACATCACCATGACTCATAATTGGCTCTAAAAACTGTTGATTGCCTTTCATGTAAGGAACAATTGCTTTAGCTGGACCTCTATCAGCAGGGAAATCTTTGTCAAATTCTTGTTCAGTTAAGTATTCTAAAAATGTATTTAAACCTTCATCCATCCATGTCCATTGTCTTTCGTCCGAATTTACAATCATTGGGAAAAAGTTGTGACCCACTTCGTGAATAATAACTCCTAACATTCCGTATTTTACACGGTCGCTAATTACACCTTTATCATCTGGACGACCATAATTCCAACAAATCATTGGGTATTCCATTCCTTGATCTTCAGCAGAAACTGAAATGGCTTTTGGATAAGGATAATCGAAAGTATATTTAGAATAAGTTTTTAAAGTATGCGCAACCGCTTTAGTAGATAGATTTTCCCAAAGTGGATTGGCTTCTTTTGGATACATTGAAATGGCCATTGGTTTACTGTTTCCAATTTGAACTGCCATAGCGTCTAATATGAATTTACGTGAAGTTGAAAAGGCGAAATCTCTAACGTTTTCTGCTTTTAAATGCCACGTTTTTTTTGCTGTAGAAAAACCTTTTTCAGCTGCAGTTGCTTCTGCTTGAGTTACAATTACAACAGGTTTATCAAATGAGTTTTCTGCCAATTGCCATCTTTTAACTTGCTCAGCAGTATAAACTTCATTTCTGTTTTGTAAAACTCCTGTTCCATCTAAAATATGATCTGCAGGAACCGTGATTTTTACATCGTAATTTCCGAAAGTTAAAGCGAATTCACTTCTTCCCCAGAATTGCATATTTTGCCAGCCTTCTACGTCATTATATACACACATTCTTGGATAGAATTGTGCGATAACATATAATTTATTCCCGTCAGGAAAAAGCTCATAACCAGAACGACCGTTTCCGCCATCTTTCATGTAATCATTAATGTTGTACCACCATTTAATAGAGAAAACTACTTTTTCACCTTTTTTCAATGCTTTTGGTAAGTCGATACGCATCATCGTATTGTTGATGGTATATTTCATGGCATTACCTTTTTCATCTTTCACGTATTCCAAATTGAAACCACCGTCAAAACCTTTGCCCATATATGATTTTGCAAAATTTTCTGGCGTAGTGGCTGGCGGCATCGTTTGGTTGTCAATCAAAGGTGTTTGCGAATCTCTTCTAGCAATGTTCTGATCTAATTGCACCCATAAATAATCTAAAGATTCAGGGGCGTTATTGTAATACGTCACGGTTTCACTACCGTACATTCTTGATAGTTTGTCGTCTAATTCTAAATTGATTTTGTAATCAGCACGTTGTTGGTAATAAGCTGGTCCTGGAGCTCCAGAAGCCGTACGAAACATGTTTGGCGTAGCCATTTCGGCATACATCTGACTAAATTTATTGATGTCAGTATGGCCTTGAGGTTCTTTTTTTACTTCTTCTTTTTTTACTTCTTGTGCGAATGCAGTTAGTGATGCGAAAAATAAGAAAGCAATTGAAATTGACTTTTTCATGATTATTTGTATTTCAGTTTTTGGTTGGTTTCTGTATTAGTAAACAAAATGGTCTTTTTGTTACCATTAATGTTCAAATGTAATAAATTTTGTTGTTCATTAAAAACATCTGATAAAACATTATTCGTAATATCTAAGTCTTTTATGTTGTCTTTGAAGTTGATTTTCAAGTAGCAAATCACAATATTATCTTCTTGTTCTTTGGTTAAAAATTGTAACGTTTGTACTTTATTATTGATTTTAATTTTCAATTTATCTTGTAAGTACTTTGCTATATAATTATTAGCGTCTGCAACTTCGTCTTTAGTAGTTAGGTAAAAATGTTTGTTATGTTTTTTGTACAACGCTTTTTCTAAATCATCAATAAATAATCGGGCTGTAATTTGGACAGCTTTTTTCTCTTTAAAATAGTCGACTTGAAAAACGCCAACATAAAATTTATGAAAAGTAAAGGCGCTTGAAAGTACAAATAAGGCGACTAATATGCTAAACTTTAATTTATTCATCTTTTTTTGGTTCGGTTTCGGGTTTGATAATTGTGGTGTTTTCTGTTTTCTCTTCTGTAATTTTTTCGGTTTCCACTGGTTTTGGGTAATAAGGTTGAAGGTTTTTTAGTTTTAAATACTCCACAGCTAAAGCACTCATTCTGAAATTGATTAGTGTTTTGTTTTTAGCCTTTGCAGCGGCTTTTAATTCAGCATCTTCTACAATATAAAAAACATAACCTTCAATGTATTCTTCAGGAATGTGTAATTGATTCATGATAAATTCGGAATCAAAATTGGCATAAATCTTACTTTGTAAAAATTCTTTACGTTCCACTTCTAATTCCGCTTTTAATTGCTTGGTTCTTCCTGAGATAGCGTTTAATAATGGATCTAAAGAAAGTAAAGCCCCATCAATTCCTGTACCAGACCAATCGCCTGCAGTTTTGACTCTTCTTTCAGCTGGGGTGTATTTTTTTTGTCCTTTAGGAACTAATCCTAACGATTCAGCATTAATATCATCGGCATTAGTTACCATGATTTCTTTGATATGTCGCGTGTAAATTTCTAGTTTTATAAAAAGTAAATCTTTTCCAAAATCTTTTTTTGTTACAATATGTTTTTTTCCAACTAGGTGAATAGCGCTGAACATTATGGTGTCATTGGCTTTGGCTTTTATTTTAAAATATCCGCCACTTCCAGAAATGGTATTGGTTTTGTTTGAAATGTTTACAATAGTTATACCTTCATTGTCGTTGGTTTCTACAATGATTTTTCCCTTAAGTATAGAATCGTTTTGCGATACTACAACTTGAGAAAGTGTTAGGAATAGTATGTATAAGTATTTTTTCAAGTTATTTTGAATCTTCTTTTTTTATAGTTTTTAAATATTCTGTAGCTAAATCTGACAATTTAAATATTTGCTGCATTTTGTCTTGTCCTTTGAATAAATCTGCGACCGATTTATCTTCACAAACATAAAATAAAAATCCATTTATATATTCTTCCGGAATTTTTAATGTTTTTATAAAATATTCTTTTTCATATAGTCTAAGAATTTTTTCTTGCAGCATTTCTTTTTTCTCGATTTCAACATTTCTTTTTAATTCTTTGGTGTAGCCAGTAATTAAATTTACTAGTGTGCCAACTCCAATACCAGTACTTCCTGCGTGTAATCTTCTTTCTGCAACAGTGTATTTTTTTTGTCCCTTCGGAACTAAACCTAAACTTTCAGCTGAAATTACTGTATTGCTTGTAATTAATATTTGTTCAATTGCTTTTGATTTTGGTGTCATTTTAATAAAAAGTAAATCTGGGCCAAAATCTTTCTCTGTAATTATATGTTTTTCTACATCTAAATGGATGGCTGAAAAAAGTAAGGTGTCGTTTACTTTTGCTTTTATTTTAAAATAGCCGCCATTTCCGGAAATTGTATTAGCTTTGTTTGAAATATTTACGATAGTAATCCCGCTGACATCATTCGTTTCAATAATGATTTTTCCCTTAAGTATAGAGTCGTTTTGCGACACTACAAATTGAGAAAGAAATAGGAGTACTATGTGTATGTATTTTTTAATAATACCAGAATAAATTTTTTGTAAAAATATAAGAACAAAACTACAATCAATATAAAATTTTGTTAAGAATAGCGTAAAATTTAATAGAAGTTATGAAAAAAGTTATTATCGCCAGTACATCTACCGTTTTTGGAGGAACCTATTTAGATTATTTACTTCCAACTTTAGCGGAGCATTTTAAAAACGTTTCTAATTTAGTGTTTATTCCATTTGCCAGACCTGGAGGAATTTCTCACGACGAATATACGGATAAAGTAAAGCCGGTTTTCCAAAAATTAAATATTGAGGTGAAAGGCATTCATGAATTTGAAAATCCAATCGAAGCTATTAATAATGCGGAAGCTATTTTTACAGGTGGCGGAAATACGTTTGTTTTGGTGAGTATGTTGTATAAATACAATTTATTAAATGCGATTCAAAATGCAGTTGAAAATGGCACACCTTATTTAGGAACAAGTGCAGGAAGTAACATTTGTGGACTAACCATGGGGACTACGAATGATATGCCAATTGTGTATCCGCCAAGTTTTAGAACTTTAGGTTTGGTTTCTTTTAACTTGAATCCGCATTATTTAGATCCAATTGAAGGTTCACAACATATGGGTGAGACTAGAGAAACAAGAATAAATGAATTTCATCACTACAATCCGCAATCGGTTTTAGGTTTAAGAGAAGGAAGTTGGTTGGAAGTTTTAGGAAAAACCATTACTTTAAAAGGAGATTTGCCTGCCAGATTGTTTCAGCAAGGTAAAGAACCTGTAGAAATTGTAACAGGAGCCGATTTAAGTAATTTGAGATGATAGCAAAAAAAAGCCCAAACAGGGTTTGGGCTTTAGAGCGAAAGACGAGGGTTCTCGTTATTCATAACGAGACGACATTCAGCTTTGAAATTTTTTAAATAAAAAAAAGCCTCAAATTACTTTGAGGCTTTAGAGCGAAAGACGAGGGTCGAACTCGCGACATTCAGCTTGGAAGGCTGACGCTCTACCAACTGAGCTACTTTCGCATTTTTTTGTTTTGGTGAGTGCAAATATAAGATGAAAATATGCTTAAATGCAAGTTTTTTTATCAAAAAAAATTAATTTTTTAAAGAGTAAGTTGTAATTTATTAATTTAGAATTGGTTATGAATGAGAAAAAAGTAAAAAAAATCACATATTTAGATACTTTTCCGGTTAGAAGTGCAGTTTTGCGTCAGGGGAAACCAATCGAAACTTGCTTTTTTTTAGGTGATGATGATGTGAAAACAACTCATTTCGGATTATTTCTTGAAAATAGTTTAATTGGAGTGGCCTCTTTGTTTGCAGTTAAAAATGAAAATTTTGAGTCCAACACGCAATATCAGTTGCGAGGAATGGCAGTGTTAAATGAATATCAAGGTTTGGGTTATGGCAAGCTTCTTTTAGAAGAAGTTAGTATATTAGTAACTGCCAAAAAAGCGGATATTTTATGGTTTAATGCTCGTGAATCAGCTGTTAAATTTTATCAGAATCTCGGGTTTTCGGTATTGGGTAATTCATTTGATATTCCTGAAATTGGCACGCATTTTGTTATGTTTAAGCGTTTCGTCGTATAAAAAAGTATTTTATCGACAAAATATATTATGCGCGCATATTTTGTTAAATTTGTTATATGATGAAAAAGATTTGCATTTTTGTAGTGTTACTGTTCGTTGTTTTTATGTCTTGTAAGAACAGCAAAAAAGAAGTCTTTGTTGAAAGTCAAGACTATTTTGACACCATTAGAAAAATCACCATTCATGCCATGCCAGAAGATTTATTAGCCGATAAATCAGATAGTATCAGAAGTTTTTATCAGTTGTTCGAAAATCATGAAATTTGGGTCGACAGAGAAAATAGAGAAGATTTAATTTCTCAAATTGAAAAAGCTAAAAACGAAGGCTTAAATCCGGAAGACTATAATATCAATAAAATTTTTCGTTTAGAATTAAGATTAGATTCTTTAGAAGTAGAAGAAAAATTAGCCTACGATATTTTATTAACTCAAACTTATGAGAAGCTTTGTAATCATTACTATAGAGGAAAATTAAATCCTGATGAAGTATATGATAATTGGGATTTGTTTGATAAAAAACTTTCGATTGCGAAGATGTTGAAAGACGCTATCGAAACCAAAAAAATAGCTGCTTCGATCAAAAATTTATTGCCTAATCATCCGGTTTATTTGTCGTTAAAAAAAGCTTTAGTTGATATTGATAAATTGCCCAATAGTAAATTTGATTCCATAGATAAAAATCTTAAAATTAAATTTAATGATGACTTAGCGGCTGTAAAAGAAATTAAACGTCGTTTAGTATATTGGAAAGATTTAGAGCAAAAAGATTCAATTTACTCCAATAAATATGATGCTAAAATGCTTGTTGCGGTGAAGAAATTTCAAGCCAGACACGGTTTGTTTGCAGATGGTGTAATTGGTATTGGAACCATAAAAGCACTTAACTACAACAAAGAAACTCGAAAAGCTCAAATTTTAGCAAATTTGGAACGCTGGCGTTGGTTCTCTAGAAATTTAGGAGATCAATATATTTTAATCAATTTGCCAGATTATGAGTTAGATTATGTGAAAGAAAATGACACCCTCGCGACTCATAAAATTGTTTGTGGTAGACCGCAAAGAATGACGCCAATTTTGTCTTCTAAGTTGTCCAATTTCGTGTTTAACCCAACTTGGACGGTTCCTCCAACTATTATAAAAGAAGATTTAACTGTTGAAGCTAGCGCAAACCGAAATTACTTTTCAAGGAACAGAATCACTATTTATAAAGGTGAAAATACGGTTATTTCTCCATATGAATGGAATCCAGATAAGGCGGAAAGCTATCGATATGTGCAAACGCCTGGTTATAATAATTCCTTAGGTGTGGTGAAATTTAATTTCCCAAATCATCATTCTGTTTATTTGCATGATACCAATCATAGAGACTATTTTGAATTCAAATACAGAGCTTTAAGTTCAGGCTGTGTTCGTGTACAAAATCCGGTTTCTCTGGCGAAATTGATTTTGAAAGACCAAGATAATGGCCGCTGGAAAAGTTTAGAAGTTATCAGGAAAGAAAGAGCGGAAAAAGAAGCAAAATGGAAATTAAGCAAAAACTATAAACCGGAAAAACTTTCTCCTGAAGAACTTGCCGAAAAACAAAAAATGCTCGCAGAGGAAAAAGATGCTATCGATAAAATAATTGCAAATAAAGAAACCTATTACATTAAAATAAAACAACCCATTTATATCCATCAACTGTATTGGACAAGTTGGTCAGATAAAAACGGGTTGCAATTTAGAGAGGATATCTACAATTTAGATAAAACCTTATATAATAAGTTGGGGTTATGAGACTAATCTCGATTTGTTTACATACATTCTTGTAGGATGATAAATAAATAAAACCGATTTATTTTTGATAGTGTTGATTAATGTTGGTGCTACTTCAGGAGCTACAGCTGGGCAACCTTGACTTCTTCCAATATATCCTTGTCTGCTAGCTAATTTTTTTGATACATAATCTGCACCATGAACTACCACAGCTCTTTCTCTAGCATTATCATTTAAACCATATTCTTGACCATCTAATTTTAAAGAAATTCCGTGTTTTCCGGTGTAAGTTTCACCTGTAATAAAAAATCCTAAACTGCTTTTAAAAGATTCATTTTGATTAGAAAATGATTTCGCAAATTCTTTACCAGAATTCATTCCATGAGAAACTAAAGTTTGTAAAACTATTTTTTTGTTGGTCATGTCAATTACCCACATTCTTTCTTTAGTTGAAGAAAAACTGAAATCAACAATCGTTAATATGTTGTTTTTTACTTTTCCTTGGCTTTCTAACGCGCTGTAGCCTTCAAATGCTTTAATAAAAGTTTCTAAATTGGGTAAAGAATATTGTCCTGCTTCTATTTGATGGTATAGTTCTATAGTTTTTTCTTCAAAACTTAATACTTTATTTTCTGCTAATGTTTTAGATTTTATGGTTTCAGTTTTTACTGAATCTGTTTTGTAAATGCTTTTAGATGTAGTTTTGGTATCAGAAAAATTTAAAATAAATCCTAAAAATACTAAAGGTAAAAATTTGTAACTCATTGTTAATCTTGTCGTTAGTTGGTTTGTTGATGTGGCAAATATAGAAGTTATTTCGAATAAAAAAAATAATTCAGTGTTTTTTAACGATTATTTTTTGCATTTCATCGATTATTTTGCATTTCATCGGATTTTTTAGATTTGAAAACCCTTTAAAAAGGTAATGTTTCAGATTTACAACAAGTTGCACTCTTTTTGTGATACTTTTTTAAATTAAAAAATTTAACATTTCTTTTAGAAACAAAAGTTGCAAAACGAATACTAACAAAGTTACTATATAAAATCACATTCATGAATTTAATAAGAATCATTACTAGTCTTTTATTTGTTTCTCAATTTTCTTTCGCGCAAGAAAGTGTGCAAGAAAAAGATATTGAGGTGGAAGCGGTAAAAAAGAGAATCAATGCTATAAAAACAAAAGCTTCAATTAAAATTGATGGTGATTTGAGTGATTCAGAATGGGAAAATATTCCAGTTGCTAAAAACTTCGTAATGCTGGAACCTGATAATGGTAAGCCAGAAACTAATGAACTGAGATCCGAAGTAAAAGTTTTATACGATGATGATGCCATTTACATTGGAGCCACTTTGTATGATAATGAACCAGATAAAATATTAAGAGAAATTTCTGAAAGAGATAATTTTGGAGCCGCCGACTTTTTTGGCGTTTTTATTAATGGTTTCAATGATGGGCAACAAGAATATAGTTTTTTTGTAAATGCTTCAAGCGGTCAGGCCGATTGTATCCGAAATGGAAATCAAGGGGAAGATTATTCTTGGGACGCTATCTGGCACAGTCATACAAAAATTACAAAAGAAGGCTGGCAAGTGGAAATCAAAATTCCTTATGCGGCTTTGCGTTTTTCAAAAGAAGACAAACAAACTTGGGGAATTAACTTTTTCAGAGAAGTCCGTCGTTTACGTCAAAAATTTACTTGGAATCCTGTTGATAATAAAAAAGGAGCTTTAACTCAGCAAGCTGGAATCTTAGAAGGAATCGAAAAAATTGACACGCCAACTCGTTTGTTTTTAATTCCGTATTCTTCTTTTTATTTAAATAGTCCAGCGCAAGAAAAAACTTTTGGGAATATTAAAGGTGGTTTAGATTTAAAATACGGATTAACCGACGCCTTTACGCTTGATATGGTATTGATTCCTGATTTCGGACAAACGAAATTCGATAATAAGGTTTTAAATCTTGGTCCGTTCGAACAAATTTTCAATGAAAACCGACCTTTTTTCACAGAAGGAACCGATTTGTTCAACAAAGGTGGTTTGTTTTATTCGAGAAGAATCGGACAAAGAGCTAGTACTTTTCCTGAAACATCTGCGAATGAAGAAGTTATTGAATATCCGAAAACTATTGATTTAGTTAATGCTGTTAAAATTTCTGGTCGAACTAAAGATGGTTTAGGTGTAGGTTTCTTAAATACTGTTACCAAAAAAACAAATGCATTAATTCGTAATGTAGTTACTGGTGAAGAACGAGCAGAAACCGTGGAACCTATGGCCAATTATAATGTATTGGTTTTAGATCAACGTTTCAATGGAAATTCATCCGTTTCTTTTGTCAATACTAATGTTACAAGAAACGGGTTTTATAGAGATGCTAATGTTTCCGCGGCAGCTTTCGACTTAAATACAAAGAAAAACACCTATAATACCAACGGAGTTTTCAGATACAGTTATGTAAATAGCTACCAAAATTTAGAAGATAAAAAAGGAATTTCAACTAGTTTGAATTTTGGAGAAACATCAGGTAAAATAAGATATTCAGTGGGTGGTGAATACGTTTCAGATGATTATGATAATAACGATTTGGGAATAAATTTTCAAACCAATTATTATTCACTTTACGCGAATGCGAGTTACAGAACTTTAAAATCTACCAATAAGTTAAACTCATTTCGTATAAATTTTAATGCTTTTACGCAGTATGATAATCGTACCAATTATTTACAAGAGCAAAATTTTAACGTCAATATGAATTTAACGACTAAGAAAAATCATGCTGCTGGTATGGGATTCAATGCCAATCCGTTTGAAAGATTTAATTTCTATAATCCTCAAGTGGAAGGCAGATATGTTATTTTTCCGAAAAATTATGGAACTTGGATGTGGGTGTCTAGTAATTATAACAATAAATTTGCTTTTGATGTGGAACCAAATGTTGGATTCACAGAAACAAAAGGTTGGTGGTATTGGGGTTTAATGGTAAGTCCGAGATATCGCTTCAATGATAAGTTTACCTTAATATATAGAAGTAACTTTTATAACGAATACCAAGACTTAGGAAGAGTGGATCGCGTTGGGGATGATATTGTTTTCGCCAAAAGAGACAATCAAACTTTAGAAACCAGTTTAGAAGGAAAATATTCCATCAGTTCTCAAATGAATTTCGGATTGAAGTTAAGACATTATTGGTCATTTTCTGAAAATAATTCGTACCATAGATTATTAGAAAATGGATATGTAGAGCCTTATAACTATACTGGTGATGCCAATCAAAATTTTAACTTGTGGAATTTTGATTTATCCTACAGTTGGTGGTTCGCACCTGGCAGTCAAATGTCAGTTTTGTATAGAAATTCTTCTGGAATTTTTGAAAATACAATTGATAAAGATTTCAGTTACAATTCGAAACAAATTTTCAATCACGAACAGTTAAATCATGTTTTTTCTATTAGTGTGCGCTATTTTATTGACTACAATCAAGCAAAAAATGCATTTAAACCAAAAGTGTAAGTCATAATCAGTAAAAAAATAATTTCAGAAAACCTTTTCGTTAATACTTTTTTTTAAGGTGCGAATAAAAAATTACTAACTTCGTAGCTTAATTAACACAGCCATGAACAAAAAAGTAATTTTAATGATTTTGGACGGTTGGGGACATTCTCCAGATCCGAAAGTTTCCGCTATAGATAATGCCAATACTCCTTTTATAGACTCGCTTTACAAAGATTTTCCTAATGCAGAATTACGTACTGACGGACTTCATGTAGGTTTACCAGAAGGACAAATGGGAAATTCAGAAGTGGGTCACATGAACTTAGGCGCAGGAAGAATTGTCTATCAAGATTTAGCAAAAATTAATTTAGCCGTTGAAAATCATACTTTAAAAAATGAAAAACCGTTAATTGACGCTTTTAATTACGCCAAAGCCAATCATAAAAATGTACACTTTTTAGGTTTGGTTTCTGATGGTGGTGTGCATTCTCATACGTCACATTTACGAGGATTAATTCAAGCTGCCGAAGAAAATGGCGTAAAAAACACATTCGTTCATGCCTTTACAGATGGACGTGATGTAGACCCAAAATCAGGAAAAAAATACATTCAAGATTTACAAGATTTTCTTTCCAATACTCATGCGAAACTAGCTTCTGTGGTAGGAAGATATTATGCCATGGATAGAGATAAACGTTGGGAAAGAGTCAAGATTGCCTATGATTTAATTGTAAATGGAATAGGAGAAAAATCTTCGAATTTAGTAGCAAGTCTTCAAAAAAGTTATGACGAGAATGTAACGGATGAATTTATCAAACCATTATTTTCAACAGAAGGTCAAACTATTCAAGAAGATGATGTAGTAATTTTCTTTAATTTCCGAACCGATAGAGGTAGAGAATTAACAGAAGCGCTTTCTCAAACCGATTTCCATGAGCAAAACATGCATAAGTTGCCATTATATTATGTAACACTTACTAATTATGATGATACCTACAAAAATGTTCATGTTATTTATGATAAAGACAATATCACAGAAACATTAGGAGAAGTCCTTTCTAAAGCTGGGAAAAAGCAAATTCGTATTGCAGAAACTGAAAAATATCCACACGTTACTTTTTTCTTTTCAGGCGGAAGAGAAGAGCCTTTTGAAGGGGAATCTCGAATCTTAAAAAACTCTCCAAAAGTTGCTACTTACGATTTGAAACCAGAAATGAGTGCGTTCGAATTAAAAGATGCTTTGGTACCTGAATTACAAAAAGGAGATGTGGATTTCGTATGTTTAAATTTTGCCAATGGCGATATGGTTGGGCACACAGGAAGTATGTCTGCAGCGATAAAAGCTTGTGAAGCAGTAGATGCTTGTGTGAAAGAAATTATTGAAACTGCTTTAGCAAACAACTACACTACAATAGTTATTGCTGATCATGGAAATTGCGAAACAATGATTAATCCAGATGGTTCTCCAAACACCGCACATACCACCAATCCAGTTCCTGTGATTTTAGTAGATAACGATAAAATAAACATTCATTCAGGAGTTTTAGGAGATGTAGCCCCAACCATTTTAGATTTAATGGGAATTGCACAACCTGAAGTGATGACACGTAAATCTTTAATTTAATGAAGTATATATTCTTGTTTTTTGTAGTTATAGCTACAAGTTGTTCAGTTGTAAAAAAATCGGAAGGTGAAGATGGTAAACCAGGTGAAAATGGAGGCTCTTCGATGACAAATGAAAAAGGTATAGATGGTAAAAATGGAGAGAATGGAAAAAGTAAAACTGTCGGTATGAAATTATAGTTTTTGAATAATAAAAACCCTCCAAATGTTTAAAACTCTTGGAGGGTTTCTTGAAAATAAATCCGTTTAGTCCGTAAAATCAGCGTACTCAAATTAAAAATCAGAACCCGTAAACAAACTTTGATTCACTTCATCAATATAAGTTAAAATTTCTTCTTTACCAAGAGTGCTTTCAGCTGAGGTTATAAAATATTGTGGCATTTCTGCCCAATCATTTGCTAATAAATTTTTCTTGTACGCTTCCACATGTTTATGAATGTGTGTTTTTCCTAATTTGTCAGCTTTCGTAAAAACAATACAAAACGGGATTTCGCTTTCGCCTAAATATTCAATAAATTCGGTGTCAATTTTTTGTGGTTCGTGTCTAATATCTACTAAAACAAACGCACAAATTAATTGTTCTCTGGTTTCAAAATAGTCGGTAATAAATTGTTGAAATTTCGCTTTTGTTGACTTAGAAACTTTCGCATAACCATAACCTGGTAAATCAACTAAATGCCAGTTTTTATTAATTAGAAAATGATTAATTAACTGAGTTTTTCCTGGTCTTCCTGAGGTTTTTGCTAGGTTTTTATGATTGGTAATCATGTTAATTAACGATGATTTTCCAACATTAGATCTTCCAATAAAAGCATATTCCGGAATTCTGTCTTTCGGACATTTTCCTACTTCGGAATTACTAATTACAAATTCTGCTGTATTAATTTTCATACTATTCAAAAAATTTAAAGCCACTCCAAAAAGAATGACTTTAATTATATTATAATTTTTTTTCGGTTAACCAACCGTATAACAATTCGTTAAATTCGTCTGGTTTTTCCATCATCGCAGCGTGTCCACATTCGTCAATCCAATATAAACTAGCGTTTGGCAACAATCGATTAAATTCTTCTGCAACATCTGGTGGCGTTACTTTGTCTTGTTTGCCCCAAATAATACAGGTTGGTGCATGCATTTTTGGCAAATCTTTTGCCATATTATGACGAATCGCGCTTTTGGCAATCGTTAATGTTTTAAGTAATTTAATTCTGTCGTTTACAGTGGCAAAAACTTCATCAATAATTTCTTTTGTAGCAATTTTTGGATCGTAAAACACATCTTCAGCTTTTTTTCTGATGTATTCGTAATCACCACGTTTTGGGTAACTTTCGCCCATCGCGCTTTCGTATAAGCCTGAACTTCCGGTAATTACTAAACCTCTAACCAATTCTGGATATTGTTTCGTAAAATATAAACCAATGTGTCCGCCTAAAGAATTTCCAACTAAAATCACACGTTCAAATCCCTTGTATGTAACAAAATCTTTTACATATTTTGCAAATGCTTTTACATTCGTTTTCAATAAACTTTGCGTGTAAATAGGTAATTCTGGGATTATCACTTTGTATCCTTTCTTTGGGAAAAAATTAGCTACACCATCAAAATTACTTAAACCACCCATTAATCCGTGTAAAACAACAATTGGAGTACCTTCTCCTGCTTCAAAATAGGTGTATTTTTTCTCTTTCTTTATCATAAATTCTTCTTCGTCTTCAAATAATCAATATTTACAAAAATACACAAATTTTTCACATTTGCTCTATATCGTAGATTATTAAATTGTTTAAAGGCTAAATGCTTAATGTTCAATTTGTTTGCTCGTTTATATAGGTAATTAACAAGATTTTTCCAAAGGATTAAAAATTAGTTAAAAACTTCAAATCTTCGTTAATAAGTGTGTTTTCTGATGATAAGTGGGATTTAGATCTTTTTTGAGTAAAAACTTATTAACAAAGTGGTAGTTTGTGGTAAAAAGTGGTAAAATATTTTTTAAATTTGTCTCATTATTAATTCATTCAAAAAAGTTGAATACATTTTTAGGAACATACGAGTGTAAAGTCGATGCAAAAGGAAGGCTAATGGTGCCTGCGCCTCTCAAGAAGCAATTAGGCAATCTTGAGGAGGGTTTTGTATTGAAACGTTCTGTGTTTCAGTCTTGTTTGGAATTGTATCCAATGAATGAATGGAATAAAGTCATGCAAAAGATTAATAAACTAAACCGATTTGTAAAAAAGAACAACGATTTTATCAGAGCCTTTACAGCTGGTGTGAAAATGGTTGAAATTGATGCGACAGGCAGATTGTTAATTCCGAAAGACTTGGTGTTGTTTTCTAAAATAGATAAAGATATTGTGTTGTCCTCTGCGGTTTCAATTATTGAAATTTGGGATAAAAACTTATACGAATCTGCTTTAGATAGCGCAATGATTGATTTTGCAGATTTAGCTGAAGAAGTAATGGGTAATCAAAATGAAGACGAAGATGGAATATCATAATCCTGTACTTTTAAAAGAAACGGTGGAAGGTTTAAATATTAAGCCTGATGGAATATATGTAGATGTTACTTTCGGTGGTGGAGGACATTCTAGAGAAATCATGAAGCATTTAGGTCCAAAAGGTAAATTATTTGCCTTTGATCAAGATAAAGACGCTTTAGAAAATGCAATTGATGATGAAAGATTTGTGTTAATCAATGAAAATTTCCGATTTATCAAAAGGTTTTTGCGTTTTCATGGCGTGAAACAAGTGGATGGGATTTTAGGAGATTTCGGAGTTTCTTCTCATCAATTTGATGTGGCAGATAGAGGTTTTTCTACTCGTTTCGATGGTGCTTTAGATATGCGAATGAATCAAAATGATGCACTTTCAGCATATGAAGTTATTAATGATTATGAAGAAAAAGAACTAAAACGCGTTTTTCTAGATTACGGTGAATTGAAGAATGGTGGCGCTATGGCTAATGTAATTGTTGCAGCTAGAGCTGATAAAAAAATTAAAAGTTCAGAAGAATTAAAAGAAGTTTTAGCGAGATTTTTACCAGGACATAAAGCTAATAAAGTTTTAGCACAAATTTATCAAGCAATTCGTATTGAAGTCAATCAAGAAATTGAAGTATTGAAAGAATTCTTAACGCAAACAGAAGAATTATTAGTTTCTGGTGGAAGATTAAGTGTAATTTCTTATCATTCTTTAGAAGATAGATTAGTGAAAAGATTCATTAGAAACGGAATGTTTGAAGGGGAACCTGAACGCGATTTCTTTGGAAATTTTGAAGTGCCTTTTAAAATTATCGAAAAGTTAATTGTGCCATCAGCAGCAGAAATTGAAGTCAATAACAGAGCAAGAAGCGCCAAATTACGTGTAGCAGAAAAAAAATAATGACTAAAGAAAGTAGTATATATAGTCTTTTAAAAGCGAAATTCTTAATTGATGATGACGCGCTTAAAACATGGAAATTTATCATTTTCTTGTTTTCATTGGCTATGTTGATGATTTATTTTAATCATAATTACGACGAAAAAAATTATAAAATTACTAGGTTAACCAATGAAGTAAAAGAGTTGCGTTCCCGATTTGTAGATACACGTTCCGAGTTAATGAAGCTTAAAATGGAATCAACTATTTCAAAAAAAATGGAAGAAAGACAAATTTTACCTTCATCCGTTCCACCCAAAAAAATAGTAATACGCAAACCTGAAGACAAAAGTTTTTTCGATAAATTAAAAATATGGCAGTAAAAAAAGATAACATCATTTCATACAGACTCACTTTTGTAGTAGTCTGTGTTTTTGCGTTTTCTATTGCCATTGCCGTTAAGTTATTCAATATCCAATGGGTTGGTGGTGAATATTACCGAAATTTAGCGAAACAACGAACGGTTAAAAATTTCGATATTCCAGCCAACAAAGGAAATATTTATTCTTCAGATGGAAGTTTATTAGCAACATCTATTCCAGAATACACCATACGTTTTGATGCAGTTGCTCCTTCAGATGAAAATTTTGAAAAAAATTATGTAGCGCTTTCCGATTCCTTAGCACGTCTTTTAGGCAAATCTTCAGGAGAATTTCAAAGAGAGTTAAGAAAAGCGAAAAATACCAAAAACAGATATTTTTTAGTCGCAAGAAAATTGAGTTTCACTGAATACATGCGAGTTAAGAAATTCCCATTATTCAAATTAGGTGCCAATAAAGGTGGAATCATCGTAGAACAACAAACGGTTCGTAAACATCCTGTTGGATTAATTGCTAACAGAACTATTGGTTATGAACGTGATGGAAATCAAGGGAAAGGTTTAGAATACGCATTTCGTAAATATTTAAACGGAAAAAATGGACATCGTTTGATGCAGAAAATTGCAAAAAACCAATGGAAACCAATCTCAGATGTAAACGAATTAGATCCAATTGATGGCTACGATATTATTTCTACTATCGATGTTTTCATTCAAGATATTGCACACCATGCTTTGCTGAAACAATTAGAATTGTACGAAGCAGATCACGGTTGTGTAGTAGTAATGGAAACCAAAACAGGAGAGGTAAAAGCCATTTCGAATTTAGGTAGAGCAGAAGACGGTTCGTACTTCGAAACACAAAATTATGCGGTTGCCGAATCTCATGAACCAGGTTCAACATTTAAATTGTTAGATTTAATTGCACTTTTAGATGATAAAAAAGTAGATACTTCAAAAGTATACAATACAAACGGTGGAATCATTACCATCAGAAACAGAAAAGTAAAAGATTCACATGATGGCGGCTACGGAAGTATTTCTTTAGCAAGAGGTTTTGAAGTGTCTTCCAATACGGTTTTGGTTCAAGCAGTTCAAGAAAATTATAAAAATAATCCGAAGCAATTTACAGACCGATTAAATAGTTATGGATTAAATAAACCAATTGGAATTCAGTTGTTAGGTGAAGCAAAATCATACATTCCTCAACCTGGAACAGATAAATGGAATGCGCTTTCTTTACCATGGATGGCTTACGGTTACGGGGTTTCTATGACGCCTTTGCAAACTTTAACAATCTACAACGGAATTGCCAATAACGGAAAAATGATTAAGCCTATTTTCGTTAAAGAAATTAAAGAATGGAATAAAACCATTAAAAAATACGAAGCAGAAGTAATCAATGAAAAAATGTGTTCTGATGAAACTTTAGCCAAAGTGAAAGCCGTTTTAGCCAATGTGGTGAAAAAAGGTACAGGAAGTAAATTGTATTCTTCTGATTTTTCAATGGCTGGTAAAACAGGAACTGCACAAGTAAATTATAGCAAAGGAAAAGAGAATATGTATTATGCTTCTTCTTTTGTTGGATATTTTCCAGCTGATAATCCAAAATATTCTTGCATCATTGTAGTGCACAAACCAAACACGTCGTTAAATAATTATTATGGAGCGGATGTGGCTGGACCTGTTTTTAAACGTATCGCACAAAAAATATTTACCGATGTACCAAATACTAACAAGTTTAAAGGCATCAAACTAAAAAATGCTAAACAAGATGTTTTGTATGCGGAGTACGAAAAAAAATCGCAAGGGAATACAAATAAAGTGCCTAATGTAAAAGGAATGGCTGGTATGGATGCGGTTTCTTTATTAGAAAATTTAGGATTAAAAGTGAAATTTATTGGTGTGGGTAAAGTTAAAAAACAATCCATCAATCCGGGTGAAATTTTCAAGAAAAATCAAACTATAATCATTGAATTATCGTGAGTAAATTAAAAGACATATTATATAAAGTTACGATTGAAGCGGTTCACGGTTCAACGGATTTGACTATTGCAAAAATCGAGTTTGATTCCAGAAAAGTTTCAAATAACGATGTTTTCGTAGCAATAAAAGGATCACTTTCAGACGGACATCAGTTCATTGATAAAGCGATTTCTTTAGGGGCTTCCGTAATAGTTTGCGAAGATTTACCAGTTTCTTTATTAGAAAATATCACGTACGTAAAAGTGCAAAATTCGAACCAAGCATTGTCTTATTTAGCGGCGAATTTTTACGATAATCCGTCTCATAAATTAAAATTAGTTGGAATTACAGGAACAAACGGAAAAACAACAATAGCATCGTTATTATACCAAATGTTCAAAAGAGCAGGCTATAAAGTAGGCTTGCTTTCAACTGTTAAAATCATGGTGGATGATGTCGAATATAAAGCGACGCATACGACTCCAGATTCATTAACCATCAATCAGTATTTAGATGAAATGGTGGAAGTGGGTTGCGAATTCTGTTTTATGGAAGTTTCTTCTCACGGAATTCATCAAAAAAGAACAGAATCTTTACATTTTGAAGGTGGTGTGTTCACGAATTTATCGCACGATCATTTAGATTATCATGATACGTTTGCCGAATACAGAGATGTGAAAAAATCATTTTTTGATAGTTTGCCAAAATCAGCTTTTGCAATTACAAATGTAGATGATAAAAATGGAGTAGTAATGCTTCAAAATACAGTTGCTCGAAAAAGAACGTATGCCTTAAAAACGTATGCCGATTTTAAAGCACAAGTTTTAGAAAATCAATTATCAGGTTTAGTTTTAAAAATTAATAATGATGAGGTTTGGACGAAATTAATTGGTTCTTTCAATGCGTATAATTTATTAGCGATTTACGGTGTGGCCTTAGAATTAGGTATCGAAAGTAATGAAGCTTTACGCTTATTATCAGAATTAGAAAGTGTTTCTGGACGTTTTCAATTTATTATTTCCGACTCTAAAATTACGGCGATTGTAGATTATGCACACACGCCAGACGCTTTAGAAAATGTACTAAAAACAATCGAAGATATTCGTACCAAAAACGAGCAATTAATTACAATTGTGGGTTGTGGTGGCGATAGAGATAAAACAAAACGACCAATTATGGCCAACATCGCTGCATCATTAAGCGACAAAGCGATTTTTACAGCAGATAATCCAAGAACTGAAAATCCACAAACGATTATTGAAGAAATGGAAGCTGGAGTGGAAGGTCAGCATTTCAAAAAAACAATATCAATTCTGGATAGAAAACAAGCGATTAAAACAGCATGTCAAATGGCAAATCCTGGTGATATTATTCTAATCGCTGGAAAAGGTCATGAAACCTATCAAGAAATAAACGGTGTGCGTCATCATTTTGACGATATGGAAACCGTACAAGAATTATTAAAACAATTAGAAAAATAGTAAAAAGTAAAAAGTAAAAAGTAAAAAGTAAAAAGTAAAAAGTAAAAAGTATTTTTTAAACTAAGAACCTTTAAACTCAAAAGCTTTTAATCCTGTAAAACCCAAAAATATGTTATACTACATCTTTAAATACCTAGACGAAGCCTACAATTTGCCAGGAGCAGGTTTGTTTCAATATATCACTTTCCGTTCTGGAATGGCGGTTATTTTGTCGTTACTAATTTCTACGATTTACGGGAAAAGAATCATAGGATATTTAAGAAACAAACAAGTTGGAGAAACCGTTCGTGAGTTAGGTTTAGATGGTCAAGTACAAAAAGCTGGAACACCAACAATGGGTGGATTGATTATTATTTTAGCCACGCTTGTTCCGGTATTATTGTTGGCGAAGTTGGATAATATTTACATCATTTTACTTTTGGTAACTACCGTTTGGATGGGAAGTATTGGTTTCTTAGATGATTATATTAAAGTTTTCAAAAAAGATAAAGAAGGTTTAAAAGGACGATTCAAAGTTATTGGACAAATTGGTTTAGGAATTATCGTTGGTGCTACTTTATATTTTAGTCCAAGCGTGACCATTAAGGAAGATGTGGTGTTGAAAAAGCAAGGAATCGAAACAGTAATAAAGTCAACTTCTCCAGAAGTAAAATCAATGGAAACGACTATTCCATTCGTAAAAAACAACACTTTTGATTATGCAGAATTGCTGTCTTTTATGGGCGATGATTACCAAAAATGGGCTTGGTTGATTTTTATTCCAGTTGTAATTTTTATTATCACTGCGGTTTCAAATGGTGCGAATTTAACTGATGGAATTGATGGTTTAGCTGCCGGTACTTCTGCTATTTCAGTATTGGTTTTAGGTATTTTTACTTTCGTTTCGGGTAACATTATTTTCTCTAACTATTTGAACATTATGTATATCCCAAATTCGGGAGAAATGACCATTTATATTGCAGCTTTTGTTGGAGCATTAATTGGTTTCTTGTGGTACAATACTTATCCAGCTACCGTTTTTATGGGTGATACGGGAAGTTTAACAATTGGTGGAATTATCGCAGTAATTGCCATCGCGGTTCGTAAAGAATTAATGATTCCAGTTTTATGTGGAATTTTCTTAGCGGAAAACTTCTCAGTGGTTTTACAAGTAGCTTATTTTAAATATACAAAAAAGAAATTTGGTGAAGGACGTCGTATTTTCTTGATGTCGCCCTTGCATCATCATTATCAGAAAAAAGGATATCACGAAAGTAAAATCGTTACTCGTTTTTGGATTGTGGCTATCATTTTAGCGATTTTCTCATTAGTTTCTTTAAAATTAAGATAGTATGAGATTAGTAATATTAGGTGGTGGAGAAAGTGGTGTGGGTACCGCTATTCTCGGAAAGAAAAAAGGATACGATGTTTTTGTGTCTGATTTCGGAAAAATTAAAGAAAATTACAAAGAAGTTCTTACTATAAATAAAATTGCATTTGAAGATCAAAAGCATACAGAAGAATTAATTCTGAATGCAGATGTAGTTATGAAAAGCCCAGGGATTCCAGAAAAATCACCAATCGTAAAAAAGTTATTGGAAAAAAAGATTCCAGTGATTTCTGAAATTGAATTCGCCGCGCCTTTCACAACAGCAACAACGATCGGAATTACCGGAAGTAATGGGAAAACCACTACCACTTTGTTAACTTATCATTTACTAAAACAAGGCGGATTAAATGTAGGATTGGCAGGAAATATTGGTAAAAGTTTTGCCTGGCAAGTAGCCGAAAACAAACATGATTGTTATGTGTTAGAATTGAGTAGCTTTCAATTAGACGGAATCATCAATTACAAACCAGATATTGCGGTTTTGTTAAATATAAGCCCAGATCATTTAGACCGGTATAATTACGATTACAATTTATATATCGATTCTAAGTTTAGAATTACAATGAATCAAAATGAAGATGATTATTTTATTTATGATGAAGATGATGAAGCCATTGCAAATTGGTTAGCCAATCATAAAATAAAAGCAAATAAATTGCCTTTTTCACTTACCAAAAAAATAGAAGAAGGCGCAAGTATTACAGAAAACAACGAAATTAATATCAACCTAAACGAAGAAAATTTTATTATGCCAATCAACAAACTTGCTTTAGAAGGAAAACATAATGTGAAAAACACAATGGCTGCTACAACTGTTGCGCAATTAATGAACATTAGAAAAGCAACTATTAGAGAAAGCTTAACTAATTTTCAAGGTGCTGAACATCGTTTAGAAAAAGTGTTAAAAATTAATAATGTTCAATACATTAACGACTCAAAAGCTACGAACGTAAACGCTACTTTTTTTGCTCTAGATAGTATGAATACTCCAACAGTTTGGATTGTAGGTGGTGTAGATAAAGGGAACGATTACGATGAAATTATGTCGTTAGTTCGCGAAAAGGTAAAAGGAATTATTTGTTTAGGGGTAGATAATAAAAAACTAGCAGATAAATTTGAAGGTATTGTAGATATGTTTGTAGAAACTACTTCAATGTCAGAAGCGGTTAAAATAGCTAACAAAATGGCTGAAAAAGGTGATACAGTTTTACTTTCTCCAGCTTGTGCAAGTTTTGATTTATTTGAAAATTACGAAGATAGAGGTCGCCAATTTAAACAAGCTGTGCAAAATTTATAATCAAACAAAAATTAGTTATGACTCCAACGGAGTCAAATATTTCTAGCATTTTTTTAAAAATGCAAATTATATCACATGAATAAGATAGTAAGCCAACTTAAAGGAGATAAAACCATTTGGGCAGTAATAGTTTTACTGGCCATAGTTTCCTTTTTGCCTGTTTATAGCGCCAGTACAAATTTGGTGTATACTGTAGGGAATGGCGGAACTACTTTTGGAATTTTATTCAAGCATTTTATCCACTTGCTAATTGGAATGGGAATTGTTTTTTTGGTTCACAAATTGCATTTCGAAAAATTTAAAAAATATTCCATTTTCGCCATGTTAATTGTAATTCCTCTTTTGGTTTATACACAATTACAAGGTAAAGTTATTGGTGGTGCTAACGCGAGTAGATGGATAAATATTCCTTTTATTGGGATGTCATTTCAAACGTCTACTCTTGCTTTCACTGTGTTAATGGTTTATGTGGCAAGAACTTTAACTAAGCTAAAAGAGTCAGAATATACATTTCAAGATTCATTAGCTAAAATATGGTTGCCTGTTGGAGCAGTGTTAGTTTGTGTCTTACCTTCCAACTTTTCAACCACCGCACTAATGTTTGCAATGGTTTGCATGTTATTGTTCATTGGACAATATCCATTAAAATACTTAGCCATAATTATTGCTTCTGGAATTGCAGGTTTAATGTTAGTGTTTTTATTGGCTAAAGCTTTTCCTGGACAAAAATTATTCAATCGTGTAGCAACTTGGGAAAAAAGAATTGAAAATTTCACGACTGATAAACCAGACGAAGATAAATATCAAATTGAAAATGCAAAAATCGCCATCGCAGTAGGAAAAATAAATGGAGTGGGACCAGGAAAAAGTATTCAAAAAAACTTTTTACCACAATCTTCTTCGGATTTTATTTTTGCCATTATTGTGGAAGAATATGGTTTAATTGGAGGTTTTAGTTTAGTCTTTTTCTACATGTTGTTGTTTTTTAGATTCTTAGTAAGAGCAAATAAAACAAGTAACTTATTCGGGAAATTATTAATCATCGGACTCGGTTTTCCAATAATTATTCAGGCATTAATTAATATGGGTGTTGCGGTTGAATTATTGCCAGTAACCGGTCAGCCTTTACCGTTAATTAGTTCTGGTGGAACATCGATTTGGATGACTTGTTTGTCGTTAGGAATTATTTTAAGTGTAACGAAAAGAGAAGATGAAATAGCAGCCGATTTAAAAGATTTTCAAGATAGAGAAGCTGCTTTACAACGAATTATCGATAGAGAAGTTTCTGTAATGAATGAAGAAGAAAATGCAGCAGAAACTATTTCTGAAGAAGAACAAAAAGTGAATAACATGAAATATTCCATTCGCGAATCTTTAAAGCAAGAAAACGAATTGGACAATCATGGTGATAGTTTAGTAAATGGGCAAAACCCAATGAATGCTGTTTTAAATAAAAAGTAATGGGAAAACGATTTATTATTAGCGGAGGCGGAACAGGTGGACATATTTATCCAGCCATTTCTATTGCAAATGAATTGAAAGCGCAGTTTCCTGATGCCGAATTTTTATTTGTAGGTGCGAAAGATAAAATGGAAATGCAAAAAGTACCTCAAGCAGGTTATAAAATCGAAGGCTTGTGGATTTCTGGTTTACACCGAAAAGTTACACTTCAAAATGCCATGTTTCCAATCAAATTAGCATATAGTTTGTTTAAATCATATACTATTTTACGAAGATTTAAACCAGATGTAGTTATCGGAACGGGCGGTTTTGCAAGTGGTGCAGTGCTTAAAGTTGCGGGTATGCTAAATATTCCAACAGTAATTCAAGAGCAAAATTCGTTTCCAGGAATCACGAACAAATTATTAGCCAAAAAAGCAGATGCGATTTGTGTAGCTTATGATAATTTAGAACGCTTTTTTCCAAAAAATAAAATGCATTTTACTGGAAATCCAGTACGTCAAGATTTAATTGATGTTTCTAGCAAAAAGCAAGAAGCCATTTCTCATTTTTATCTAGATGCGAATAAAAAAACACTTTTAATTTTAGGTGGAAGTTTAGGTGCCAGAAGATTAAATCAATTAATAGAAAAGGATTTAGAATTTTTAACTGGTTTAGGGTTTCAAATTATTTGGCAATGTGGAAAGCATTATCTTATCGATTATGCTAAATACAACGAAAAAGAAAATGTACAAGTTACCGCATTTATTGACAGAATGGATTTAGTTTATGCCGCAGCAGATATAGTAATTTCTCGTTCAGGAGCTTCTTCAGTTTCCGAATTATGTATCGTAGGAAAACCAACTATTTTTATTCCTTCACCAAATGTTTCTGAAGATCATCAAACTAAAAATGCCAAAGCAATTGTTGATCAAGGCGGTGCAGTTATGATTAAAGAATCGGATTTAGAATCTGAATTTAATTTAGTTTTTGAAGCATTAGTTAAAGACAAAGGAAAATTAGAAAGTCTGACAGAAAATATCAAAAAGTTAGCCTTGCCAAATGCTACAAAAGATATTGTAGAAGAAATAAAAAAGTTAATAAAATAATTTAAGTCCTTAGTGGCTTAGCGTCTTTGTGGCGAAACAAATAGTGACTTACAAATGAATCTAAATCAAATACATAACGTTTATTTTATCGGAATCGGAGGAATCGGAATGAGTGCATTGGCACGATACTTTCAATTTATTGGAAAAAATGTTGCAGGATACGATAAAACACCAACGCAATTAACCAATGAATTGCAAGAAAACGGAATTCAAATTCATTTTGAAGACGATGTAAATTTGATTGACGCTAGTTTTAAAAATACTGAGAATACTTTAGTGGTTATCACGCCAGCCGTTCCAAAAAATCATTCGGAATGGAATTATTTTTTAAGCGAAGGATTCACAGTAAAAAAACGTGCAGAAGTTTTAGGAATTATCACTAAAGACACGTTCTGTTTCGCAGTTGCGGGAACACATGGGAAAACAACTACATCAAGTATTTTAGGTCATGTTTTGTATGAAAGTGGTGTAGATGTAACTGCCTTTTTAGGCGGAATTGTAGAAGGTTATAATACGAATTTAATCGGTTCTGGAAAGACCGTTACGGTGGTGGAAGCAGATGAATTTGATAGGTCTTTTTTACATTTACATCCTAATTTGTCTTGTATAACATCCATGGATGCTGATCATTTAGATATTTATGGTGATGTAGCGGCAATTGAAGAATCGTTCAGAGAATTCGCGCATAAAGTGCCAGCAGAAAATTTATTTATTATTAAAGGTTTGCCTTTAGAAGGAAATACTATCGCAGTAAATGTTGGTGCAGATTACGTAGCTCAAAATATCAGAATTGAAAATGGTTTTTATGTTTTTGATGTGAAAACGAAAGATGAAGTCATCGAAAATGTAAAGTTCGGATTGCCAGGGCATCATAATTTAACGAATGCTTTGTTAGCTTTTGCTATGGCGAAATCGTACGGTGTGGAAAATGAAAAAATTAGCAGCGCTTTAGCCACTTTCAAAGGAGTAAGAAGACGTTTTTCTTTCCAAATTAGAGAAGAAAAATTAGTGTATATTGATGATTATGCACATCATCCAACAGAGATTAATGCCGTGCATCAAGCAGTTCGAGAGTTGTATCCAAATAAAAAAATTATCGCTTGTTTTCAACCTCATTTGTTCAGTAGAACGAAAGATTTTATTGATGGTTTTGCAGAAAGTTTAGCGCAATTTGATGAGATACTTTTGTTAGAGATTTATCCTGCTCGTGAATTACCAATGGAAGGTGTAAATTCAACTTGGTTATTAAATAAAATAAAAAATGAAAATAAGCGTTTGGTTACCAAAGAAGAGTTATTAACAAACTTTACAAATTCTGACGCAAATGTGTTTGTAACCATCGGTGCAGGTGATATTGGAGAAATGGTAAAGGATATCAAAAAAGTGCTAAATGAAAAAGTTTAAATGGCAAAATATTCGGCTGGTATTGATGCTTTTCTTGGTGGTGTTTTTGTATTCATTCACGCAAAGTAGAAACCAAAACAGAAAGATTAGCAAGGTGCAAGTTGAATTTCAGGGCGATAACAAAATGTTTTTAACAAATGAAATGGTTAATAACTTGTTAATACAAAAATTGGGAGGGACTTTTTCAATCCAAAAAGAAAAAGTAGATTTGAAAGATTTGGAAAGTGTCTTGAAGAGACAACCTTTTATCGAAAACGCGGAGGTTTATACCTCAGAAGACGGAATGTTAATAACTAAAATTTTGCAGAAGTCCCCAATTGCAAGAGTTGTTAATGGGAACCGTAATTTTTACGTTGATAAACAGGGCAGTATTTTTCAATTGTCAAATAATTTTTCATCAAGAGTTCCTATTGTTCAAGGAAATATTGAGGGAAAATTCAAAAAAGGTTTCATCGAAACTTTTAGCGCTATTGAAAATGATGATTTTTTAAAAAAGAATATCATCGCAATCACAATTCAAAAAAATGGAAGTATGACGATGCTTTCCAGAGAATATGATTACGAAATAAATTTTGGCAAACCCGTTTCAATTGATAAAAAGTTCAAGAATTATAAGGCTTTTTATCAATACGCATCGAAAGATTCGTTAATCGGGAAGTACAAATCAATAAATTTAATTTTCACACAGCAGGTAGTGTGTTCAAAATAAAGAATAGATGATGAACAAAGAAAGTATTGGAGTAGGATTAGATATTGGTACAACTAAGATTGTAGCAATGATCGGGAAGAAAAATGAGTACGGAAAATTAGAGATTCTTGGTGTAGGAAAATCTAAAAGTTTGGGCGTGCATAGAGGTGTGGTAAATAATATTACGCAAACTATTCAATCTATTCAACAAGCAATTTTAGAAGCAGAAAACAATTCAGGTTACAAAATAAATGATGTAGTAGTTGGTATTGCAGGGCAACACATTCGTAGTATTCAACACAGCGATTACATCAGTAGAAAAAATCCAGAAGAAGTAATTGGAGAATATGATATCGAGCAATTGACTTGTCAAGTTCAAAATTTATCAATGCTTCCTGGTGAAGAAATTATTCACGCTTTACCACAAGAGTTTAAAATTGATGGGCAATCAGAAATCTTAGAACCTGTTGGAATGTATGGTGCTAGAGTAGAATCTAGTTTTCATATCGTGGTTGGTCAAGCAGCGTCTATCAGAAATTTAGGTCGTTGTGTGAAAAATGCAGGATTAGAATTAACAGGATTAACATTAGAACCATTAGCCTCATCAGATGCAGTTTTAAGTGAAGAAGAAAAAGAGGCTGGAGTAGCACTTATCGATATCGGTGGTGGAACTACAGATTTAGCGGTTTTCAAAAACGGAGTCATTCGTCATACTGCAGTAATTCCTTTCGGAGGAAATGTAATTACTGAAGATATTAAAGAAGGTTGTTCAATTATTGAAAAACAAGCCGAATTATTAAAAACTCGTTTCGGATCAGCTTGGCCAGGAGAAAATAAAGACAATGAAATTGTTTCTATTCCAGGTTTAAGAGGTCGTGAACCGAAAGAAATTTCGTTAAAAAACTTGTCAAAAATTATTCACGCGAGAGTAGTGGAAATTATCGAGCAAGTTTATGCTGAAATAAAATTATACGGACACGACGAGCCGAAGAAAAAATTAATCGCAGGAATTGTTTTAACAGGTGGTGGTTCGCAACTACAACACATTAAACAATTAGTAGAATATATCACAGGAATGGATACCAGAATTGGTTATCCAAACGAGCATTTAGCAGGAAATTCAAGCGAAGAATTATCAAGTCCTTTATACGCTACTTCTGTAGGTTTAGTAATGGAAAGTTTACGCAATCAAACAAACAGTGCCACGCCGTTTGTGGAAATGAAATCGCCAGAACCTGTTGTGGTTATTGCCCCAGAACCTGTCGTAATAGAAAATTTGGTTGTGCCTGATGTAGAAGAAGTGAAACCAACGCCACCAGTTTCAAAAGAAACGCAAGAAAGAAAAAAGAAATACGACTTTAATAACCTGTTAGGGAAAATTAAAGAGTTTTTAGATAATGTAGAATAAGTGTTATTAGTAGCAAGTAACACAAAATAAAAAAGCCAAATATATGGAGAGCAACAACGAATTTGGAAACATTACATTTGATTTACCGAAAAATCAATCAAACGTAATAAAAGTTATTGGTGTTGGAGGCGGCGGAAGCAATGCCATCAATCACATGTTTAGACAAGGAATTATTGGAGTAGATTTCGTGGTTTGTAATACTGATTCTCAGGCATTACACACTAGTCCTGTGCCAAATAAAATTCAGTTAGGAGTAAGTCTTACTGAAGGATTAGGTGCTGGAGCTAAGCCAGAAATCGGACAACAAGCGGCTTTAGAAAGTATCGAGGAAATCGAGAAAATGCTTGATGCGAATACTAAAATGGTCTTTATTACTGCCGGAATGGGTGGTGGTACAGGAACAGGTGCTGCGCCAGTAATTGCTCAATTAGCTAAAGAAAGAGGAATTTTAACAGTAGGTATTGTTACTATCCCATTTCAGTTCGAAGGAAAAAATCGTTCAGAACAAGCTATGGAAGGTGTGGAAAGACTAAGAAAACAAGTAGATTCATTAATTGTTATCAATAATAACAAGTTAAGAGAAGTATACGGAAATCTTGGTTTCAAAGCAGGTTTCTCTAAGGCCGATGAAGTATTAGCTACAGCTTCAAAAGGTATTGCGGAAGTGATTACCAATCACTTAACTATGAATATCGACCTTAAAGATGCTAAAACAGTTTTAAGTGATAGCGGAACGGCTATTATGGGATCTTTTGTTGCTTCAGGTGCGGATAGAGCTAAAGTTGCTATTCAATCTGCATTAGATTCCCCATTATTAAATGATAATAAAATCACTGGTGCTAAAAACGTGTTGTTGCTTATTACGTTTGGTTCAGATGAAATTACTATCGATGAAATTAGTGAAATTAACGAATACATTCAAAATGAAGCGGGTCATAACGCCAACATCATTATGGGTATCGGTGAAGATGAAAAACTAGAAGAATCTATTTCGGTAACAGTTATTGCTACAGGTTTTAATATCGAACAACAAAAAGAAATTATCAATGCAGAACCACAAAAGATCATTCATTCTTTAGATGGTGAGCAAAAATTACAACATAATTTAACGCCAAATGCCGTTACAACTCCAGTTGTTTCTGTAAATGAGCCAATCGTAAATAATGTAACTTTTGAAGTAGAAGCACCAAAGGAAGTGGTAGCTGAAACCGCAGCAAAAATTGTTTTTGAATTAAATGATTTCGAAGTAGCACCAACACCTGTTGCTCAAGCTCCGGTATCAGATTTAATTCCTACATCAGATTATATTAAAAATTTAGATGTGTTTTTTGAAAACGTTTCAGCAGAATTTCAAAAGCCAATTGTAGAAGAGCCAGTTTTCAAAGTGGAAGCTCCAGCACAAACAATTCAACATGTTGAGCCAATTGCACAAGTTGCTCCACCTGTTCAAGAATTTGAAATTATTTCTAATTCAGTTAGAGAAATTGAAGTGATTGAACCAGAATTTGTTGTAGCGAAAGATGATTTTAACTTTTCGTTAGATTTATTCGAAACTAAAGCAGAAAACAATCAGAATACCATTGTTTTTGAATTAAGCGAAGAAACAAAAGAGATTAAAGTTAATGAAGCTGTGCAATTTTTCCCAGTGACAGAATTAAGTCAAGAAGGAATTATTAAATATACGTTAGAAGAAGAAATCGAAGAAGCTTTTGAACCAGCAGCAACTATAATGCAAGCAGCAGAGCCAATTGATGAAGAAGTAAATTTTACTGTGAAACAAACAGTTGCAGAAACTTCAACTTCAGAAAACAACTTTAGTTTTGATGCCGTTTCTCCTGTGGAAATGTCTATCGAGGAAATCTTGAGATCAAGAGCGGAAGAAAGAAAAAATAAATTAAAAAGTTTCAATCACAAGTTCAACAATCCAAACAGAATTGACGATTTAGAAAGAGAGCCAGCTTTTCGCCGTCAAGGATTAGATGTAACGAGTATGCCAAACCAAAATAATCAATCGCGTATGTCATTAGGAATTGACAGTAACGACGACATTCAGTTGCGTTCTAACAATTCTTTTTTACATGATAATGTAGATTAAATCTCAAATAAAACTAACCCATACTTTAAATCCCGACATGTTAATTACAAGTCGGGATTTTTTTATTACTTTTGTTCTGATTTTTTTAGCACCTATTCCAGCTATCCGCTATATTCCCGAAGAAAAATCGGGAGATGCCGCTGCTATCTGGGGTGAACCCTAAATTTCAAATCACATTTATTATTAAATACTAAAATCAAAATATATGAGCTTATCTACACAAATTATGGATAGCATGAAAGAAGCAATGAGAGCCAAAGATTCTGTGGCTTTAGAAGCATTACGTGCTATCAAATCTGAAATATTATTAGCACAAACGGCTTCGGGTTCAAAAGAAGAAATTTCGGAAGCAGACGAAATTAAAATTTTACAAAAATTAGTAAAAATGCGTAAAGACAGCGCCGCAATTTTTACAGAACAAAACCGTGCCGATTTAGCAGAACCAGAATTAGCACAAATTGCCGTTATCGAAAAATTCTTACCAGCTCAATTATCAGAAGTAGAAGTAGAAGCAATTGTTGCTAAAATCATCGCAGAAACGGGTGCGTCTGGAATCGCTTCTATGGGAAAAGTTATGGGCTTAGCGTCAGCACAAATTGGCGGACAAGCAGAAGGAAAAACAATTTCTACAATAGTAAAAAAACTTTTAGTTTAATAAAGTCTGAAGCTAGAAGATGGAAGTCTGAAGTTTTGTCTTCTAGTTTTCAGCTTCAGACTCCCAACTCAAAATGGCTTCGTAGTTCAACTGGATAGAATGACGGATTTCGGCTCCGTTGGTTGCAGGTTCGAACCCTGCCGAGGTCACTAATATAAAAATTGAAAACCTTTATTTGCTAGGTTTTTATTTTATAGGGGGATAAATAGGGGGAGTAATTTTTAAGAATTTAATTCTCTTTTTAATTATTATATTTAAATTAAAGTATATTAGTTGAGTCGTTTTTTCTCCGACTCCATAGAAAACCCTGTAAAACGCTAATTTTACAGGGTTTTTAATTATGCTTGTCGTTTTTGTTGTCGTATTATTTCTGATAAAAAGTTTAAATCATTACCTCTTCAAACTAAAATGACCTTTAAAAACTCTACCATCTTCTAAATGGATTACATACCAATAATCTGATGATGGCATTGGATTGTCATTATAGTTTCCGTCCCAACCTTTAGAAAGTGGCGTGAATTTTTTCAATAGTTTACCATATCTATCAAAAATATGAACGGTCGTTTTTGCATTGTAAGAAGGATTTACACCTTTAATATTCCAATAGTCATTGTATCCGTCTCCATTTGGCGTGAAGAAGTTTGGAATACCAAGTAAACTAATATCTTCTTCAGCAATACCACATCCATTTTTATCTAGTACATAAACGGTATAAATACCTGATTCTACATTATAAAACACATTACTGATTTGGTAATTTTCTCCATCAATACTGTATTCATAATCTCCAGAACCACTTACATTTACTATTATAGAATTATTATCTGATAAATCTGTGATAGTTACATTTTCAATCGTTGCAATACTTGAAGCTGTCACAGTTATTGTTCTTGTTTTAGGACAATTTTCAATATTGGTAACCAAAACAGTATAAATCCCTTCTGTATTAACTGTTAAAGAATAATTAGTTTCTCCAGTTATTATATTTCCATTAAAAAACCATTGATATGTAAAATCAGAGATTGTTGATGTATCTTCCAAACTTGCATCGATTGTTTTAATGAAACTTGGATTATTGCTACATACTAACTCCGTTCCATAAGTATTTATTCTTGGTGTGGGTTTAATTACAAAGGGAATACTTAAAGTTGCTTTACAAGTGGTATTTGTTGAATTAATTACTTCAACAGTAATTGTTTGAGAAGTTGTTGTAAAAGGATTTGGTAACGGACTTGGTAATGCAATACCACTTTCATCATAATAATTTACAATCATTCCTGTTTGTGAACCTAAAATTGTTGCTTGAAAAGTACTTGTATTAAACGAGAATAAACCATCTTGAGAAAGTGGATTTATTTCATCATCACAAACTGTAGTTAATGTTGCAGCAATTGGAAAAGCTTGTGGCAAATCATCCACAATGAATTGAATAGTAGCTTGGTCATAACATGCTGTTGATGTTGTATTTGTTGCTGTAGCTGTAATAGTTTGTGAGGTCGTTACGAATGGATTTGGTAATGGACTTGGTAATGCATTTCCGCTTTGATCTTTATAACTAACCGTGACGCCAGTTAAACCGTTTAACAAAGTAGTTTGCAAATTACTTGTATCAAACCCGTAAGTACCATCTTGATTGTCATCACAATGATTCAAAACTAAATTTTCAATAAAAGGAATACGCTCTACATTTAAAGTAATATGATGTCCTAAACCTAAACAATCATTATTGACCTGACTATCCACTCGAACATAAATATTTTGCGTAATTGGATACCCAATATTTGTATAATTAGAAATATCAACAATAGCGTTTTCCTCTGCTAAAGCATCAGTAATATTTTTGTAATAGTTTATGGTTAATAATTGTCCAACAGGATATAAAGCTTGAATGTCAGAAGTTACACTGCTAAAATTAAACGTTGCAATTCCATCTGTATTAGAACCTGATAGGACATCATCACAAACGGTAAAAACTTTTTGAAATGTTGTAGGAATAGAAGTTGTGGAAACACTTAAATTCAATTGCCCTACTCTGAAACATCCGTTTGTATTTTCTACACGAACATACACCATGTCATTACTAACCACTTGATTGGTATATGCTGTTGGATTTGTTATACTTGCAATGGTATTGTTATCTTGGGCATCAGTTGGGTCTTCAAAATAAGTAAAAGTTAAATCTGTTGTGCTAGTTACAAATGAATTTTCTGCTTCTTTTAAATTGAAAGCACTAAAGCCATCGTTATTATCATCACATTGTTTTAAAGTAACAATACTATTTGTTAAAATTGGTCTTGGATAAATAGTAATATTTCTATTATTGCTTCCTGTTCCACTCGGAGTGGTAATTGTCACAGATACAGGAAATGTACCTGAATTCGTATAAGTATGAGTTGGACTAATCGCATTAGAAGTGTTACCGTCGCCAAAATTCCAGTTTGCACTTAAAATAGTTTGGCTAGTACTAAAATTAAAATTCACAACATCGCCCTCACAAGAGTTATTTAGTTGGATAGCTGGAGCGTAGAAAAATGATTGACTAAAAGTTGGTAAACCTGAGTTACATTTTTTACCATTTAGATAAACAGAATTTTCTTGTAAGTTACAAGCTAAACCTAAATTGTTTGGATTATCAATACTAGAAAGATAAAATGTTGATGTGGCAATATATATTTTTCCATCTGGACCCAATTGAAGTGCATCAATAGTTGCATTTATAGGAATTTCGGTTTCAGAGGCTGCAATATTTGTTGTTGTTAAATCATACTGCAATATTTTTTGTTGAAATACTTTTCCAGCATATAATACTTCACCATTTGGAGAAAACTCTAAGCCATAAACATTTTCGGTAATACTTGAAGAACCACCAGTATGCAAAACTACTTGATTAGAAATTACTCCTGTACTATTATTAAAATCAAATAATTCAATTTTTTTATTATTACTATGTGCAACAGCAATTTTATTACCTGATGGAGAAATTTTCATTTGCCCAATTACATTGTTTTCATCAGAATTTGTGACAAAAAAACCTAAAGTTGAAGAAATTGGCAGTACTGACAAACCCGAAGGGGTTAACAAATGAGCATAAAATGTATTGCCAGGATACCCTAAAGTTACTACCCAATAATCTATGTCATTAGCATGTTTTATAACAGCTATTTTTTCACTAGAAGGAGCATAAATTGGAATATTTTTTTGTGATGTAACTGCTCCATTTCCACCATCTAAAGAAATATCTACTATAGAATATCTAAAACCATTAGAATGACCAAAAGCATCCAAAGTAAAAACATAAAATAAATTTACATTACCAGGCATAGGTACTATAGTTGCAGAATGTGTACTTGAAGGATCACCCATTAAACCTGTCCCATTTACCATTATTTGATGGTTTTTATTATAAACTGTAATACCATCTGTGTAAAAAAGAAGTTGTCCAAGATTATTAGACAAAACAGCGCAACCTTCTATGGTGTTAATTTGCCCATTAGTTAATGCTACTGGACTACCACTACTAAAATCTAAACCTGCGTTTTCTCCAAAATACCAAATATTGGCTTCTCCTTGCGGAAAAGCCAATATACTAAATAGTATAAAAAAATGATATAGTGAAAAATTTTTCACAAAAATAAACTGTTAATAATTTTAGAAACTATAACCTACACCAATTTGTAAAACTCTATTTTTTGAAGTAATTGTATTACCCTCATTTGCAGGAGAAAGTCCTAAGCAATATCTTACATTAGCAGAAATATTATCGTTAATTTTATAACCTGCTCCAAAATTCACACCAAATACTAATGCTTTATAATTATCTTTTAGATCTCTATCGTTTACAGTAGTAACGCTATTTGAATAATTATCCTTAGATGTATAATCGCCTTTAGCACCAACTAAAAAATCAAACTGAGGACCAGCTTCAACATATACTTTATCAATTACATTGAATTGAAAATTTAAAGGAATATTAATATAATTTAATTTAGTTTTTACATCCGCAGTATAATTACCTTGATAAAAAACATAGTTAAAACCTTGCATTGAAAATAAAACCTCAGGTTGAAAAGCAAACTTTTTACCTAAAGGAATATTGGTAAACATTCCTAAATTTGCACCTACTACACTAGATACACTAGATACAATATCTTGAACACTATCATCAAATACAGCAGATGAAATATTGACACCTCCTTTTACACCAAAAGTTACTTGGTTGTTTGTTTTTTCATTTTCTTGAGCTTGGCCCATTGTCATTGTAGCTAAAAAAGCTACTGATAAAATTAGTTTTTTCATTTGTTTTTGTTTAAAATATTTATAATCTAGTCGCACCAGTGTTTAAAGAAGCATC
>JACCEA010522026.1_pt1 | contig 37514 bp, 30 predicted proteins | sample 7449851 | NCBI WGS metagenome assembly JACCEA01 (sample SAMN15323453, study PRJNA562643) | freshwater metagenome | isolation source: river surface water | place: USA:Blue River Watershed | collected 2017-08-18 | reverse complement strand
ATCAGGGACATTTCGCTGCGCATGTCTTGCGTGCTGTCGATCGGGGGCACCGGGAAGTAGCCGCCCTTGACGCGCGGACGGTGGCCACGGTTGCCGCCTTCGAGCTGGGCACCCGAATTCCAGGGGGCCTCGTACTCGTCGATGGCGTAGAAGCTGTGGTTGGGCTCGGTGCTCCAGCGCACGCTGTCGAACAGGAAGAACTCGGGTTCCGGTCCGAAGAAAGCGGTGTCGCCCAGGCCGGTGGCCTTGAGGTAGGCTTCGGCGCGCTTGGCGATCGAGCGCGGGTCGCGCTCGTAGGACTTGCCGTCGGTGGGCTCGATCACGTCGCACACCAGCACCAGGGTCGGCTCTTCGAAGAAGGGGTCGACAAAGGCCGAGCCAGCGTCGGGAATCAGCAGCATGTCGGAGGCTTCGATGCCCTTCCAGCCCGCGATGGACGAGCCGTCAAAGGCCTGGCCTTCTTCGAACTTGGCTTCGTTGAATTGCGACACCGGGGTGGTGATGTGTTGCCACTTGCCACGGGTATCGGTGAAACGATAGTCAACGAACTTGATCTCGTTGTCGCTCACCAGCTTCATCACATCTGCGACGGTCTTGGCCATCAGAAATCTCCTGTTGGAACGGGTTGGTTGTGGATGAGAGCTTCATGCACGTTCCATGCCAGACCCCGCACACGCGGGCATCGAACTGGTCGGTGTTGAATCAACCCATGATTGTGCCTTGCGCGCGCCCGGTTTTCCGGGCCAAGGCGAATGCCGGGCCAAAAAATGCCGGCGCGACCCGCCCATCAGCGCACCACATCGGTGCACCAACAGGCGGCATCATAGCACTGTTTTGGTGCAATTACGATGTGCGCACCATTTCAGGGCCATAACTCAGACCAAAGGGAAGCAGCTGCTCGCGCATGGCCTGGTAGGCCCGCGCCACGTCGGCCGGCGCCCCCTTGACGCCCAGCTCGATGTGGCGCCCCCACTGCGGGTGGTCGACGCTGGGCAGGCTGAACACGCGCACCCCGGGGTGCTCGGCCTCGATGCGCTCCATCAGGGGGGTCAGCGTGGCCTCCATCGAACCAAACAAGATGACCGAGCGCTCCTCGTGGGCATCGCGGCGAAACAGGTGCGGATAGCGCTGGTCGAGCACCGACTCGATCATCGGCCAGGCCATGACGGGAAAGCCCGGCACAAAGTGCACCGTGCCCCCACCCGCGCCCTCGCATGAGAAACCGGGGATCTTGTTGTAGGGGTTCTCGATGATCTGGGCGCTGGCCGGGAACACGCCCATGTTCAGGCGGTGGATGTTGTCGGGCCGCTCGGGCTCGTAGGGCTGGCCCTGCTCGCGCGCCACGTCCTGCATGCGCTCGCGGATGCGCGCCTCGGCCAGGGGGTGCAGTTGCAGCGGCTGGCCCAGCGCACGCGCCGCGCACTGGCGGGTGTGGTCATCGGGCGTGGCCCCGATACCGCCGCAGGAAAACACGATGTCGGCGCTGGCAAAGGCGCGCGCCAGGGTGGCGGTGATGCGCTCGGGATCGTCGCCCACATACTCGGCCCAGGCCAGCGCCAGGCCGCGTGCGCCCAACAACTCGATCACCTTGGGCAGGTGCTTGTCGGCGCGCTTGCCCGAGAGGATTTCGTCGCCGATGATGATGACGCCAAAGCGAGGCATGGGATGGGAGGCAGCAGAGGTCATGGCAGGCAGTGGGCGGTGGGCTCAGGCCACCGCATCGATCGTGGATAGGCGCTCTTGGGCGCGTTGCGCGGCCAGGGCGGCCAAGGCGTAATGCGCGAACCAGAGCGAGGAGAAGGCAAACACCAGGGTGTAGACCCACAGGGCCAGCGGCAGAAGCACCAGAAAGGCCATGGCAAACATGGCGGTGGAGGCCCACAACAGGCTCGGGCCCGCGCTCAGCACCCCGGTCAGCATGCCCATGGCCAGCATGGGCCAGCGGTGCGCCAGCAGCAAGGTCTCGCGTTCGTTGTCGTCGGCATGCTGGGCCAGCGCGTCCTCGGCCATCAAGCGGGCCGTGAGCCAGCCGCCAATCAGGGCGGGCAGCAACAGGCCCAGGGGCGGGATCAGCCACAGCGGCAGGCTCAGCACCATCAGCACCAAGGCCGTCAGCACCGCCAGCAGCACCCGTCCAATGCCTTGCCAGAAACGGTCGCGGTTGCGCAGCGCCAGGTGGGCAAAGCGCCGCTGGGCGACCCAGCGCACCAGGGAGGGCGTCATGAAAAAAGTCACCACCAGGAGGGTGCCCAGCACCAGCACCGGGGTCACGCCAAAGATCACCAGCAGCTGCGCGGCCACGGTCTTGATGGCCCCCAAGCCCTGCTGCTCCAGCCACTGCATCGGCGTGCCCAGCCAGGGCGAGCTGTCCAGAAACTGCCGCACGGCATCCACCGCCTCGGTCCAGAAGAATTGTCCCAGCGTGAGCGCCAGCACCACCATGATCAAGAGCGGCAGCAGCGACAGCAGCATGACGCGCGGGTGCAGGCAGCTGGCGGCGGCGCGCCAGAAAGAATCAATCAGCAATCGCATGGTGCGTCGAGCTTAGCACGCACCTTGCGGGCCGGACATGGCCCTGCACTGCATGGTACAAACCGGCATGGACTCGACGATGCAGGTGGCCGGTCAGCGGCTGGAGGTGCAGTGGCTGCGGCCCGCCCAGGTGCGGCGCGCGCAGACCCTGGTGTTTTTGCACGAGGGGCTGGGCAGCGTGGCCCTCTGGCGCGGCTGGCCGCAGGCCGTGTGCGAGGCGCTGGGCTGTGTGGGCCTGGTCTATTCACGCCGCGGCTACGGCCGCTCCGAGCCGGTGCCCGATGTGCGCGGCCCGGCGCGAGAACACGAGGGGCAACGCATCGGCCGCCTGCGGCCCGACTACATGCACCACGAGGCGCTGACGGTGCTGCCGGACCTGCTGGCGGCCGCGCAGGTGCGCGAACCGGTGCTCGTGGGCCACTCCGACGGCGGCACCATCGCCCTCTTGCACGCTGCCCAGCACCCGGTGGCCGGCTGCGCGGTGATGGCCCCGCACATCATGGTCGAGCCCATCTCGCTGGCGGCGATCGCGCAGGCGCGCGAGGCCTTTGTGCACGGGCCGCTGCGCGCGCGCCTGGCGCCGTTTCATGACGATGTGGACGGGGCCTTCTGGCAGTGGAACGATGTGTGGTTATCCGACGGGTTCCGCTCCTTTGACATCCGCGGCGTGCTGGCGCAAATCCACGCGCCCCTGCTGGCCATCCAGGGCGAGCAAGATCCCTACGGCACCATGGCGCAAATCGACGGCATTGCCCTGGCCGCGCCGCACACGCGGCGGGTGAAGCTGCAGGACTGCGGCCACAGCCCGCAGCGCGATCAGCCGGCGGCGGTGCTGGCCGCGCTCAGCGACTGGCTGGCAACGGTCTGAGGCCTCAGGCCAGCGGGTTCTGGCGCAGCAGGGCCAAGTCGGCCGGTGTGAGCCAGCGCCACTGCCCCGGGGCCAGGTCCTCGGGCAGTGCCAAGCCCCCCATGCGCGAGCGGTGCAGGCCCGTGACCCGGTTGCCCACCGCGGCCAGCATGCGCTTGACCTGGTGGTACTTGCCCTCGGTCAAGGTCAGCGACAGGGCATGCGGGCCCTGGGCCTGAACGGCCGCCGCGCGCACCGGGCGCGGATCGTCGTCGAGCACCACGCCGGCCAACAAGCGCTCGCACTGCGCGGGGGTGACCGGGTCGGCGGTTTGCACCTCGTAGACCTTGGGCACATGGTGGCGCGGCGAGGCCATGCGGTGCAGAAATGCGCCGTCGTCGCTCAAGAGCAGCATGCCGGTGGTGTCCTGGTCAAGCCGTCCCACCGCCTGCACGCCATCGACCGCGCCCTTGTTGGGGCGCTGGCGCAGCGGCGCCGGCAGCAGCGTGTAGACGCTGGGCCAGGCCGAGGGGCGTTGCGAGCACTCGGTGCCCGCGGGCTTGTGCAGCATCACATAGGCCTTCTCGCACCAGGGCCAGACCTGGCCCTGCACCTCGATGAGCAAGCCCTCGGGGTCAAAGCGCTCGCCGGCGTCGGTGCAAACCTGTTGGTGCACCCGCACATGGCCTTGCTGAATCAGCCCCGCGCACACGCGGCGCGTGCCAAAGCCTTGGGTGAACAGAATGTCTTCGAGTCGCAGCGCCTTCATGGGCTGCAGATTGTGCCGCATGCGCGCCACAACCCCGCCAAGGCCGGCTTCAAGCGTCTTGCAGCAGCTTGGCCAGCAAGCCGTGCATGGGGCTGGCCGGATCGCTCAGGCCGCTCATGATGCTGAAGTGGTTGAGGCCCGGCAGGCTTTGGCAGACAGGCACACGCGCCGCACCCCAGGCACGCCGGATCAGGCGGTTCTGGCGCTGGAACTCGGCGCTCTCGTCGCCGCCCACCACCGCCAGCAGCTGACCGCGCGAGGGCGCGGGCCACAGCGCTGGCGAGACGCGACGGGCCTGGGCCATGTCCAGGCGCAGATCGGTTTGCAAAAAGGCCGCATCGAGCAAGCTGCGCAGATCAAACAGGCCCGAGATGGACAGCGCGCGCGGCACCAGATCGGCCGGCAGCGCCGGGTCCACGGCGCGCCAGTCGCAGGCTTGCAGCATGGCGGCCAGGTGCCCCCCCGCCGAATGGCCCAGCACGCGGATGCGGCCCGGGTCGCCGCCCCAGTCGCGCGCATGGCGCCAGACGTGGGCCAGGGCCTGTGTCATTTGCAAGGCAATGTCGGCAATGCCGATGGGCTGCGCCGGGGTGCCGGGGCACAAGGCGTAATTGACCACCACGGTGCAGGCGCCCTGGGCCCGCAGCGCCGGGGCCACAAAGGAAAAATCGGATTTGTCGAGCGCGCGCCAGTAGCCGCCGTGGATGAACACCGCCACCGGGGCGTTGGGGCGCGGCGGCTCGAAGACGTCAAGCGTCATGCCGGGGCCGCTGCCGTAGGGCAGATCGAGCAGCGCCCCGCCCTGTGCGCGCGCTGCCGCGCTGGCGCTCGCCCAGTGCGCGAGGTGGTCGGCAAAGTCAGGCACCATGGCCCGGTTGTTGTATTGCGCGTCGTACCAGGCGGCGTTGTGGGCGGGCATGGGGGTCTCCTGTCAGATCTTGAGCTCGAGCCGGAGCATGATGGTACGCCAGTTGTGGTCCTTGCTGCGGGCCTGCTCGATGGTGGTGCCGTTGTTGAAGGTGCTGCCGGTGATGTAGTCGCGTGGAACCAGGTTGCTCACCGTCAGGCGCAGCGCGGCGGCGGGCGAGAAGCGCCACAGGCCATACACGTCCACCACCTGCTTGATGCCCTGGTAGCGCCACTGGATGTCGGTGCGGCGGGTGTCGTAATCGGGGCTGAAGTTGATGTTGCCGCCCAGGGTCAGCGGCATGCCGCGCAGGCGGTAATCGGCGCCCAGGTTGGCGGTCATGTCCGGCTGCTGGTCGAGCCGGTTGTTGGGGCCGGGCACGCTCAGCACGCGCGAGCGGAAGAAGCTCGCGTTGCTGCGGATGTCGATGGCGGGGGCCTCGGGCAAGAGTTGGTTCAGGCGGAACTTGGCCTCGAGTTCCAGGCCCTGGGTCCAGGCATCGCCCACGTTGTTCGGGCGCGAGACCCAGCGTGTTTCGGTCAGCCCCGCCACGGTCTGGACCTCTTGCGCGGTGGTGTAGCGGATGTAGTCGCTCAGGCGCCGGTGAAACACATTGGCGCTGAGCACCCCACCGCCGTCCAGGTAGCGCTCGAAGGCCACGTCAATGCCGGTGGCCAGCTCGGGCTTGAGGTCGGGGTTGCCCACGCGGTCGGGACGGGTGGCGCTGTTGTCGAGGATGGACGGCACATAGCGCGCGATCAGGTTGTAGAGTGTGGGCGTCTTGTAGCTGCGCGTGAGGCTCATGCGGATCTGGTCGCGCCGGCTGGGGTCGGGCTTGTAGAGCGCATGCAGGAGCGGGGTGGTGACGCTGCTGTCGTTGCGCTTGATCGTGTCGGCCAGCGTCCCCTCGGTGGTGATGTTTTCGTGGCGCAGCCCGGCATAGGCCGACCACTTGGGGTTGATGCGGAACTCGTTTTGGGTGTAGAGCGCCCAGCGCTGGCTGGTGGCGTGCAAATCGCCGCCGTCCTCGACATCGGGGCTGCCACCGCGCTCCACGCGCTTGACGCCCTCGAGCTCGGCGCCGCTCACCCACTGGTTGCCTTCGCCCACAATGCGGGTCCACTTGCTCGACAGGCTCCAGGAGTCGTCGCTGAAATCCTGTGTTTCGCTTCGGTTGAGCAGCAGCGGGCCATTGGTGCGCGCCAGCGTCTGGCGCGTCATGTCGTAGCTCGACTGGCCCACGCCGAACTTGAGTTCCAGGCGGTCGTTGCTGCCCAGCCGCTGCGCCCAGACCCCGTTGAGCCGGGCCATGCCAAATCGGCTGTCGGTCTGGGTGGTGGCGCTGTTGCTCTGGGTGCCGGTGGTCGCCAAATTGTTGACCAGGTAGGTGCCCGTGCGCTGCACCGCCACATCGCTGCGGCTGCTGTAGTCAGACGCCACCACAAAGGGCATGAGCGTCAGGCTGCGCCCCTGCTCGCCCCGCCACTGCAGGCGCGCGTTGGCATGGATCGCCCGGCGGTCGCTCAGGAACACCTCTTCGCGCTCGCCGCTCCAGTCCTGTGTGGCATCCCGGAAATGCGAGGTGGCCGAGTTCTCGTCGGCACGCTTGCCCTGCGAGGCATTGACGGTGAAGGTGCCGGTCATGCCCTCGGTGCGCAGGTTGTGGACCCAGTTGACCGTGCCCGTGCCGTTGTCGTGCTGAAGGCTGGCGCCCAGCTGAAAATCGTCGGGCGTGTTGCGCCGGCCTTCGCGCAGGATGATGTTGATGGTGCCCGCCACCGCGCGGGCGCCGGTGTCGGCCGTCGGGGCGCGCTGCACCTCGATGCGCTCGATCTGCGCCGGGGTCAGGCTGTCGATCGAAAAGCCTGGTGGCACCCGCTCGCCGTCGAGCAGGATCTGCGTGTAGCCGCCGCCCAGACCGCGCATGCGGATGGCGCCGCCCCGGCCGGGCGCGCCTTGCACCGTCACGCCGGGCAGACGCCGCAGCACCTCGCCCACCGTGGCATCGCCCTGGCGGTCGATCTCCTCGCGGCCGATGATGATCTTGCTGGCGGTCGACTGCTCGCGCCGGGCCTGGTCGTTGTCGCGTTGGCCTTGCACCTCCACCGTGCCCATGTCGGCGGCCGGTGCAGGCGTCGGCTGGGCTTGCGACCAGGCGCTGCCTGCGCCCAGCAGGCCCAGCAACAGGGCGGTGGTGCACAAGGGAGACGGCAGCGGCAGGCCCGCCGGCAGGGGATGGGGGTTCACAATTCGCGCGTTCATGGCGACGATTGTGACAGGGCGTTACGCCCCCTGCATGTCTGCTTGGTAAAAGCCGTCGGCGGGGCGCGGCAGACCCATCGCTGCGCTGCCGGGGGACCTGGCCTCAGGCCGGGTCAGAGGACTTGAACAGGGCTGCGACCTTGCGACGCGGCTTGATGTTGGCCGAGATGGCGCGTGCGGGCTGGGCCGCTGTGCGTGCCGCCTCCCAGACCGGGGCCTGGCCTTCGGGCAGGCTCGGGGCCTCGTAGGGTTGGTCAAAGAAGGGATCGCGCGGGGCAGACGGGGCGCGGGGCGCCCGGTCAGGGCGCGGGGCGCGCTCGGGCCGTTCGGCGCGTTCGAAGCGCTCGCCACGCGGAGCTTCCTCGCCGTCTTCGCCACGCCAGTGGCGACGCCCGTCGTTGATGCGGCCGCGCGGGCGCTCGTCGTCCCACTCGATGGCCTCGACCTCGATCTTCTTCTTGATCAACTTTTCAATGTCGGCCACCAGGCGGGTGTCCGAGCCCGACACCAGCGTCACCGCCAAACCGGTGGCCCCTGCGCGGCCGGTGCGGCCGATGCGGTGCACATAGTCCTCGGCATTGAAGGGCACGTCGTAGTTGAAGACCGCCGGCACGTCCTTGATGTCCAGGCCGCGGGCGGCCACGTCGGTGCAAACCAGCAGGTCGACCTCGCCGCGCTTGAAGGCGTCGAGCGACTTCAGGCGCTCGTCCTGGCTCTTGTCGCCGTGCAGGGCCGAGGTCTTGAGGCCGTCGCGCTCGAGGGCGCGCGCCAGGCGGGCGCAGCCCAGCTTGCTGTTGACGAAGACAAAGGCCTGGCGCAGCTCGCGCTGGCGCAGGATCTGGCGGATGGCACGGCGCTTGTCGTCGTCGGAGGCGCTGATGAAGCGCTGCTCGACGGTCGAGGCGGTTTCGTTGGGGCGTGCGACCTCGATGGTGATCGGGTCGTTGAGGTAGCTGTTGGCCAGTCGCTTGATCTCGGGCGAGAAGGTGGCCGAGAACAGCAGCGTGGTGCGCTGCTTGGGCAGGTAGCTCAGGATGCGCTGCAGATCGGGCAGGAAGCCGATGTCGAGCATGCGGTCGGCCTCATCGAGCACCACATATTCGACCTGGTTGAGCACCGCGTTCTTGGCCTCGATGTGATCGAGCAGCCGGCCCGGGGTGGCCACCAGCACCTCCACGCCTTTTTTCAGCTCGGCCGTTTGCGGCTTCATGTCGATGCCGCCAAACACCACGGTGCTGCGCAGCTGGGTGTGCTTGGCATACAGCTTGACCTGCTGGGCCACCTGGTCGGCCAGCTCGCGGGTGGGCAGCAGCACCAGGGCGCGCACGGGGTGACGCGCAGGCGAGGTCGAGGCGTTTTCGTGCTTGAGCAGGCGCTGCAGCAGGGGCAGCGAGAAAGCGGCGGTCTTGCCGGTTCCGGTCTGCGCAGCCCCCATCACATCGCGGCCCGTCAGCACCACCGGAATGGCCTGGGCTTGGATGGGGGTCATGGACTCGTAGCCCATTTCGGCCACGGCGCGCGCCAGCGCTGGCGCCAGGTTCAGTTGTGAGAAAGAAGTGGTCATTGCCCCCTATTGTCGCACTTTGGCGCCTGGGGGCCAAACCGGGGGCGGCTCGCCCCGTGGGTTCAGGTCTTGGGCAGGGTCACGCCCACCTGGCCCTGGTACTTGCCACCGCGGTCGCGGTAACTGGTCTCGCAGACCTCGTCGCTCTCGAAAAACAGCACCTGGGCGCAGCCCTCACCGGCATAAATCTTGGCCGGCAGCGGGGTGGTGTTCGAGAACTCCAGCGTCACATAGCCCTCCCACTCGGGCTCGAAAGGGGTGACGTTGACGATGATCCCGCAGCGCGCGTAGGTGCTCTTGCCCAGGCAGATGGTCAGCACGCTGCGCGGGATGCGGAAGTACTCCACGGTGCGCGCCAATGCAAAGCTGTTGGGCGGGATGATGCAGACGTCGCTTTCAATGTCGACAAAGCTTTTGTCGTCAAAGTTTTTCGGGTCCACCACGGTGCTGTGGATGTTGGTGAAGACCTTGAACTCGCGCGCGCAGCGGATGTCGTAGCCGTAGCTGCTGGTGCCGTAGCTCACGATCTTCTGGCCATCGGCGCCTTGCCGGATCTGGCCCGGCTCAAAGGGCTCGATCATGCCGTGCTGCTCGGCCATGCGGCGGATCCACTTGTCGCTCTTGATGCTCATGTTGGGGCTCGCGGTTCTCGCAAAGGATGGCGGCATTGTAGGGCCGCGCCTGGGCCCAAGGACCGCGCGCTCGCCTGCCCCGACCGGGCCCAGGGCTTGGACATGGGCCCAAGCCCGACCGGTCTATCGGATTTCGTATACGATTAAACGATTCCTGATCGCCCACCATGCTGCCCTGGCTCACCCCCGACACCCCCGACCGGCTCAAGGCCGTGCGCGAGACCTCGCTGGCCAAGCTGGTGCGCGACGACCTGTTGCAAGCGATTTTGCAAGGCGATCTGCCCCCCGGTGCGCGCATCAACGAGCCCGATGTCTGCGCCCGCCTGCAGGTCTCGCGGGTGCCGGTGCGTGAAGCGCTGCGCGAGCTCGAAAGCTCGGGCCTGGTGGTCTCGCGCAAGCACGCCGGCGTGTTCGTGCGCACCATCGAGGCCGACGAGGTGGGGGAACTGTATGAGATGCGCAGCATCCTTGACGCGCAGGCCGGCTGGCGGGCAGCCGCCCTGCCCTTGCCCGAGCGTGCCGCGCTGGTGCAGGCCTTGCAAGACAGCATTGCCCTGATGCATGCCGCCAGCGCGCAGCGCGACCTGGCCGCCTATTACCAGCAGAACCTGCACTTTCACTGGCTGATCATGGCCGCCAGCGGCAACCGCACCATGGGCCAGACCTACCAGGCGCTGGTGCAGCGCCTGCACCTGGCCCGATTGAAAAACCTGGCGCAAGACTTTGGCATGCGCACCTCGATTGCCGAGCACGAGCGCATTGCCCAAGCCATTGACCAAGGCGAGGCCGAATCGGCCCGCCGCCTGCTGGCCGAGCATGTCAGTGGCGCGCACCAACGCCTGCTCCAAGGCCCCCGTTCAACCCCCCCCAAGACTTGAAGGAGACCCCCATGAAACGTCGTCAATTGCTGCAATCGGGCGCCCTGCTGGCCCTGCCGGGTCTGGCCCTGGCCCAATCGGCTTACCCGAACAAGTCGATCCGGTACATCGTGCCGGTGGCCGCTGGCGGTGGCTCGGACATGATCGGTCGCGCCCTGTGCGACCGCCTGGCCAAGGTGCTGGGCCAGCCCATGGTGGTCGACAACCAAGGCGGCGGCGGCGGCGTGATCGCGTCGCAAGCGACCGCCAAGGCGGCGGCTGACGGCTACACCCTGATGCAGGGCTATGTGGCCACCCACGGCACCGCCCCCGCCACGCGCAAGCTGCCCTACGACGCGCTGCGCGACTTCACGCCAATTGGCATGATCGGCAGCACGCCCAATGTGCTGGTGGTCAACACCAGCCTGCCGGTGGCCGATGTGAAGGCCTTCACCCAGTACGTCAAGCAAAACCCGGGGCGCGTCTCGTATGGCTCGGCCGGCGCCGGCTCGCTCACCCACCTGACGGCCGAGCTGTTCAAGCTGCAGACCGACAGCTTCATGGTCCACATCCCCTACCGCGGCATCGCCCCGGCCACCACCGACCTGATCGCCGGCCAAACCCAAGCCATGTTCCCCGGTCTGGCCGCCGCCTTGCCGCACATCCGCAGCGGCCGCGTCAAGCCGCTGGCGGTGACGGGCACGCAGCGCCACCCGGCGCTCAAGGATGTGCCCACCATGGAAGAGATCGGCCTCAAGGGCTTTGACGCCCAGCAATGGTATGGCGTGGTCGGCCCGGCCGGCATGCCAGCGCCCATCGTGCGCCAGCTCAACGAGGCCATGGCCCAGGTGCTGGCCCAGCCAGACTTCAAGGACAAGCTCAGCGCCGAAGCGGTGGAGCTCATGCCCATGAGCCCGAGCCAGTTTGCCGATTACATCAAGAAGGACCTGGCCCGCTGGACCCAGCTGGCCCGCGCCCGCAACATCAACCTCGACGCCTCCTGAGTGGGGCCCCACCTGACGTTTGAAAGACACGCATGACGGTCAATACCTCGGTCGCCGCCGACCACAACGCCCCGCCGGTCACGGCACAACTGGCCCAGTTTGTGGCCGAGCATCCCAGCCGAGGCTGGGACGCCTCGGTGGACCACGAAGCCCACCGCACCTTTTTGAACTGGCTCGGTTGCGCCATTGGCGCCGCCCGCCACGAGGCCGTGGACGCGGCCCTGGCGGCGGTGTCGGTGCTGCAGCCCGCACCGCAGGCCACGCTGGCCGGTCGGCGCGAGCGGGTGGACGTGGCCAATGCCGCGCTCATCAACGGCATTGCCTCGCACACCTTTGATTTTGACGACACCCACCTCAAGACCATCATCCACCCGGCCGGCCCGGTGGCCTCTGCGCTCATGGCCCTGGCCGAGCTCAAGGGCAGCAGCGGCCGCCAGGTGATCGATGCGCTGGTGCTGGGCATTGACGTGGCCTGCCGCATGGGCAATCTGGTCTACCCCCAGCACTACGACCGCGGCTGGCACATCACCGGCTCGACCGGCAGCCTGGGTGGCGCCGCCGCCTGCGCGCGCCTGCTGGGGCTCAATGCCGCACAAACCACCATGGCGCTGGGCATTGCGGCCTCGCAGCCGGTGGGCCTGCGCGAGCAGTTTGGCACCATGACCAAGCCCTTCCATCCGGGCGGTGCGGCCCGCGCTGGCCTGATGTCGGCGCTGCTGGCGCAGCAAGGCTTCCCCGCCAGTGCCCGCGCCCTGGAAGCCCCGCGCGGCTGGGCCCAGGTGCTGTCGACCAAGTGCGACTGGAACGAGGCCAGCGACGCGCTGGGCCAGCGCTTTGAGATCAGCTTCAACACCTACAAGCCCTTTGCCTGCGGCATCGTGATTCACCCGAGCATCGACGCCTGTGCCCAGCTGCGGGCGCAAGGGGTGGCGGCCGATCAGGTCGAGCGCATCGAGCTGCGCGTGCACCCGCTGGTGCTGGAGCTGACCGGCAAGAAAGAGCCGCAAGACGGCCTGCAGGGCAAGTTCAGCGTGTACCACGGCTGCGCCGCGGGCCTGTTGTTTGGCCGCGCCGGCGAGGAAGAGTTCTCGGATCACATCGTGCGCCGCGAGGACGTGGTGGCACTGCGCCGCAAGGTGGTGGCCACGGTGGACACGAGCGTGCGCGAGGAAAGCGTGTTTGCGCGCGCGGTGCTCAAGGATGGCCGCACGGTGGAGGTGCATGTCGAGCACGCCATCGGCTCGATGCAGCGCCCCATGAGCGACGCGCAACTCGAGGACAAGTTCCGCGCGCTGAGCGCGCCGGTGCTGGGCGATGCGCGCACCGAGCAGGTGCTGGCCGCCTGCTGGCAGCTGGGCCAGGCGAGCAGCTTGTCGCCGCTGCTGGCCGCGCTGACGCCCTGACCCGCACGCGCCGCACCAGGCGGCGCCTTGCCCCGATCAGTTGGGCAAGGTGCCGACCACGCCCTCGACCAGGTAGTCCATGCCCAGGATCTGGGCGTCATCGAGCGTGCGGCCAGCGGGCAGCACGCTGCGGCCTTGCTGGTCGCGCAGCGGGCCGGCAAATGGCTTGATCTGGCCCTTGGCCAAGCGTTGTTGCATGGCCAGGATGTCGGCCTGCACCGCCTTGGGCACCAAGGGGCCGAAATGGCCGATGCGCACCATGCCACTGGCCACGCCGCCCCAGGTGTCGCTGCTCTTCCAGCGGCCCTGGGCCTGCTCGCGCACCCGGCGCGTGTAGTACTCGCCCCAGTGGTGGGTGACCGCGGCAATCTGCGCCTGCGGTGCAATCGCGCGCATGTCGGAGTGGTAGGCCACGGCCATCATGCCGCGCTCTTGCGCCGCGGCCATGATGGCGGTCGATGCGGTGTGAAAGGCCATCACATCGGCGCCCTGGTTGAACAGGCTCATGGCGGCGTCGCGCTCTTTGGCCGGATCAAACCAGGTGCCCAGCCACAGCACCCGCACCTGCGCCTTGGGGTTGACCGAGCGCATGCCCAGCGTGAAGGCGTTCACGCCCTGCAGCACCTCGGGGATCGGGAAGCCCGCCACATAACCGGCCTGGCCGGTTTTGGACATGCGGGCGGCCAGGACCCCCGCCAGGTATCGGCCCTCGTAATAGCGGGCGTTGGCGGTGGCCACGTTGTCGGCGCGCTTGTAACCGGTGATGGTTTCAAAGCGCACCTGCGGGAAGTCGCGCGCCACGCGCAGCGCCGGCTCCATGTAGCCAAAGCTGGTGGTGAAGATGATCTGCTGGCCTTGCTGCGCCAGGTCGCGGATCACGCGCTCGGCGTCGGCCCCTTCGGGCACATCGGCCACCACCGTGGTGCGCACGCCCTGGCCCAGGGCTTGTTCGACGGCCTTGCGGCCCTCGTCGTGCTGATGGGTCCAGCCCGCCGGCAACACCGGGGTCACATAGACAAAGGCCGCGCGCACCGGGGCGGTGGCGGCAGGCGCCTTGGCCGCTTGGGCGTGGGATGAAATGGGAAGAAAACAGCAGGCAGCCGCGAGCGCGGCCACGAGGTTTTTGTACATGGTGTTCCTCTACATGGCCCCGGCGATTGAACAAACGAAAGCCCGCCGGGGCGCGGGCTTTGCAGACTCGATTCTAACCCAGCCGGCCCCGCCCGGTCCGGGCGTGGGGACGGGGTGTGGCCATCAGGCCTGGGCGTGTGCCTCGAAACAAGCGCGCAACTGGGCCATCCAGCGCGCCTTGTCGGCCTCTGGCGCAAAGCTGGCGCGCAGGCTGTTGGCCGCCAGTTGCCAGGCGTGGCCCGCATCGAGCGGCAGGGCGGCAAAGACCTGGCGGAAGTTCTCGTTCACATAGCCGCCAAAGTAAGCCGGGTCGTCGGAGTTGAGGCTCACGTTCAGGCCAGCCGCCAGCATGCGCGGCAGCATGTGCTGCGCCATCTCGGGCACCACGCAGAGCTTGAGGTTGGACAGCGGGCACACCGTGAGCGGCGTGCCCTGCTCGGCCAGATGGCGCATCAGCGCCGGGTCGTGCACCGACTGCACGCCATGGTCGATGCGCGCGACCTGCAGCTCGCGCAAGGCCTCCCAGATGTAGGCCGGCGGGCCCTCCTCGCCCGCGTGGGCCACCACGTGCAGGCCCAGGGCGCGGGCACGCGCAAAGACCTGGCGGAACTTGCCCGGCGGATGCCCCACCTCGCTCGAATCGAGCCCCAGGCCCATGAAGCAGTGGCGCCAGGGCATGGCCGCCTCCAGGGTGGCCAGCGCATCGGCCTCTGGCAAGTGGCGCAGCACGCACAGGATCAGCGCGGCGCTCACGCCCAGCTCGGTCTGCGCGCGGGTGCAGGCGCGGTGCAGGCCGGTGATGACGGTGCCGATGGGAACGCCGCGGTGGGTGTGCGTCTGCGGATCAAAAAAGATCTCGGCGCGCACCACATGGTCGGCGGCGGCGCGCTGCAGATAGGCCCAGGCCAGGTCAAAAAAATCCTGCTCGGTCTGCAGCACGCTGGCGCCCGCGTAATACAGGTCCAGAAAGCTCTGCAGATCGGCAAAGTTGTAGGCCGCGCGCAGCGCCTGCACGTCGGCATGCGCCAGCGTCACCCCGTTGCGCGCGGCCAGGGCGATCATCATCTCGGGCTCGAGCGAGCCCTCGATGTGCAGATGCAGCTCGGCCTTGGGCATGGCCGCCAGCAGGGCGGGCAGGCGTTCGGCAGGAATGTGGGGCAAGGGGGTCATGGGGCGGCCTCAGCAGACACCGTAGGTGATGCCCGCGCGTTGCAAATAGCGGCGGTACGCCGCCGACATCCGGTCGGCCGCGCTGTGCAGCTCGGCGCGCGGCGACAGGGGCAGGCAGCGCGGGCGCTGTGATTCGAGCACCGGCTGGTCCTGCGTGAAGATGGTGTGCTGAAACTGCTGCAACACCTCGTCGGGGGAGTCGTGATCGGCCACCGCCAGCACAAACCAGACGCGGCATTGCTCGGGGGTCAGCGGGGCCATGAACAGGCCAATCGCCTCGCGCCAGTTGGCCACGCGGGTGCTGCCCGATTCGGGCACCTTGGTGAGCAAGGCGGCAAATGGGCCCGTCACCTCGTAGCCGTACTCGACCTGGGCGGGCGCGGTCGAGTGCAGATTGGAGCGCGGCTGCCAGGCCTTGCAGCCGGTGGCACGCACACCGTGCAGGGTCTCGTGGACCGTGTACTCGGGCACCTCGGTCCAGTCGCGGCTGCCCAGCCAGCCTTCGTGCACAAACGAGAAATGCGACATGTCGAGAAAGTTCTCGACCACGCGTGGGGCACTGGTGGCCACATCGTAGGGGCCGCAGACCACCTGGCGCAAACCATCGGTGAGCGCGCCACCCAGGTGCGGCAGCGGCGCGGCCGTGGCCGCATCGGCGGGGGCCTGCAGGCGCAGCCAGACCAGGCCATGGGCCACCTGCACCGACACGGTCTGCAGGCGGTGCGTGGCCGGCGGCACAAAGCCCGGCAAGGCGGGCACCTGGGTGCACTGACCGTGGCTGTCAAAGCGCCAGCCATGGTAGGGGCACTCGAGCTGGCCCGCTTGCACACGCCCGAGCGACAGGCGCGCGCCCCGGTGCGGGCATTGGTCGGGGGCGGCCAGCAGCTGGCCCTGCGCATCGCGCCAGAGGACCCAGTCCTGGCCCAGCAAGCTCACGCCCAGCGGCGCGCTGTGCACATCGGCCTCGCGGGCCACCGGGTGCCAGTGTTGTTCAATCATGCCAAAACCGTTGTTCACCAAAGAAAAACGCCATGCGCAGACGGGGGGCCCATCGAGCGCATGGCGCGGATTGCGTTGGGCGGCCTGGGCCGATGCAGGGCATCGGCCCAGGCAGCAGCGCAGCGCTTACTTGCCGCTGGGCACCTTGCCCTCGACACCCTTGACGTAGAAGTTGATGCCGCTCAGGAACTTGTCGTCGGCGACCTCGTCCTTCTTCAGCAGTTCCTTGCCGTCCTGACCCGTGATCGGGCCCTTCCAGATCGAGTAGGTGCCCGCCTTCAGGCCGGCCTTGATTTCTTCGACCTTTTTCTTGGTGTCTTCCGGCACGTCGTCGGCGATGGAGACGATGTCGATGGCGCCTTCCTTCACACCCCACCACACGCCGCTGTTGCCGGTCCACTTGCCTTCGAGCACGTCACGCGTGGCCTTGATGTAGTACGGCGACCAGTTGATGATGGCCGAGGCCAGGTGCGCCTTGGGGCCGTAGGCGGTCATGTCGGAATCCCAACCGAAGGCACGCTTGCCCTTTTCCTGGGCGGTCTTGAGCACGGCCGGCGAATCGGTGTTCTGGAACAGCACGTCGGCACCACCGTTGATCAGGCTGGTGGCGGCTTCGGTTTCCTTGGGCGGGTTGAACCACTCGTTGACCCAGACCACCTTGGTCTTGATCTTGGGGTTGACCGACTGCGCGCCCATGGTGAAGCTGTTGATGTTGCGGATCACCTCGGGAATTGGGATCGAGGCGACCACACCCAGGGTGTTGCTCTTGGTCATCTTGCCCGCGATCACACCGGCCATGTAGGCGCCTTCGTAGGTGCGGCTGTTATAGGTGCTCATGTTGTCGGCTTGCTTGTAGCCGGTGGCATGCTCGAACTTGACCTCTTTGTTGTCGGCCGCAACCTTGAGCATCGGCTCCATGTAGCCGAAGGTGGTGCCAAAAATCAGCTTGTTGCCCTGGCTGGCCATGTCGCGCAGCACGCGCTCGGCGTCGGCGCTCTCGGGCACGTTCTCGACGTAGCTGGTGACGATCTTGTCGCCAAACTCTTTTTCCAGCGCCTTGCGGGCGTTGTCGTGGGCAAAGGTCCAGCCGCCATCCCCCACCGGGCCAACGTAGGCGAACGCAATCTTCAGGGGCTCGGCCTTGGCCGCAGCGGCCGGCTTGGCCTCTTCCTTCTTGCCGCAACCGGCCAGCACGGCGGCGGCGGCAATCGCGGTCAGGGCCACCATGCGGGTGGTGGTGCGCTTGGAGATGTCGATCATGGAATGTCCTTTGCTAGGGATGGGTTGACGATGGACGGGAACGGGAAACACTCATTATGGCGCTGAAAACGGCTCAGGAGCCAGGGTGGAACACCCGACCCAGCGAGGCCGGCATGTTGACCCGGATCCAGGTCGGGTTGCGCGAGATCAGCACCAGCACCACGATGGTGGCCAGATAGGGCAAGGCGGTGAGCAACTGGCTGGGCACCTGCACGCCCGAGCCCTGCAGGTGAAACTGCAGCATGGTCACGCCGCCGAACAGGTAGGCGCCCAGCAGCACGCGCGCGGGCCGCCAGGTGGCAAAGGTGGTCAGGGCCAGGGCAATCCAGCCCTTGCCAGCGACCATGCCCTGCACCCACAGCGGGGTGTAGATGATCGACAGGTAGGCGCCGGCCAGGCCGCACAGGGCGCCGCCGGTGACCACCGCCAGCAGGCGGATGCGGCGCACCGGATAGCCCAGCGCATGCGCCGATTCGGGCGACTCGCCCACCGAGCGCAGCACCAGGCCGCTGCGGGTGCGGTGGAGCCACCAGATCAGGCCCAGGGCCAGCAGCATGCTCAGGTACACCAGCGGGTGGTGCCGGAACAGGGCCGGCCCGATCCAGGGCAGATCGGCCAGCCAGGGCACCGCAAAATTCAGGCGCTCGGGCAGTTGCTCCTTGACATAGCCCACGCCCACAAAGGCCGAAAACCCGGCGCCAAACAGGCTCAGCGCCAGGCCGGTGGCGTACTGGTTGGTGCCCAGCCAGATCACCAGCACGCCAAACACCGCGGCCATGAGCGCGCCCGCGCCCATGCCGGCCACAAAACCGGCCAGGTCGCTGCCGGTGTGGACCACGGTGGCAAAACCCGCGATGGCGGCGCAGAGCATCATGCCCTCGGCCCCCAGGTTGACGATGCCGGCCTTCTCGTTGATCAGCAGGCCCAGCGAGGCAATGGCCAGCACGGTGCCCGCATTGAGCGTGGCGGCCAGCAAGAGTGCATAGGTGTCCATCAGCGGGCCCTCCAGCGCAGACGATAGGCGACCAGGGTGTCACAGGCCAGCAGCGAGAACAGCAGCAGGCCCTGGAACACCCCGGTGATGGATTTGGGCAAGCCCAGGCGCGACTGCGCCATCTCGCCGCCAATGTAGAACATGCTCATCAGCACCGCCGACAGCACCATGCCCAGCGGGTGCAGCCGCCCCACATAGGCCACGATGATGGCGGCAAAGCCGTAGCCCGCTGGCACATAGGGCGTGAGCTGACCGATGGGGCCGGCCACCTCCAGCGCGCCGGCCAGGCCGGCAGCGCCGCCCGAGACCAGCAGCGCCAGCCACAGCGCGCGGCGCGACGAGAAGCCCGCATAGCGCGCGGCATCGGGCGCCAGGCCGCCCACCTGCTGGGCAAAGCCAGCGCGGGTGCGGAACAGGAACAGCCACAGCGCCACCGCCCCGGCCAGGGCAATGAGCAGGCCCACGCTCACCCGCGAGCCGCTCATCAGGCGCGGGATCTGCGTGACCGCCTCGAAGGTGCGGGTCTGCGGGAAGTTGTAGCCCGCCGGGTCTTTCCAGGGCCCGTAGACCAGGAAGCCCAGCAGCATGTCGGCCACATAGACCAGCATCAGGCTGACCAGGATTTCATTGGCATTGAAGCGGTCGCGCAGCAAGGCCGTGATGCCGGCCCACAGCATGCCGCCCAACAGGCCCGCGGCCAGCACGGCCAGCAAGATCCAGCGCCCGGTCTCCTTGTCGGCCAGCAGCGCCACGCCGCCGGCGCAGACCGCGCCCACAATGAACTGGCCCTCGGCGCCGATGTTCCAGACATTCGATCGGTAGCAGACGGCCAGGCCCAGGGCAATGAGCAGCAGCGGGGTCGCCTTGACCATCAGCTCGCCCACGGCATAGACGCTGCGCAGCGGCTCCCAGAAAAACATCTGCAGCCCGCGCACCGGGTCCTTGCCCAGGGCCATGAACAGGGCCACGCCAATCAGCACGGTGACCAGCAGGGCCAGCAGCGGGGACGCCCAGGTCCAGAAACCGCTGGCCTGGGGACGGGGTTCAAGCCGCAGCATGCTGCACCTCCTGCGACCACAGACCGCTCATCCATTCGCCAATGCGCATCGGGTTGGCCTCCTGGCGCGTCAGCGACGGCGAGAGCCGGCCACGCGCCATCACGACCATGCGGTCGGACATTTCAAACAACTCTTCCAATTCCTCCGAGACCACCAGCACGGCGCAACCGGCGTCGCGCAGGGCCAGGATCTCGGCGCGGATCTGTGCCGCGGCGCCCACGTCCACGCCCCAGGTGGGCTGCGAGACGATCAGCAGCCGCGGGTTGGCGCTGATCTCGCGGCCCACAATGAATTTCTGCAAATTGCCCCCGGACAAGGAGCGCGCCGGGGCGTTGGGCCCATTGGCCTTGACGCGAAAGCGCTCGATGATCTGCTGCGCCTGCTCGGTCAGCGCACGCATGCGGATCCAGCCCGAGCGCTGCACCGCCTCGGTGCGGGTCAGCAGCAGGTTGTGCGCCAGCCCCAGCGAGGGCACGGCACCGCGCCCCAGGCGCTCCTCGGGCACAAAGTGCAGGCCCAGCTTGCGCCGATGCGCCGGGCCCAGGCGCGCCACCGGCTGATCGTCGATGCGGATGGACCCAGGCGCCGCCCGGGTGTCCTCGCCCGAGAGGGCCCAGAGCAGCTCGCGCTGGCCGTTGCCCGACACGCCGGCCAGGCCCACGATCTCGCCGGCCCGCACCTCCAGCGACACCGCCTCAAGGTCCACACCAAAGGGGTCCTGGCGCGCCAGGCTCAGTTGCGACACCGACAGCACCACCTCGCCCGGCTGGCGCGGTGTGGGGGCCAGCGCCGGGGGCTCGGCGCCACTCATCAGGCGCGAAAGCGAGGCATTGGTCTCTTCGCGCGGATCGCAGACGCCGCTCACCTGGCCGCCCCGCAGCACGGTGCAGGCCGAGCACAGGGCACGGATTTCATGCAGCTTGTGGCTGATGTAGAGCAGGCTGCAGCCCTCGGCCACCAGCTGGTGCAAGACGGCAAACAGCTTCTCGACCGCCTGCGGGGTCAGCACCGAGGTGGGCTCGTCTAGGATCAGCAGGCGCGGCTCGGTCAGCAGGGCGCGGATGATCTCCACGCGCTGCATCTCGCCCACGCTCAGGGTGTGGACAGGGCGCTCGGGCTCCAGGTCCAGGCCGTATTCGCTGGCCTTGGCGCGGATGCGCGCGGTGACCTCGGCCAGGCTGAGCGAGCGGTCCAGCCCCAGCCAGACGTTCTCGGCCACCGTGAGGGTGTCAAACAGGCTGAAGTGCTGGAACACCATGCTGATGCCCAGACGCCGCGCCTCTTGCGGGTTGCGGATCTGCACCGGCTGGCCCTGAAAGAACACCTGGCCCTCGTCGGGCTTGACCGAGCCGTAAATGATCTTCATCAGGGTGGACTTGCCGGCGCCGTTTTCACCCAGCACGGCATGGGCCTGGCCCGGCAACACGCTGAGCGAGACATCGCGGTTGGCCACCACGCCGGGATAGCGTTTGGTGATGCCGTGCAGGGACAACAGGGCAGAACTCATGACGGAACCTTGGGTTGGGGCAACTGACGGGCGCTCTCGCGCACCTGCTCGCGCAGCCATTGGGCGGCGGACCAAGCGTGGGTGCGATCATGCCAGAGCTGGTAGTAGGTCATGGGCGGCAGTGTCACAGGGCAGTCAAGCATCACCAGGCCAGGTGCAGCGGCCACAGAGCGCTGGCAATACTGGCGACCGGTGGTCAGCACAAGCAAACTCGATGCCACCATGCGCGGCATCAGCCCAAAATGCGCGCAGCGCACCGCAATGCGCCGCGCCAGGCCCATGCGGTCGAGCTGCTCGTCGATGATGCCGCGCCAGCCGGGATAGGCGGGCGTGGGCGCCACATGCGCACACTCGAGCCATTGCGCCACGCTCCAGCCGCGCCGCACCGCCGGGTGCTGCGCGCTGACCAGGCAGGCCACCGGGTCTTCAAACAGCGGCGCACGGTGCAGGTGCGCAGGGGGCTCGGTCCAGTTGCCCACCACCAGATCCAGCCGGCCCTGGGCCAGGTCCTGCGCGTACTGCGCCTGCGGCGACAGGGCATGGATTTCCAGCCGGGCCTGCGGCGCCGCCTGCTGCACCCGGGCCACCAGACCGGGCAAAAACCAGGGGTCCAGGGTGTCGCTGGCGGCAATGCGAAAGGTTTGTGTGGCCTGCGCGGGCTCGAAGGGGCGGCGCTGGGCAAAGAGCTGGTCCGCGGTTTGCATGAGCAGCTGCGCCGGCTCGATCATCTGCAAGGCGGCGTCGGTGGGCACCATGCCGGTGCCACTGCGCACCAAAATGGGGTCGCCGGTGAGTTCGCGCAAGCGCCGCAAGGCCAGCGACACGGCCGGCTGCTGCTGGCCCAGGCGCAAAGCCGTGCGGGAGACGCTGCGTTCGGTGATCAAGGTGAACAGGGTGCGGATGAGTTGGAGGTCGATCTTGTCCAATTGCGGGGCCGGCTTCATAACGCAATCCCCATAGTGTTCATGGTGCTGGCATGATGAACCCCGGGCCGCCCGGCCCTAGCATGCGCTCGTGGCGCCACGCCCCGCTTCTGGGCCGCGCTGATTTGTTGTTCTGGAGGAATTTTTCGCATGTCCTTCGTCTCCTCTGCTGCGGCGCCCGCGGGCGCCGCGCTGCACCAGACGGTCCGGGTCTTGCGCCGGGGCCAGCCTGAGCCATGGCGCAATGTAGCACCGGGGCGCACCCTGCTCTCGGTCCTGCGCGACGATTTGCGCCTGACCGACACCAAGGAAGGCTGCGCCAGCGGCGATTGCGGTGCCTGCACCGTTGTGCTGGCCGACCTGGACCAAGGGGCGCTGCGCCTGCGCACGGTCAACAGCTGCATCCGGCCGGCCCACGCCGCGCACGGTCGCGCCTTGTTCACCGCGGCCGATCTGGCCGGCCCCAACGGGCGCCTGCACCCGGTGCAGCAAGCCCTGCTGGACCACCACGGCTCGCAGTGCGGCTTCTGCACGCCCGGCATTGTGATGAGCCTGCTGGCCCTGTACGAGCGCCTGACGCCCGGCCAGGTCGTCACCCGCGAGATGGCCTTGCAGGCCCTGTCGGGCAATCTGTGCCGCTGCACCGGCTACCGACCCATCGTCGAGGCGGCCATGAGCTTGCGCGCCGATCCGGCCCATTCCGTCAACACCCCGGCCTTGCGCCGCCAGCTCAAGGCGCTGTCGGCGGCGGCAGCGCAGGACGAGGTGGCGCTGCCCCCAAGCGGTGGCCAGGCCCCCTTCTACCTGCGCCCCACCCTGCCCGAGACGGCCCTGCAAGCGCGCGCGCGCCACCCGCAGGCCACGCTGATCGCGGGCGCCACCGATGCCGGGCTGTGGCTCACCCAGGGCCTGAAGGACCTGCCGCACATCATCGACCTGGGCCGGGTCCGCGCCTGGCAGCGGGTCGAGACCTATGCGCATCACCTGGCCATTGGCGCGGCGGTCCCGCTGCAAGACGCGTTTGATGCGCTGGCGCGCCACTGGCCTGGCGTGCATGCCTTTGGCGAGCGCTTTGCTGGCTGGCCGGTGCGCCAGTCGGGCACCCTGGTGGGCAATGTGGCCAATGGCTCGCCGATTGGCGACAGCATGCCCATGCTGATCGCCATGGGGGCCCAGGTGGTGCTGATGGCCTGGCGGCGCGGCCGCGTGCAGCACCGCCACCTGCCGCTGGAGGACTTTTACACCGGCTACCGGCAAACCCAGCTGGCCCCCGACGAGCTGGTGGCCTGGGTGGTGGTGCCCAAGCCCCGACCAGGCCAGCGCCTGCACCTGGACAAGCTGAGCAAGCGCCAGGAGGACGACATCTCGGCGGTCTGCCTGGCGCTGCGCCTGACCCTGGTCGACGGCCAGGTGCAAGACGCCCGCGTTGGCGTGGGCGGGGTGGCGGCCACGCCCCTGCGCGCCCATGCGGCCGAGGCGGCGCTGCGCGGCCAGCCCTGGAACCCGGCCACTGCCCTGGCGGCCGGGCAGGCCCTGGCCCAGAGCGTGCAGCCCATCAGCGACATGCGCGCCAGCGCCGACTACCGGCGCCAGATGCTGCGGGCGCTGATGCAACGGGCCCAGGCGCGCGACGCCATCGGCGAAGTCCAAGACCTGATGCAGGTGCTGCCCAGCACCGGGGAGGCCGCATGAGCGCCCACACGCCACCCTCGGCTCCCCTGCCCCCGCACGAGAGCGCCGCTGCCCAGTTGCAGGGGCGCGCCGACTACCTGGACGACCTGCCCGAGTGGCAGGGCATGTTGCATGTGGCCCCGGTGCTGAGCCCCCAGGCCTGCGGCCAGCTGCGCCGCCTGGACCTGCGCGCGGTGCGCCAGGCCCCCGGCGTGGTGGCCGTGCTGACCGCCCAGGACCTGCCGGGCGAGCGCCTGCTGGCCACCTTTGTGCACGACGAGCCCATCCTGCCCGAGACCGAGGTCTCGCATGTGGGCCAGGTGCTGGCCCTGGTGGTGGCCCACTCGCACCGCGCAGCGCGCCAGGCGGCGCAGCTGGCGCAGATCGACATCGCCCCCGGCACGCCGCTGCTGCACGCCCGCCAGGCCCATGCAGCCGGGGCGCATGTGCTGCCCTCGGTGCGCCTGGCGCGCGGTGACGCGGCCGCCGCGCTGGCCGAGGCACCGATGCGCCTGCAAGGGCAGCTGGAGGTGGGCGGGCAGGAACACTTTTACCTGGAGGGCCAGATCGCCAGCGTGCAGGCGCAAGAGGGCGGCCAGTGGCTGGTGCATTCGAGCACCCAGCACCCCGGCGAGGTGCAGCACTGGGTGGCCCATGCCCTGGGCGTGCCGCTGTCGCAGGTGCGGGTGGTGTGCCGCCGCATGGGCGGGGGCTTTGGCGGCAAGGAAACGCAGGCCGGCCATCTGGCGGTGTGGGCCGCGCTGGCGGCGCAGCACACTGGCCGCGCGGTGAAGATGCGGCTGGACCGGCGTGACGATTTTCTGATCACCGGCAAGCGCCACCCCTTCAGCCACGACTGGTCGGTGGGCTTTGACGCCGAAGGCCGGGTGCTGGGCCTGCACAGCGAGCAGCTGGTGCACTGCGGCCACAGCGCCGACCTGAGCGGCCCGGTGGCCGATCGCGCCCTGTTCCACACCGACAACGCCTACTGGCTGCCGGCGGTGCAACTGGATTCGCACCGCTGCCGCACCCACACCCAGAGCCACACCGCCTTCCGCGGTTTTGGCGGCCCGCAGGGGGTGCTGCTGATCGAGACGGTGATGGGCGACATCGCCCGCCACCTGGGCCGCGATGCGCTGGATGTGCGCCTGGCCAATCTGTACGGCGAGACCGAGCGCAACACCACGCCCTACGGCATGGCGGTGCAGGACAACATCCTGCGCCCCCTGATGACGCAGCTGGCCCAGCAGTGCCGCTACCGCGAACGGCGCGCCGCCATCACGGCCTGGAACGCGGCCTCGCCGGTGCTGCGCAAGGGCCTGGCGCTCACGCCGGTCAAGTTTGGCATCAGCTTCACCGCCACGCAGTTCAACCAGGCCGGCGCCTTGGTCTCGGTCTACACCGACGGCAGCGTGCGGGTCAACCATGGCGGCACCGAGATGGGCCAGGGCCTGCACACCAAGGTGGCCGCCCTGGTGGCCGCGGTGCTGGGCGTGCCGGTGCAACAGGTGCTGGCCACGGCCAGCGACACCGCGCTGGTGCCCAATGCCAGTGCCACGGCAGCCTCCAGCGGCACCGACCTCAATGGTCGCGCCGCCGAGCGCGCGGCCACCCAGGTGCGGGCCCAGCTGGCCGCCTGCCTGGCGCAGACCGACGGCTGCGCACCCGAGGATGTGCGCTTTGCCGACGGCTGGGTCCACACCCCGCAGCGTCAACGCCGGTTTGTCGAGGCGGTGCAACACGCCTACAGCCAGCGCGTGCCCCTGTGGAGCGACGGCTTTTACGCAACGCCCGGCATCCACTACGACCGCCAGACCTTGAGCGGCCGGCCCTTCTACTACTTTGCCTATGGCGCCGCCTGCAGCGAGGTGGTGATCGACCCGCGCACCGGCGAGTACCGCCTGCTGGCCACCGACATCCTGCACGACGTGGGCCATTCCCTGCACCCCGAGATCGACCGTGGCCAGATCGAGGGCGGCTTTGCCCAGGGCCTGGGTTGGCTGACCACCGAAGAGCTGGTGTGGGACGAGCGCGGGGTGCTGCGGACCCAGGGCGCGAGCACCTACAAAATCCCCACCGCGGCCGACCTGCCCGAGCACCTGGTGGTGGACTTCTGGCCCGAGGCCAACCGCGTGGACAACGTGGGCGGCAGCAAGGCGGTGGGCGAGCCCCCGTTCATGCTGGCCATCAGCGTGTACGAGGCCTTGCGCGATGCGGTGGGCGCCACCTGCCCGGGCACGCAAGCCGTGCGGCTCGATACCCCGGCCACGCCCGAGCGCGTGTGGCGCGCGGTGCAGGCCCTGCGCGGGGGCACGGCATGAGCGCGGCGGACGGCCTGCAGGGCTGGCGCGCCGACCTGCTGCACTTTCCCGACCCGGGGGTGCCGCAGCTGGTGCACGTGCGCGATGCCCTGCTGGTCACGCGGCGCGATGGTGACGGCGTGGCGCGCGTGGCCGATCTGGGCCCCGCCCACGAGGTGCTGCCCCGCCACCCCGGCCTGGCCGTGACCGCGCTGGACGGCTGCATGGCCCCGGGCTTTGTCGACCTGCATGTGCACTACCCCCAGCTCGATGTGATCGCCTCGCCGGCCGATGGCCTGCTGCCCTGGCTGGAGCACTACACCTTTCCGCACGAGCGCCAGTTTGCCGACCCGGTGCATGCGCGCGCGGTGGCCGAGTGTTTTCTGGACGAGCTGCAGCGCCATGGCGTGACCAGCGCGCTTTGCTTTGCCACCGCCCACCCCGAATCGGTCGATGCCTTCATGGCAGCCGCGCAGGCGCGGCGCCTGCGCATGGTGGCCGGCAAGGTCCTGCAGGACCGGCACAGCCCCGACGGCCTGCGCGATGTCGACACCGCGCAAAGCCTGCAACAGACCGAGGCCCTGATCGCGCGCTGGCATGGGGTGGACCGCCTGGGCTATGCCATCACGCCGCGTTTTGCGCCCACCAGCAGCGCCGCGCAATTGCACGGCGCTGGCGAGATCGCGGCCGCCCATCCGCAGGTCTGGGTGCAGTCGCATGTGGCCGAGAACCACGACGAGATTCGCTGGGTGCACGAGCTGTTTCCCGAGGCGCGCAGCTACCTGGATGTGTACGCCCGCGCCGGCCTGCTGCGCGAGCGGGCGGTCTATGCCCACGGCATCCACCTTGACGCGCGCGACCGCGCGCTGCTGGCCCAGACCGGTGCGAGCCTGGCGGTGTGCCCCACCAGCAACCTGTTCCTGGGCAGCGGCTTTTTTGACTTTGCCGCCGCGCAGGCCGCGGGGCTGCGCTGGGGCCTGGCCTGCGATGTGGGCGGCGGCACCAGCTTCTCGCCCTTTCACACCATGCACGCGGCCTACACCGTGGCGCGCCAATCGGTGGGCCGAGCGGGCCTGCACCTGCCCCCGCAAACCCTGTGGTGGCACCACACCGCCGGTGCCGCGCAAGCCCTGGGCCTGGGCCAGCAGATTGGCAATCTGCACATCGGCTGCGAGGCCGACTGGGTGGTGCTCAACGACCGCGCCACGCCCCTGCTGGCGCGCCGCTGTGCGCAAGCGAACTCGCTGGACGAGTGGCTGTTTGCGCTGATCGTGCTGGGCGACGACCGGGTGGTGGCACGCACGGTGATCGACGCAGACGGCCGCTAGCGCACGCGCCCTTGCCTCAGAACAGCTGACCCTGGCCCGGTGGCGCGGGGGGACGAAATTGCGCCACATCAAGGGGCAGCGAGCGCCGTGCCAGGCCCAGTCGTGCGCAGGCCTTGAGAAAGCGCTGGCGCAGCAGATCGGCCCACAGGCCCTGCCCATGCATGCGCTGGCCGATGCGCGCGTCGTTGTCCTTGCCGCCGCGCAGGTCCTGGATGCGGGCCATGATGCGCTCGGCGCGCTGCGGATGGTGCTGCTGCAGCCACTCACGAAACAGGGGCGCGAGTTCCCAGGGCAGGCGCAGCACGGTGTAGAACGCGCTTTGCGCGCCTGCATCGCGCGCGGCCTGCAGCACCTGCTCCATGTCCTCGTTCAGAAACGGGATCTGCGGCGCCACGCTCACCCCCACCGGCACCCCCGCGCGCGCCAGCGCTTCAATGGTGCGCAGGCGCCGCCAGGGCGCCGGGGCGCGCGGCTCCAGGCGCCGCGCCAGCGCGGCATCGAGGGTGGTGATGGTCACGTACACCGCGGCCAGGCCCCGCTTGGCCATGGGTGCCAGCAGATCCAGGTCGCGCTCCACGCCGCTGCCCTTGGTCACCAGGGCCATGGGGTGGTGGCAATCGTGCAGGACCTGCAGCACCTCGCGCGTGAGACCCAGCTCGCGCTCGAGCGGCTGGTAGGCGTCGGTGACGGTGCCGATGGCCAGCACCGCCGGGCGGTAAGCCGGCCGCGAGAGCTCTTCGCGCAGCCGCTCGGCCAGCCCTTGCTTGGCCACCAGCCGGGTCTCGAAATCGAGCCCGGGCGAGAGCCCCAGGTAGCTGTGGCTGGGACGGGCGTAGCAGTAGCTGCAGCCGTGCTCGCAGCCCCGGTAGGGGTTGAGGGAGCGGTCAAAGCCGATGTCGTCGGAGGTGTTGAAGGCCATGGCCGAGCGGGCAGGCTCCCAGACCCAGCGGGTGCGCGGCGCGGGCGCCTCGGCCAAGGCCTCGGGCAAGCTGCCCCAGCCGTCGTCAAAGGCCTGCCGGTCCTCGCTGGCAAAGCGGTGCGTCAGGCGGCGGGGCGTGCCCCGGCCCTTGATGGCCTGCAAAGGGATGTGGATCTCCATGGACTGTATTTTTATACAGTCTTTTCGACCTGGCAAGCGCGGCGGATCGACCGGCACGGTCGGGCCGCCATGGCGGCGCAAAAGGCGAGCGCCTGGCCCTCAGGCGGACGGGGTCTGGAGCAAGGTCTGCACCGCCTCGGCCTGGGTGGGGCGCACGGTGCGGGCGATTTCCTGGCCGTCCTGCAGCAGGATCAGCGTGGGCCAGAGCTTGACGCGGAAGTGGCGGCCCAGGGGGCGGCCCGGGCCGTCCTCGACCTTCACATGGCGCAGCGCCTGGCCAGCCAGGGCTTGCGCAATCGGGGCCTGGGCGGTACGGCAGTGGCCGCACCAGTCGGTGCCAAATTCCAGCAGCACGCGGCCGGGCCAGGCCTGAACGTCGGCGGCCAGCGGCGCCTCAATGGCGCTCAGGTAAGGGGCAGTCATGGCGGTACGCAACAGTTCGCGATCGGTGGCAAGGCCCTCAGTGTGCCACGGACGGCGGTGGGCCACCCGGGCGCTGACGCCCGCTCAGGCGCCAGCGAGCTCGCGCAGCGCCTGCGGATTGGGCAGCCAGATCTGGCGGCCGGTGCCGGCAATCAGCTGGCGCTCGCGCAGGTGGCGCAGCACGCGCGAGAAGGTCTCGGGGGCCATGCCCAGTTGCGCGGCAATGGCGCGCTTGCGCTCGCGCAGGGTCACGCCCAGCCCTTCGCCCTCGCGGCGCGGCTCGGCCTGCTGCAGCAACCACTGCGCGCAACGCGCATCGGCGTCTTTGGACAAGCGGCTAATCGCCACCTCGGTCTGCTGGCGCTGGGCCCGCGCCAAGTCCAGCAGCAACTCGCGCGAGACGGGCGGCAGGGCCTGCAGCTCGGCGGCAAACACCGCCGCGGGCACGCGCTCGATCTCCAGCGCGGTCTCGGCCAGCGCATCCACCGCGTGGGGCTGGTGCAGCAGCGTGGCCGACGCCTCCAGCCAGAAGGGGCCGTCGATGGTGGCCAGCTGGTGGGCCATGCCCTCCTCGCCGAGCAAACCCACCTGCACCCGACCGCGGCGCACATGCAAGACCTCGTCGCAGGTCTGGCCTCGGCGCAGCACCACGCTGCCTGCAGGCATGACGCTGGGCGGCACTTGGGGCGACAGGGGCGAGGGCACGGTTGGCAGGTTCATGGGGGCAATGTGCCAGAGGGGCCTGCGCCGCGCATTGACGCACATCAACCCGGCGGCGATTGCCCATGTCCCCCCTAAAATCGGGTCTGCACAGCCCGGGACGCGCGGCAGGTGCGGCGCTCGCCCATGGGGGATTCGGCCGCACACCCTGTCTTTTCCAAGGAGCGCGCCATGGCCACCCTGCTGATCCAGCACCTGCACACCCTGTCCACGATGGACGATGCCGACCACACCTGGCACGACGCCGCGCTGCGGGTGCGCGACGGCCTGATCGAATGGGTGGGCCCGCAAGCCGAGCTGCCCCCAGCCCTGGCGCACGCCGACGAGGTGATCGACGGGCGCGGCCTGCTGGCGGTGCCCGGCCTGGTCAACACCCATCACCACATGTACCAGAGCCTGACGCGCGCGGTGCCCGGGGTGCAGAACGCCGAGCTGTTTGGCTGGCTGCGCGGGCTCTACCCGATCTGGGCCGGGCTCACGCCCGAGATGGTGCGCGTGAGCACCCAGGTGGCGATGGCCGAGTTGCTGCTCTCGGGCTGCACCACCAGCAGCGACCACCTCTACCTCTACCCCAACGGGGTGCGGCTCGACGACAGCATCGAGGCCGCGCACGCGATCGGCATGCGCTTTGTGGCCACCCGCGGCAGCATGAGCGTGGGCCAGTCGGCCGGGGGCCTGCCGCCCGACCGACTGGTCGAACGCGAGGACGACATCCTGCGCGACGCGCAGCGCCTGATCGAGACGCACCACGACGCCGCGCACGGCGCCATGGTGCAGGTGGCGCTGGCGCCCTGTTCGCCCTTTAGCGTCAGCCGCGACCTGATGCGCCTGTCGGCCGAGATGGCGCGCCAGCACGGTGTGCGCCTGCACACCCACCTGGCCGAGAACGACCACGATGTGGCCTACAGCCTCGAGAAGTTTGGCTGCACCCCGGCACAGTACGCGCAAGAGCTGGGCTGGGTGGGCGAGGACGTGTGGCACGCGCACTGCGTCAAGCTCGACGACGCGGGCATCTCGCTCTTTGCCGCCACCCGCACCGGGGTCGCGCACTGCCCTTGCAGCAACATGCGGCTGGCCAGCGGCATCGCCCCGGTGCGCGCCATGCTGGACGCCGGCGTGCCGGTGGGCCTGGGCGTGGACGGCAGCGCCAGCAACGACGGCGCCCACCTGGTGGCCGAGGCGCGCCAGGCCATGCTGCTGGCGCGCCTGCGCAAATCCCTCGAGGGGCCGCAGACGCGCGACGGGCAGCGCTTTTTTGGCTGCGACCTGGCCCCCATGGAGATGACCGCGCGCGACGCCTTGCGCCTGGCCACCCGGGGCGGCGCCCAGGTGCTGGGCCGCGCGCACGACATTGGCCAGATCAGCCCCGGGTATTGCGCCGACCTGGCGCTGTTTGACCTGAACACCCTGGGCATGGCCGGCGGTGCGGTGCACGACAGCGTGGCCAGTCTGATGCTCTGCGCCTCGGCCAACGCCCGCCACACCGTGGTCCATGGCCGGGTCGTGGTGCGCGATGGCCAGCTCACCACCGTGGCGCTGGGGCCGCTCATCGAGGCGCACAACCGGCTGGCGCGCCAGCTGGTGCAGGCGGCCTGATCAGCCGCCTTCGGCCAGCGCGCGCAGCTGCTGCGCCCAGTCCTGGGCAAATGCCTGCGGCTGCATGAGCGGGCTGCGCTGCAGGCGCTCGCGCAGCGCCCCGCGCTCGCGGCGCCAGCGGGCAAGGTTCTCGGCCATGGCCAGCGCGGCCTGCACATAGGCCGCGTCGTCGTGGGCGATGCCCTCGGTCAGGCCCACGTTGTTCAGCACCGACAAGCCCTGGCGCGAGGCCAGCGTCTGCCCCACCCGGGTCACCAGCGGCACGCCCATCCACAGCGCGTCCACGCTGGTGGTGCCGCCGGCAAAGGGATAGGGGTCGAGGGCGATGTCGATCTCACCATAGGCCTGCAGGTACTGCTCGCGCGGGGAGCTGCCCAGCAGGCGCACCCGCTCGGGCGCCACGCCCAGGGCTGCCAGGCGCGCCAGCAACTGCGCGCGGGTGCTCGCGTCGTCCAGGGGCAAGGCCTTGAGCACCAACTGCGCGTCGGGCCGCGCCTGAAGGATCTGCGCCCACAAGCCCAGCACGGTGTCGTTGATCTTGGCCAGGTGGTTGAAGCACCCCAGGGTCAGCGGCCGATCGGCGGGCACGACGGGCAAGGCCACGTCGGGCATCTGGCCCATGCAAAAGCGCGTGTGCGGCAGGTGCAGCACCTGCTCGGTATAGAGCGGACGCAGCGCATCGGGCACCAGCCAGGGGTCGGCCAGCAGCGCGTCCATGGCCGCCAGGCCGGTGCTGCCAAAGTAGCCCAGCCAGCTGCACTGGCGCGGCGCCGCGCGCCGTGCAAACACCCCCAGGCGGTGCCCGGCCGTGTGGCCCGAGAGGTCCAGCAGCACGTCCACGCCCTGCGCCCGGATGTGCGCGGCGGCCTGGTCATCGTCCAGGCCTTGCACGTCCGACCAGTGCGACACCGCGGCCTGCAGCCGGGTGGTGTGGGCGTCGCGCTTGTGGCTGTTCGAGAAGGCCAGCAATTGCACGTCCGGCGTGTGGCGCAAGGGCTCGATGACATCGGCCAGAAAAAAGCCCACCGGGTGCGCATGCAGATCGGCCGAGACCAGGCCAATGCGCAGCGCCGAGTCGGGGGTGCGCTGGCGCAGCACCATCGGCGCCTCGCGCACACCGCTGGCGCTGAGCTGATGCTGGTATTGCTCGGCCTGGGCGCGCAAGGCCTCGCCGCTCGCATCCGGGTCGTAATTGAGCAAGAGCACCAGGCTGCTTTGCGCATGCTGGTCCTGCGGCCGCAGCGCCAGCGCCTGCTGGTAATGCGCACGCGCGGCCGCGGGCAGGCCCAGGTCGCGCATGACATTGCCAAGGTTGCTGTGCAGCATGGCGTCGTTGGGCGCCAGGGCCAGGGCGCGCTGCAGCACCTCGCGGGCTGGACCCAGGGCCCAGCGGTCACAGTGCAGCACCCCCAGCGAATTCAAAAAATTCACCTGCGTTGGCGCCAGCGCCACCGCCCGCTCGGCATGCACCAGGGCCGCTTCCCGCTGGCCCAGGCGGCGCAGCACATCGGCCAGATTGGCATGGGCTTGCGGCAAGTCGGGGGCCTGCTGCAAGGCCTGCTGGTAGCAGCGTTGCGCCGCCGACCAGTCGGCCTGCGCCCAATGCCAATTGCCCAACGCGTTCCAGACCTCGGGGTCTTGCGGGGCATGCGCCATGGCCTGATCGAGCACCGCGCGCGCCGGGGCGCGTTGGCCCATCTCGCGCAGCACCTCCGACCAGCGCAGCAGGGAGGGGATGTGCCCGGGCCGGGCCTGGGCGGCGCGCTCGAGCATGGTCAGGGCTTCGGGCAAGCGCTGTTGCTGCTGCAGAAAGCGGCCCAGGTCCAGCAGGGCGGGGCCATGTTGCGGCTGTTGCGCCAGGGCCTGTTGCCAGGCCGCCTCGGCCTGCGCCAGCGCGCCTTCGCGCTCAAGCGCAAGCCCCAGGTTGCGCCAGTTGGTCGCGTCTTGGGGGTCGAGCTGGGCTGCGCGCTGGAAGGCCTCGGCCGCTGGCAACTGGCTGCCCAGCTGACTCGCGCCCAGCAGTTTCCAGCCCATGGCCCATTGCGGGGCCTGCTGCAAGACCTGCGGCAGCAGCTGCAACAGGCGGGAATAATCACCGGCCTCGAACCAACGCAACAAGGTGTGGGAGTCGAGGGACGGCGGGGCGCTCATGCCCTTATTTTACGGGGGCGCCCCCCTCGAACCAGCGCTTGATGAGCTGGCGCTCGTCCTCGGTGATGTTGGTGGTGTTGTTCATCGGCATCTGACGCGTGACCACCACCTGCTGGTACAGGTTTTGCGCATGCTGGGCCACCAGCTCGGGGCTGTCCAGTCGCACATTTTTCATTTGCACCTGCTCGTTGTGGCACATGGCGCAGCGCTGGTCGAGCACCGTGCGCAGCTGGGCGTAGGTGACGGGCTGGGCCGCCGCGGCCTGCGCGGCCGGGCTGGGCGGCGCCGGGCGCAACCACACAATGACCGCCAGAATCATCACCGTGCCCACGGCCGCAAAGGGCCAGGGGTTCTTGGCGCGACCATGGTGAAAGCCATGGCGCTGCACAAAGAACTGACGGATCAGGGCACCGGCCAGCATCATCACAAACAGCAGGATCCAGCGCTGCTCGTGGGTGTACAGAAAGCTGTAGTGGTTCGACAGCATGGCAAAGATCACCGGCAGCGTGAAATAGGTGTTGTGCACGCTGCGCTGCTTGCCGCGCTTGCCGTGGATGGCCAGGCCTTGCGCGTCGTAAGGCTTGCCGCTGGTCATGGCCGCCACCACCTTGCGCTGGCCTGGAATGATCCAGAAGAACACGTTGGCGCTCATGGCGGTGGCAATCATCGCGCCCACCAGCAAGAAGGCGGCGCGGCCGGCAAAGAGCTGGTTGGCCAGCCAGCAGGCAAAGGCCACCACCACGATCATCAGCAGGGCCACGGTGCGCTCGCCGTTCTCGCGAAAGCCAAAGATCCGGCACACGGTGTCGTAGACCAACCAGAAGGCCACCAACATGGCGCAGGCGGCCAGGCCGGCCTGCCAGGGCGCCCAATCCATCAGCGATTTGTCGACCAGAAAGGTGCCCGCGTTCCAGAGGTAGAGCACGGTAAAGAGCGCAAAGCCACTCAGCCAGGTCGAGTAACTCTCCCAGTAAAACCAGTGCAGCTTGGTGTGGATCTTCTTGGGCGCCACCATGTACTTCTGGGGGTTGTAGAAGCCCCCGCCGTGCACCGCCCACATCGCCCCGTCCACGCCTTTTTCCAGCAGATCGGGCGAGGTCGGTTTGATCAGGTTGTTGTCAAGAAAGACAAAGTAGAACGAGGAGCCGATCCATGCGATGGCGGTGATCACATGCAGCCAACGCAGCAGCAGGTTGGCCCAGTCGAGAATGTATGCTTCCATGCGGGTATTCTCCAGACTGCTCACCACCGCGGGCTCTGTGAGCAGAATTTGGCCGCGAACATATCAGGCACTGTGCCTTCGAATGCGCCGCTGCGACCCGTGCACTGGAGTGTATACAGTTTGATGCGTCTGCGAAAGGGGTGCAGGCCTAGGGTAAACCCAAGGACCGCTTAGCCCACGGCCATCAGCAACTGCGCCGCCACCGACGCGGCAATCACCGCCGGTGCCTTGCCCGTGATGCCCGGCAGCCCGATCGGGCAGGTGACCGCGGCGATCTCGTCGGGCGCAAAACCCCGCGCCTCCAGGCGGTGGCGAAAGGTCGCCCACTTGGTCTGGCTGCCGATCAGACCGATCATGGCCAGGTCCTGCTGGCGGCGCTGGCGCTGCAGGCAGGCGATCAGGATGTCGAGGTCCTCGGCATGGCTGAAGCTCATGATCAGCACATGGCTGCCCGGGGCCAGATCGGGCACGGCGGACTGCACCGGCTCGGCGTGCTCGGTGCGCACCCGTGCGGGCAGATCGGCCGGAAAAATCCCCTCGCGGCTGTCGATCCAGTGCAGGTCAAACGGCAGCGGCAGAAGGGCCTGCACCAGGGCGTGGCCGACATGCCCGCCGCCAAACAGCGCGACCGGGGTGGCGGGCGGCAGCAGGCGCGGCCGCAGGCTGGGGATCGCGCGCGCGTCCACCCGCTCAAAGCTCAGGCGGACGGCGCCGCCGCAGCATTGGCCCAAGCTGGGGCCCAGCGCAAACGAACGGGTATCGGGCAAGGCTTGCCCCGCCAACAGGCCCCGCGCATGCGCCATGGCCTCGAACTCCAGGTGACCGCCGCCGATCGTGCCCCACACCGCCTCGTCCTGCACCAGCATGCAGGTCCCGGGCCCGCGCGGTGCCGAACCGCGCACCTCGGCCACAGTGACCAACACCCCGCTCGCCAAGGCAAGCGCCTGCAAGGCGAGGTCGGGCCAGTCGGCTCCGGCGGGCGGCAACGGGTGGGCAGCAGGGGATGTGGGGGCGATGGGCATGCGCGGTGTCGGGCGTGGGCCCACTTGAACATGTGCCGAGTATGCCAAAGCACATGGCTTGGGGCATGATGGGGCCATGCGCGATCCAGAATCTTCTGTCCCAAGCTGGCGCCAATGGGCGCTGACCAGTCTGTCCTTGCTCCTGTCGGCCTGTGCCCTGGGGCCGCGAACGCCGGCGCCCAGGCCCGAGGTGGTGGAGGTGCCCGCGTCGCCGGAGCCGGTGCGGACATCCCCTGCCCCCTTGCCCACCCCTGCCCCGGTGCCCAAGTCGGAGGCGCCACCACGGCTTGCACCCGCCATGCCTTCGGCCCCGGTGCCGGCCGACCCCATGGCCACCTCGCTGGCGCGCGATCCCAAAGCCTACCGGCGTGATGCCGCCAGCCACATTTACCGGCGCTATCCCCAACGCATTTACAGCGGCATGCTGCCGCCCATGTTGCAGGCGGTGGGCGTGCTCGATGTGCACCTGGACCGCCACGGCCGCGTGGAGCGCCTGCAATGGCTGCGCGCGCCCGAGCATGTGCCGCAGGTCATGCGCGAGATCGAAACCCTGGTCCGCCAGGCCGCCCCCTACCCGGTCGCCCGCCACCTGGGCCCCGTGGTCTGGACCGATGTGTGGCTGTGGGACCAGAGCGGCCGCTTCCAACTGGACACCCTCACCGAGGGGCAACGCTAGGCCCCAGCCAGACCCCCGCAGGGCAGGCACGCCAAGCCGCCCTTGGCAAAGATGCTGGCCTTGCCAAGGGCCATGCGCCCGCGCCTGGCCCCGGCACGAGGCCAGGGCGGCGCGGCGTCAGGCGCTGGCCTGGGCCTTGGCGCGCTCGCAGGCCAGCAGGATGCGCTCCGGGGTGGCCGGGGCGTCCAGCTGCACCAGGGCCTTGCCGCCGGCCGCGGCCGACACGGCCTCGCGCAGGGCAAAAAAGCTCGAGAGCGCCAACATCAGCGGCGGCTCGCCGGTGGCCTTGCTGCGGAAGGGCGTGGGCTTGAGGTTCTGGTTGTCGAACAGGCTCACCTTGAAGTGCTCGGGCACATCGCCGGCCACCGGGATCTTGTAGGTGCTGGGGCCGTGGGTGAGCAATTTGCCCTTTTTGTCCCAGATGCACTCTTCCATGGTCAGCCAGCCCATGCCCTGGATGTAAGCGCCTTCGATCTGGCCCCGGTCCAGCGCCGGGTTGATGCTCTGGCCCACGTCGTGCACGATGTCCACGCCAAGCAGCCACCACTCGCCGGTGCGGGTGTCGATCTCGACCTCCGAGACCGCCGCGCCGTAGCAGTAGTAGTAAAACGCACGGCCGTTGAGGGTGGTGAAGTCGTACTTGATCTCGGGCGTCATGTAAAAGCCCGTGACCGACAGGCCCACGCGATCGAGCCAGGCCTGCTTGGTCAGGTCGGCCCAGGGCACCGACTTGCCACCGCCATGGGCGGCGTTGTTGGCAAAGCTCACGGCCTCGGGCTCGCAGCCCAAAAGGCGGGCGGCCACCGGCTTGAGGCGTTCGCGCATTTGGGCGGTGGCGTTCATGATCGCCGCGCCGTTGATGTCGGCACCGCTGGAAGCGGAGGTGGCCGAGGCATTGGGCACTTTTTGCGAGTCGGTGGCGGTCACGCGCACCTTCTCGACGCTGATGCCCAGGCCGTCGGCGGCGACCTGCGCCATCTTGGTGTTCAGGCCCTGGCCCATCTCGGTGCCGCCATGGTTGACGCTGACCGAGCCGTCCATGTAGATCACCAACAGGGCACCGCCCTGGTTGAGGTGGGTGGCCGTGAAGCTGATGCCAAACTTGAGCGGCACCAGCGACAGGCCGCGCTTGCGTCGCTGGTTGCGGGCATTGAAGGCCTGCACCTGCGCGCGCCGCTCGGCGTAGCGGGACTCGGCCTCGACCTGCGCCACCACCTTGTCGCCCACCCAGTCCTCGATCAGCTGGTTGTACTGGGTGGTCATGGTGTCGCTCGTGCCGCTGACCGCCGGGTCCTGGTACAGGTTGAGCTTGCGCACCTCAAGCGGGTCCTTGCCCAGAGTGCTGGCAATGTCCTCGATCACCGTCTCGATGCCGAACATGCCTTGCGGACCGCCAAAGCCGCGGAAGGCCGTGGCGCTCTGGGTGTGGGTCTTGCAGCGGTGGCTGATCAGCTTGAGGGCGGGGATGTGGTAGCAGTTGTCGATGT
>JACCEA010237087.1_pt1 | contig 37523 bp, 31 predicted proteins | sample 7449851 | NCBI WGS metagenome assembly JACCEA01 (sample SAMN15323453, study PRJNA562643) | freshwater metagenome | isolation source: river surface water | place: USA:Blue River Watershed | collected 2017-08-18 | reverse complement strand
TCGATAGCCTTCGGTCAAAGTATTGGTGCACGTATGAGTGCGATGAAAAAACGGTAGGAAAACCGTTTTGCACAGCGAAGCTGCCCGAAGGGCGAGGTACATGGATGTACCGAGTGAACCATTTGGTACCACAACAAATGTTCTCCACTGAAACAGCAGAAGTGCAAGGCATCTCAGCGGTAAAGGCATTAGCGATTGCATCGCAGCAAGGCCAAAAGATCTGGACAATTAACCAATCCAACCTTGATCTTGCGCTGAGTCGAATAAATTTAGGAGCCGATGCAGAAAACGATATTCGCAATGCGGTGTATGCAGGTAAAGTCGCAACTGCTCACGAAGCCAGAATTAATTTCAATGGTTGGATTGGAGAAGGTTATACGCTGATTGACCCAAATACCGGTACGGGCGCTTATATGATTTCGGGTGGGGGGAATGGGGCGATCTTAGTTATCTTAGGGATATCAATGCTGTTGTTATTATTGATTGCAGTGGGGACAGGTTTTGGAACTGTATTGGCACTATTTATTCTGTTCTCAGCTTTAGCGTTAATTAGTGCAGGCATCGAAAGAATTGCTATTGGGCTAGAGAGTAAGACGTGGCAGGCTGTTGGTTGTGGATTTAAATGGATATTTATCAGCTTGGTTGTTGGGAGGCTGTTGGCATTACTTCCCCTTATCGCTCCTCTATTGACTTCCATGCCTTGGATTAGTGAACTATTTAGCACTGTTATTGGTGGAGCGGGAGTATTTGCATGTCTATAGTTCTAAAGCGTTTTTTGCTTTCGGTATTGTTCTTGTCGATAGTATTTATTGGTGGTTTTTTGAAAACAGGGGATTTTTTGTTTTTCTATTCCCTCTTAATGTGGGCTGTTTTTTCTTTATGTACGTGGATTCCGGGACTTGTTCTTGAGCTAAGGAAGAAAAATAGAAACAAATAATTAAGTGGCTATTTCAAATTTTAAGTTAGTCCCGGATCAAGGGGGCAGACTTATTGATTTCTTGATCGTTAACTAAAAACAACAATCCTCAGTATTTATTGTTACCGCAAAGCCCAACTGGTGAAAGCTGTTTGGGCTTTTTTATGATGGTAAGTTTATAGTAATAGCACTAAAAATTAAGGCTCAAAAATCTACATTCCAAGGATATCCTGAGAATCAAGATCAACTTGTGCAATTCGGATATTCCTTCAGGTTTAGTTAATGCTCTATCTGTTTTTTTTAAGCAGTTAGCAGATCACCAATCCATCTAATTGCTTGATTGTTAAACTAATGAGTTAGTCACTCTCTTAGTAGGCCAATCAATTATCAGGTTCGCTCTACCAGAGCTGCCATCCCCATGCCGCCACCGATACACATGCTAACTATCCCGAGTTGCATGTCCCGTCGGCGCAGTTCCCGCAAAATGTGGCCGACTTGACGTGCACCTGTCATTCCAAACGGATGCCCCATACTTATTGCTCCACCATTGACATTCAACTTGTCAGCATCTATGCCAAGCTTCAATTGGCAGTACAACGTAGTAGCAGCAAAAGCCTCGTTCATTTCTATTAAATCTATATCTGCCAGGGTCAACTTAAATTGCCGGAGTAACTTTTCTATCGCAAATATAGGACCTGTACCCATTTCTTCCGGAGGGCAACCTGAGGTGGCGTATCCATGAAAAACACCTAAGGTATTGAGAGCCATATCTGCGGCGAATTGATCTGAGGTTAACAGGCAGATAGCGGCACCATCGGTAATTTGTGAGGAGTTTCCCGCCGTAACAGATCCATTCTCTTCAAATGATGGTGCGAGCTCCGCTAAACCTTTTAATGTCGTATTGGGCCTATTACATTCATCCTGGGAAACAGTTTCGTATTTAATAACAGGATTGCCATCTACATCCAGTTTTTTTGACATCACAGGAACATTCACACTAATAATTTCTTGTTCAAATAAACCAAGCGCTTGCGCATTTGCAATTCTTTGTTGGCTCATTAAAGAATATTCATCTTGCATTGATCGTGATATGCCATATTTTCTTGCTACAACTTCTGCTGTTTTTCCCATTGACGTGAAAACATTTTTTATAAACTCACCCGTGTTTTCATCGGTGTCCATACCTAAATACATCCCGGGTGCGTCTTGCTTTATACGGGGATTGTATAGCTTTCGCGTATTAATATATTTCAGCGTCGTTGAAATAGATTCAACACCACCCGCAATAATAGATTGAGCGCCTCCTGCCGCTATCTGCGTTGCCGCAACCGAAACCGCTTGAAGCCCGGAGGCACAGTAGCGATTTACGGTCGTTCCGGCAACGCGATGGGACATTCGCGAAAGTACAGCGATATTTCTCCCTAAATTCATTCCCTGTGCCCCTTCAGGAAATGCGCACCCAATAATACAATCATCAATATGATGCGGATCTATATCAGGATTTCTGGCCAGAAGCATATCAATACAGTTCGCGGCCAAATCATCGGGACGAGTGTCTCGCAGCGCTCCGCGAAACGACTTTGTGATTCCTGTTCTTAGGCTGTCTACTATTACTGCCTTAGCCATAACGTCTCCTAAAAAACAGCATCAGATGTAATAAAGTTATTGTATGTGGGCGTAACCAATGCGCGATCTATATCATCGGCATCCGTATCAAATTTTTTAATCCAGGAAAACTGGGCCCAGTAGCTCTCTGCTATACCTATCCATGTTTTTAGCATCTCCGGTTCCCCACGAAATTTCGCCATGCTCATGAGTAACCAGCTGAACACCGCTTGACTGTCCTGGCAACTATCGCAATGCCCTGATGTACAACACAAGTTGATAGTTTCCAGATCGGCAGCCCACGCGTTAAATCCGGGCAGCACCGGATTGCCATTTTTGATCCTCTCCTGGTTATCAGGATGATCCACACTGATGCTAGGGCAAACCTCATAGGAAAATTTATCCCAATGGGTTTTTCCAGTGACAATGGAATTGATGTAATAGGGATGGCTTAATACCGTTTTTGGATACAGGTTTTTGACTCGTAGGGCTTCGTTTAGAAGCGCATCGCGATCTTTCTGGTACAAAGGGTCTGCGGAATCGTATTTACTGTAGAAGTTAAACGTGACGCGATTACCATTGTCGTGTATTTTTCTTACAGTTTCCTCAATGTAATCTATGCCATCCTCGGTTATTGCAAAAATAAAACAGGCGCGCGGATCATCACAATAGTTTTCGAGTGCTGTATCAAATAAGCCAGTGAAAGTAGATTTATTAGGTTTGATCGCCCGCAGTTCATCATCCAGCTTTCCACCTCCAAACAAACTGATCAACACTGCCACACTTTCAAATCCTTTAATGGGCATCTTTTTCAAACCATTTGTTGAAACAGTAACGTTGTCCATAATTTCGGTGAACAACTTTACCCGGTCTGGAAACAGGGTTGGCTCCCCTCCGATAATTAACGCAGAGTTGATCCCACGCGCTCTTTCTTTTAATAGAAATTGCTCCAGCCTCTGTAGATCTGTAACTTCTTTTGATTTTTTATCAAAATCATATTCAAAAAACCAACAGCCTTTACATCGAATATTGCATGCGTTGGTGATGAGATATTCAGATACCCGAACATTTTTCGATATATCTCGAATCCGCAGGTATCGTCTAAGGTAGTCGGTATCACCATCCAGGAGTTTGAGTATTGCCAAATCAGATTTTTTCATTTCACAATTCCTTTAGCGGGATTATTTTCTGGCAAGCAAGAGGTGAACGGACGGTTTGATGTAGCATATGTTGCCTGGTAATGCATAACACCAAAACGTCAAATAAACATTCACCATGAAAATTGAAATATTTTATCTATTAATATGAAATTACAAAAATTTCCTATCTTTAAAATCGTCCGGAATTTGCAATCCCAACTTCTCCAGTTTTGGCTTGGTAATATCCATGAAGCGTTGACGAGCCTCTTCATTAGAGTACTGTCTCAAACCCCATTTAATGTATTCTTTGGAACGTTTTGATTCTGACTTTCCAAACATATCCAAGGTGGTAGGCCACCAGCGCTCAAGTGCGATTTGAATCTCTCGCTTTCCTTCTTCTGTTGCACACATGTCCCTGGCAATTCGATATCCGTGTGCCACATGCACTTTTTCCTCCTTAATTACACCCACACACATTTCAGCGATAGGTTTGTAACTGCTTTGCTCCATTTCATAAAGCATTTCCAGAACAGCTGCCTCACCTAAAAAGGAGAACAATGCGCGCTCCGCCCAATTATTAATATGTTGAACGGCTTCGGTGGCGAACAAATTTCGCTCTTCTAATTTTTGATCCAGCATATAACTTGTGTCGACCCCTATATCTGACAACACTTTCGCGCCTTTTATGTAGTGATCCGCCTCTTCGGCAGCTCGCTCACAACACACTTTCTTTTCATTGGCATCATTGGTCATAGGGTAAAAAATATGAATATAATCATCAGCACCTGAAAGCTCGCCTTCCGTATGCACCATCATTTGACGAATCACCAAATTTTGATACTCCTCTGGCATATCGAAAAACTCTTTAGGGCCTGCAACGGAAATTTTTGTTAATTCAGGTTCAAGTGCGAAAGACATAGTTTTCTCCTTTTTGATTGAAATGAACGTTAATTGAGACAGGGTAATAAAGCGTAATGGATAATTATCCGAAGGAATTGTATGGCTTCAATTCACCGGCCTCTACTGCAAAGGGCAAGCTATTATTTGCCGGAGGAAGAGGGCAGGTAGCAGCTTCAGTAAATGCGCAAGGCGGAGAAATAGATCTATTAAAATCTATGGTAAGCGCCGAAACTTTTTCATCCCATAGGTCAAAGGGAATAAATAAAAATCGACCACCACCATAAGAATAATCCCCGTTGGTCTTATCCTTGAAAATAACAAATAGTTGGTTCGCATTGCCTTGTTTAATTACTTCCAATTGGTATTCGTTTCCATTGAAATTGAAACGCAGGTAACCAGGGTTGGATAGCTCATAAGTTCCGCCGAGCGCCAATGATATCGGCATAGTCTTGTCGTGCGGATGCGCAACAAATGTTGCCGGTAACCGAAAAGACTCAGTTTCCGGATACCACTGTAAGGGAGGAAATTGCGTAATTTTTTTTTGGCGACTATCTCGTACTCTCACCGCGAATTTTCCAGATCGACGCAGCAATTCGATACTGATTGAATCGATTCGAATAATACTCGGACTACCACTTTCATCCGAATAAAGCTCACCCTCGCTAAAAGGATGATTGTTTACTGTCACTGATGCGCACGATGTCTCGGCAAAAACTCTGGTTTCATTTGACAGATGAAAGGTTATGCAAAACTGGGTTGAGGACTCTATATGAATATCACATTCTGCAGTTGACCCAATGCGAGTTCTTTCATTTTCTAACCAATATAATCCAACCACGCTAAGCCAACCGTGAGGTGTTCGCAAGGAAGCTTCACGCTGTTGCCGGAAATTCATAAATTCATCGAATACAGTCATATCACTTTCCTCCGGCCAGTTCTGCCGAATTTGCGTACATAGAGTTGATGACTTTGAAAATCAACAATGCGAATAGAGGCATAATTGATAGGCCTATACCTATCATCACTATGCCGGTGATTTGATAACCGGACAGGAGAATCCCCCCCGCAATACTCGCGCAACCCGATGCAATATTTACCAGGACATCATTGAGCCCTTGCACTTTTCCTGGATTTGAAAGGCCTTTTGTAAAATCAGTGAGAATTACGTTGGAAGAAATAAAGCAGAAGTTCCATCCAAGCCCAAGCAAGAAAAGTGATGCAGTCACGACGGCCATTTGCGTACTTGCAGCGATTAACAAATAGGAGCCAGTCAGAATGCATGCGCCGGCGCTGATTACAAACCGACGCCCGACTTTGTCTGAGAGCCAGCCAGCGATATAAGAAGTGCCATACATGCCGACAAAGAAAATCGACAAAATAATTGATATCACTTCGTTAGAGAAACCGAGGTTCTTCATGTAAATAGGAGAAACCGCCATCAATAAAACACGCGACGCTTGTGTTGCTATCACGCATATCATTGCAATGCTGATATTCAGCGTGGAATTTTGTTGCGCGCCGACAGGTTGGCGCCCCCCGCCTTGTGTTACAGGTTGAAGCAACGGAGTAAAAAGGAGCGCGCGCGGGATACTAAACTTTAATAAAGGAAATCCGCTTATATAACAACAAAAGGCTACAATAAACGGAGCCGATAATTGCCCCTCCACTTTTTCAAATAGGTTGCTCATTGCACTGGCAATCAACGGTGCGGCAATTGCACCTATTGTTGCACCAGTCATTACGAACGAAAATGCTTTTCCACGTTCTTGTGGGGCAGTCATTTCGATCGCAGAAAACCGACTCATAAAAATTGCACAGGTGGCCGTACCTATCCCAAGTAAACCAAGGATCATGCAGGCAATTAATCCTGTATACAAAGAGGTAATACAGAGAATTGCCCCTACAAGGCCGGACCAGGATGCTAAATGGAGTAATTGCCCATAACCACATTTGTCCTTCCATACAGCGAAAGGAATGGAAGCTACCGCCGACACACCCAACACTAGTGCGACGGGAATCCCTGCCCAAGTAGAATTGCCGTCCGACAGATGAACGATTGCAATCGCACCTGCAGAAATCACAATGCCAGTACCCGCAGATGCTATAGCCTGGAAAATTGATAAGGAAAGATAAACTTTTCCAGGGATCGACTCCGCATCCTTTAATACTTGACATGATTCATTTCTACGATACCCCGTTCGATAGAGCTCGCGAATTGATTGCAATATCCATGGAATTATCATGAGTCTCAATAAGACAGTGATAAATGTGGATCCCACTTTAGAGTTATTCATCGAATGACTCACTCATTGCTGGCGAAAAGAATTGATTAATAATGGTGTCAATTGTTTTAAAGTTTTCAGGGACAATGAATTCCTGTTCAATACGATGGCCAACCAGCTTTTCAATAAGCATTAGAAAATTCACGAATTGCAATGAATCCAGAACGCCAGTTGCCAGGATGTCCTGATTATCTTCAACCGAAGTCACTGCGTTGTTTTTGTTCATAAGCCAGGTTTTAATTTGCGTTTTAATTTCATGCGACATAGTTATTCTCCTCGCTGTTATCTACCAGGGTCCATAAATTATTTAATTTTGATCTGGCGCGCTTGGTTATGATGTTGTGAATTTGAACTCTCCCCGGGTGGCAAATAAGCTTTTCCCGAAGCTCATAGGGCTCCGCGAATCCAACCCGTTGATAAACATCCGGGTTATAAAAGCCTTGCAGTGAGATTTGGATATAATTGTCGATATGTCTAATCATATTTTTAAGCGTGCAGGTATCAACAGTTTTCAAATTCACTAATAACTCTTCTGCTATTTTCCATCCAATCGCTATATGTCCAACTTCATCCAGATGATGCCGCTCGTGGATTGCTCGAACAAATGTTGGAATGCTATGATTTTTAATGGTGTTTGCGTTAAAAAAATCCCCGATCTCTTCAAATATCAATATCCGCAAGAATGCCAATAGTCGTTCCAGATCGGGCGAAAATTTAGAAGGCATCTCAAATTTCCGGCTAGGAAATACTCCACCGTCATAGCGACGGCAAAATTCTGAAAAGAACCACATGTGTTTATTTTCTTCATCTATAAAATGAATCAAATATTCTTTCATATGCGCAAGATCAGGACGAAAGCAATTTTTTAGGATGGTTTGCAGTAAATCGCTTTCACCATGCGCAAAGATCGAGAAAAGGTTTATCGTCTCTAATTGGCTTAGATGTATCTTTTGATGCTCGGATGCTTCATTGGAAATTTCTGTGTTATGTATAGTCAGGAGATCACCGCCCAACCAGAAATTGTCATTGGGTAGCGTTTCCGGCCATTCAAATATTTCGTAAACGTTATAGAAATTATCCTTAGACCTATCAGCTAGCTTATTAGCTAATTTAGCGCTGTTCATAATCTAAACCCGCATAAGGGTAACGGCGCTGAAGGTCACAAAGCCTCCAACGGCAGTAAGTAGATAACGATTTCCTTGTTGTGTTTTATTTGCCTTTTCCAGATGTTGCAATGCAATAAAGTGATCGCCTGAAAAACAATGCGAGTAGCGGGTGATATTGTCCCGGTAAACACGGTCTTCCGGAAATCCAGCAATTTCTGCAAGGTTTTTCACAACGGAAAAGTTGTAGTTTGGTGTAATCAGAAAATTGTATTCATTTGAGCTGGTCAGGTTATTTTTGTAGGATTGTTGACAAATTTCGCTGAAGCGCCTGGAGTATGCAGTAATGAAATGCAATGCATCTTCAGGGCGGTTGTATTGACTTATTTCCGGTGCATAGAGGTGATCTATCGAATCTATTCGATAGGAATCTTTGCGTACCTCTCTACTTACAATACAGCTAATAAAGGCATCACTATAAACAGATGTGCGGCTTGGCAATATGCGCGATATTTTATTGTCATCCAATGCGTCATAGCCAAAAACAGCGATATGGTTTGCCCGCCCCTCCGCACACAGGAGCTGTGCTAATTGAAGCGCCTGCGTATGATTAGTGCACTGGTTATAGAAAACACCGTATGGAATTGCCCGAGTGATTCCCAGGTCATGCAACGCCATAGGCACATCGCTATGCTGGATATAGGGGTCCAGTGTTGTCGAAAAGAAAATAGTCGCATCGATATCATCAGCCGAGAGTTTGGCTTGTCCTAATGAACGTTCCAGGTTCTCTGTAATTAGTGCGTTCAGTGATGTTTGCAATTTCGAAAAACGCTGTATTCCCAACCGACTCAATTGATGGATTGCGGCCTGATTGTCAATTGCATCTTGCATTTCTTCGATAGGGATCCAGTCACCACACCGATGAGAAAATGAATGAATATAAATTGGTTTTGCGGGAATGGTCATTGGTGCTCTCTATAAAATTCGACAACCATGGGTAGAAGATCTTGCAATGCCTCAGCTGAAATCACTTGAAAGTGGTTTGCATCAATCTCTCGCTTTGTCACATCGGGTAGTGCTTCGAGCCACACATCGCTATGAGATAGCGGCTCCAAATAATCAAGTAATGCGGAATCTCGACGAATAGCATCGATAAATAGAATTGGCGCCTTTGTGGTAAGCGGAATATGCGATGAAATCGCCATATGATTGCTTTTATAAATATTAAATAGTCGCGTTAACATGACGTCACTCAACGAAACATCAATGCCCCGCGCAAGTAACCATTCTTTACCACGCTTTATTAATACGTCATCAGCAGCGTTACCGTTTTCACTTAGGATATGAGGATGCTTCCCTTCGGTGATGTCTGAGAAAAATGCATTAACGAGGGATAAATTTGAAGTGCTTTTGAAATTGCCAGTAGCGGTGGGAACCCAGGTATCCAGAATGGCTACTTTAACCTCTCTTCCTTTTTTGCTGATAATCCGAGCCATTTCAAGGGCTATCAATCCGCCCATGGACCATCCCAAAATTAATATTGGCCCTGCCAATTGTTTGTCAAGAATGGCTTGGGTATATACATTAGCCATCTCCTTGATAGTGGTTAAAGGCGTTTCTTCGCTATCGAGGCCTATCGATTGGACACCAAAAACTTTTCCTTGCCACAATTGCGCAAAGTCCCGATAACAAAATACATTCCCCCCAACCGGATGCACGCAATACACTGTATTCTGGTTTGGTTTATTATTCAGCGCCACTAAATTGCTCGGTCCATTATCCACCAGGGCCTCAATCGCGACGGCGAGTTCTTTTGGTGTCGGCGCATCAAAGATCAAACCAAAAGGAAGTTCTTTCTTAAGTTTTTGACTCAGGATGGAGAGCATTCGAATTGCTGATATAGATGTTCCACCAAGTTCAAAGTAGTTTTGATTCGAGCGTATGGTTGCTACACTCAGTAGCTCCGCCCAGATATCCGTGATGAGCTTTTCCAGTGGTGTCGAGATAGTATCTGGCAATTCGCTAACGGTAGATTCGGCAAGCGAAGCCAGTGCAGACCGGTCTATTTTTTTATTAGCGGTAAGCGGCAGCGATTCCAGGATTATTACCTTGGTTGGTATCATATATTTAGGCAAGTATTCTGATACCTGCGCTAATAAGGAATCAGGTGTCGTGTCAATTTTTAATACCACAAATGACACCAGTTGTTGATTTTGGAGATTTACAATGCTGACGGAGTCCTTTACGGACGATAGTTTTCCGAAAGCTGCATCCAAATCGCCGAGCTCTATACGATGACCACGAATTTTTACTTGCGTGTCCCGCCGACCGAGAAATTCAAGCGTTCCATCCGGCCAATATCGAGCCCAATCTCCGGTTCTGTAAAGACACTGCTCGTTTCCAGCATGCCGAATAAACTGGAGGGACGTGCGCTCCGGGTCTGCATAATATTCTTTTGCAAGCCCCTTTCCGCCAATATAGAGCTCACCGGGTACCCAATCGGGGGCATCTTCCATTTGTGGGGTTAGCACACAGAAATACTGGTTCGTTAATGGCTTCCCGTACGGTATGCTCGTCCAATCCGCAGGGACGTCTTTCACAATATGATAGTTGGACCAAATCGATGCTTCTGTTGCTCCGCCCATACTGATCAATTCACTTTGCGGTGCAAGCTTTTTTATACGATCAGGTAAGCTAATAGGGATCCAATCACCGCTCAAAAAAATGTTCGTCAAATTTTGTAGTGCATCCAGCTCCCGCAATTCACAATATTCAACCAACATTTCAAAAAAGGCTGGCACACTATTCCAGACACTGACTTTAAATTCTTCGATCAACGTGCATAGATGAATTGGATTTTTTGACAATTTATGATCTGGCAATATTAACGTTGCACCAGAGCTAAACGTCCCGAAAATATCGTAAACCGACAAATCAAAATTCAACTCGGAAACGCCAATAATTTTGTCCTTGTCCGTTACATTGAATCGTTGATTGATATCGACGATTGTATTCATAGCGCTTTCATGGGTAATAGCCACACCCTTGGGTATACCAGTTGTTCCAGAGGTGAAGATAACGTAACCAAGATCGGACGGTACTTGAGAAAACCTTACGTCGAAGTTTGCTTCAAAGTGTTTATCGTAGGTTGGTACTTGAATTTTTGTAACACCTTCAAATTCCAGCGCTCCTATGCCATCAGAATTATCCAGAGTGTAAAGAAACCGGAGATTACATTTATCAACGATTTGCTTAACCCGCGTAACTGGAGTGTCTATAGCGATAGGCACATAAACACCTCCCGCCAAAAGAATTGCCAGGGTCGCGGTAATTTGCTCGGCACTCTTGGGAAGGAATACACCTACCAATTCATTCTTATGGAGCTGGCGTGCTGTTAACTCTCTGGCGCTCGCTTGAGCCCAGGCTAAAAGCTCAAGATAACTCCAGGAATAGTCGAGAGTCCGCAGGGCTTGCTGCTGGGGAAACTTGAGTGCACTAGCTACTAAAGCTTGGTGAAGTAGAATATTCGAGTTATTGTCTTTGCTAGTATTATTTACGAGTGTACGGATTTCTCGTTGTCTGGATGGTAACAAGTCAGGAAGTTGATGCGTCCAGGCTGATGAATTTTCAGATGAAAGATGGCCCAACAAATTTTGATAGGCTTCCAGCATACTGCTTATAAAATCCAGGGGAAGAATATCCTCGCGCGCGTCCCATTGCAGAATTAAATCTCCGTTATTTTCTAAAATTTGATGATCGAGCAGTACATGGGGAGTTTGCAATCCACTTTCTACTGGCTGCCAGCCAAATTTTTCCATGAAAAATGCTGTTTCATGATCGCTTTGGGAGCCTAAAGCGCTCGCAAAAACCACTGGCATTAGTGGTTGTCCATCCGTATAGCCTTTTTGCGCGGCTAATTTTCTCAGCACATCTGTTCCGGATACGGCTACATGCTCCATATCTGAAAACAGTTGCTGTTGCAAACTCAATGCATTCTTCGAAAAAACACCAGCGTCAAACTTTACTTCTAATAAAAGTGTATCGCTTAAACATCCAACCAATTTGTCGACGTCAGGATGAAATGGAAATCGATTTCCATGCATCATATTGAGCGTGAAATGATTTTGTCCGGTCCATCTGGACAGAATTTCAGAGAACACTGCACACACCGCTACAGTCGGAGTAATGCCGAACGCAGCGGCATTCCGCTTCAAATTTTCCCATTTAACTTTTGGCAACATGAATGCGTGACGCTTCATGATTACCGAGTCATTTGAATGCGATTTTGTGGCGCGATTTTTAGGAAGTTCCGGTGCGCCCGGCAACGTTTGCAAGCGCGCATCCCAGTAGGTTACCGCATTCATATAGCTCGTGTTGCTGCTACTGCGATATGCAGCCAAGTGCTGGAAATAATCTAGCGGAGTGCAATTTATTGGCTCAACACCCTTGCCGTTGTAGATAGCCCATAGATCATTGGCAAATACGTCAGCGGACATACCGTCCATGATAAGCAGGCGCCCCACTAATATAATCGAAACGCGCTCATGGTCTTCATAAATTCCTATGGCAAGATGAGGGCCATCGCTAAGGCTTCCCAGTTGTTTTTGAGTGTCTTCAACACTCTTACGTTGAATCTTCTCTTTTTCAGCTTGAGTGAAAGTCGATATATTTTCTCTGGTTATCGCAACCGCCGATTGTTCACCAAGGGAAAGCATCGCATTCTTGTCAAATCGAGCTCGAAATATCGGATGGCGATCAACAGCCTTAACCAAAGAGTCTATGAACTTCTGAACATCCAGAAAATCTGTCGCATAAATAGCACTCCAGGTCCCTGGGCCGCCCATCTCATAGTGGCGATATTCGCCATACCAGTAAGCTTGCTGTAACGGGCTCATCGCTGCCAGTGCGGAATCTGACGATGATGCTCCTATTAATGGTGATGTTCCTATTAATAAAGCCGAATTGGATTCCACGTTGGATTCAGATGCCCGAAGCTTTTCTGAAAGGTAATTCTGCAGGGATGATAATGTGCTGTGTTGCAAAACACAGGTTAACGGTAGCATCAACCCCAGTTTTTCCGACAGTTGCCTGGAAAATTCAATTCCACTAAGTGAGCTTCCCCCATATTCAAAAAACGTCGTCTCTGGACTTGCCTGGGAGATGTCCAGCTTCAAAAATTTACACCACAGGTCTATTAATGTTGACTCTATTGCATTAGCCACTCTCTAATCTCCGCAAACCATAGGTCCAAAGCCACATGCGCTAACCGCGAAATTATTCAAGCAAAAGTTATCCCAGAGCGCTAATCAGTGATTAGCGCCTCACGCTTGTAAAATAGGGAAAAAACTCTATCAAGAATCAAAACTTTCCAAGCAAGCAATCAACATCCAAATACTACTATTTGAAATTTTATTACGTGGCTTGCCACCTGGAATGTCACTGCTATCGGTCGCGCTTGTTATTTAAATTGCTCATGTATTTTCCTTATGCAGTAATTTGTTTTGCTGAAAAAAATCTGATCAGCCATTGTGGATTTCAAGAATTTTTAATTTGAAAGCTAACCCGGAATATCTTTATTTTTTATAAACATGAAGGCAATAACACTGTTACTTTTTACGCTAATATAAATTTGTTTTAATTGCAACACTGTTTATTTTGAAACATAAAAATAGCAAGTCATTGACACCTAAATTTGTTTACTTTTATGTTTTATGTGTCAAGATCTAATAAATATTTACGTTTTTGCTGCTAACTAAACACTTAAAGCCAAAAAAATAATAATTCATTGGCGTTAAATTCTTTAATTTTTAAGGAGAAGAAACCGTGAAGTTTATTTCGAAGCAAGAAGCAAAGGAAATTGCCGAGCATCATGTTTCTGTTTGGAATACCCATGATCTTGAAAAAATTATGAGCTTATATTCCGAGTCTATTGTTCTTGCGTCCCCACTAGCAGAAAAGATAACTGGCACACCAAGCGTTAATGGTAAAGCCGCTGTTAGAGATTATTTTGGCGCCGGAATAAAAAAATATCCGGACCTGCATTTTTCCCTTATGGGCATTTATGTTTGTGTAAATACCATCGTTCTTCATATGACAGGTGCCAACAACAACTCATTATGTGAGGTGCTTCACTTTAATTCTGACGGCCAAATCGAAAAGGTAATGGCGCATTACGAATGCTAATTCCGCATAGGCTATCAAGCATCGAGTGTTCTTCGTGTGTGGCATGATTTTTCGAGGGAATTATGGGTAACCGTGAGCGTAATGAGCCCCCTATATACATAGGATCAATGGCTTACCAGCTGGGCGAGATTGCTTGTGACATCCGCAAGGATGTTCAATGTGCCACCGGGGAGGAGCAGCGGTGGTTGGAGCTTCTCATTGAAAATGGCATGGTCCATTATTTTAAGTCTCGTCATTGCAGCCTGGATAACGCAGGCGATGTAGTTGAGTCAGTTTTGAGTCAATTTCAATGCAGTCCTGATGAGGTGGATGCAATTATTTTTACCAGTTACAGTTACAGAAGTGCCTACCTCCATGCCGATTTAAAAAAAGACAAACTGAATTTTTCTCGCTATATCAATTCCTGTTTGCAGCGAAAAGTAAAATTGAAAAATGCTACATTCTTCGGAACTTTTTTGGCTGAATCAGGCAATTTTGTGAGTCTCTTGCGCGCAGCACGAAACCTGATTCGCGCTGAAGGGAAGAAAAATGTTCTCTGCGTTAATGTTGATCAGATTCCGCATCATCCCACCCAGCGACGTGGCGCATTATCGGGTGTTATGACCAATTCGGATGTTGCTATGGCCTTCATGGTATCGTCAGAAAAGGGAGATTTTAACCTTGAGTCGCTTCATCAGGTTTTCAATCCTTATCTCAATACCTTGGGGCGAGGGGATGGCTTAAAAAAACAAATGGAAATTATGCGCGGTATTACTGACTCGGCCGCCAGTACACTGAACCAGGCGGACTGCAGGCCGGATGATTATCAGTATCTTATCATCAATAATTATTCTTTGAATTTAATGCAGCAATTCGCCAGTTATATGGGATTTTCATCAAATAAACTAATGGTAGAAAATTTACCCAAATTTGCCCATGCATTCACTGCCGATAACATTATTAATCTAACCACTATAGCTCCCAAATTAACATCAGGTGACAGGGTGTTTATGTTATCTGGAGGTACGACTAACTGGGGCTCCTGTAGCGTTCAAAAAATATGACTCTGATCAGGATATGAGAGATATGAAAATAACACCAGAATTTATTAATGATCCGTTCCCTGTGTACAGAACATTGCGCCAAACGGGGCGAATGCATTGGAGCGAAGCGAATGGCGGAACCTGGATCTTCCCTTGTTATGAAGATGTAAGGGAATTTCTAAAATGTGAGCGCTTCTCGGCACAAATGAAGGCTGAGCATTTTGTTAACCAGTTTCCTGAAGAAATCAGGCCCGACTATTCGGAGTTCAGTCGTTTTGTAAAAATGTGGATTGTTCTACTTGATGGGGCAAAACACGATAAATTGCGGCGCCTGATGAATCGGGGTTTTACGCCTAGATTTATCGATATCATGCGCCCCAAAATACAGGCAATAGCAGATGAACTTGTTGCGAATATGCAAGGTAAGCAAGAAGTTGATTTCATGGAAGTATTTGCCAAGCCATTCCCTGCAAAAGTTATTGCAGCAATGCTGGGTGTTGGTGATGAAAATTATCGCGATTTCACCGAATGGGCTGATGCTATCGTAGAGTTCACCGGGTCATTGGGGCCAACTGTTGAAATGTTAGACAAAGCAAACCACGGTTTGTTTTCAATGATGGAATTTTTCAGAGCAGAAATTCCCTTTCGCAGAAACCTCGATACCGCAGACCTGATAGGTTTGCTTATTCAAATTGAGGAAAATGGAGATTTATTAACAGAGGAAGAAGTGATTTCCAATTGTGGCCAATTGGTTTTTGCAGGCCATGAAACTACCCGTAACCTGGTTTCTACGGGGCTTTATGCGCTACTTCAGAATCAGGAGCAGTTTGCCAAGCTAAAGGCACAGCCAGAGTTGATGCGCAACGCCACACGGGAAATGATGCGCTTCACCAGCCCTCTCCAAATGGTGAAACGTGTTGCACAGGAAGATTGTGAAATCTATGGTAACAACGTTAAGAAGAATCAGGGCATCATTTTGTTATTACAATCTGCTAATCGCGATGAACAAAAATTTGCAGATCCTGATCGTTTTGATATCGAGCGCGACAATGCTAAAGATAACCTCGCATTAGGATTTGGTCCTCATGTGTGCCTGGGCGCAACCTTGGCTTATCTCGAAGCAGAAATTGCATTCGCTACGCTCTTTCGGGCTTTTCCCAATATGCGCCTCACCGATACGCCACCTGTTTATAATGCAAATCCGTTTTTACGTGGATTTTCTAGTCTTCAACTTCGACTGGTCGATTAATGCTTGCTATGAAAAATTCATGTTACTTACGGGATATTATTTTTTGGGAGGCCAATCCTTGTGGGCCAGACAACACTGATTCCAATGCTTCAGGGTCACTTGATCGGGCAGCGCTCTGCGTGAAAGAGTTCTTTCAAACCTCGTCAGTGCACCAGAACGAAGTCGATCTGGTTGTTTTGGCTACACAGGCATTCACCAGCGATGGGCCACTGAAGCAGGCCCATAACATCATTATGGATAATCACTACAATGTGAAATTTAATCAACGTGTGTTGTTTGAAAATGGATTAGTGAATATTCAGCTTCATGGCTGTTATACGTTGGTCTCCGGTGACTGGTTGTCTGCGTTACGTATTGCACGTAATTTTAGTTTTGCTGAAAACTTAAATAATATCTTAGTAATTGTTATTGATGATCCATATGAGGACGATGAAAGCCAATCGAGCGATATGCATATTGCTGTGTTTTGTATTTCTCAAGAATCAATAAAAGGGTGGCAGCTTGTTGACCTTAAACAGTATGAAATTGATGATGATATACCTCCGGAACTGACGGCAAATGTTGATAAGCAATTTGCTTTAGGCCAGACGGGCATGGAACAGTGCAAAATCCACCATTTTCTTTTGGATACCGGAAACAGCTTCATCCACCCTGGCGAAAACGGAATTCTGTTACGGGAAGGTAACCTATTGAGCAGTTTGAGGGCTCTCACTGAATCAAATACGACCTCTCGTTCGGTTACACAAGTGTCTCATCGTTGTTACTCTCAAATGACCATCGCGTCGTTTTTAAATATATCTTAACGTTATCTGGTGATTGGTTATTTGCGGTTTTCCTAGAGATTTTCCATGAATATATTTTTTTATCGCTCATTTAGTGCGTTAACTTTTATGAAAGTCTTTTTCTGCGGGTTAGGTGCCACGTTGGTGATGGATTTTCTTAATAAGGTTGGGGCTCTTCTGGGATGGGTTTATCGAATGGATTTAAACTTCCTAGGATGCGTATTTAATGGTTGGATTAACGGTGTGTACGAATTTAAAACCCCGGCAGAATTGCTAGCCTCCGGAGGTACAAAATTACAAGGGATGGTAGGGCACTATTTAATAGGCGTTTTTTTTGCAATTCTTCTGTTTATTGTGTCCCGTATATTTTTGTTGAATAAAAGAGAAGTAGCTGCGGCGGCATTAGTACTTGGGCTTTCGGCAGCCGTATTTTCACTTATTATTATTTTCCCCTCCACCGGGTTAGGTATTTACGGTTGGAAAGGGGGAATGGGATTGTTTGGTACCAGTTTGTACAACCATTTGGCCTATGGCTTTGGTTTGGCAATCTTTTTTCATTTTACCCATTTAGTAGATGTGAATAAATCGTGAAAAATATATCTTTCGATCTCGGTGTAAGGAATAGGTTTTTTTACATATCCCTGATGATTCTTTCTGTAATCATAGGGTTTTATTTTTTTTGTTTCATGTTCATCGCCAAAACCGAAGCTGAGCCGCGCAAAGTGCCTGAGCTTATTGTTGATGTGGAGGAAATAATTCCACAGAATGTAGTCAGGGAAAGGGAGTTCGACGCTCAACTTGCTCCGGTAAAAAGTGCAGAAATACGCCCTCAGCTCGCCGGAATAATCACAGATATCCTGTTCGAGGAGGGGGCCGTTGTCAAAGAGGGGCAACGACTCTTTATTGTTGATCCTGATCTTCAAAAATCTTCGTTAAGCGTCGCTGAAGCACGCCTTGCTGCTGCTTTGTCTAAAGCAGAAATGGAATCCAATTCATTGATGCGAGCCAAGGCACTTTTGGAAAAGAAACTGATTTCTCCCAGTGCTTATGATTCCTCCCAAACCTCACATGCGGTTGCTGTTGCCGAGGTAGACCAGGCGAAGGCTTTGTTGACGCAAGCAAAAAAGGGGCTTGAGTACGCTTACATAACAGCGCCGATTGATGGCCGGATTGGCCGAGCTGAATTAACGGTAGGAAATGTCGTATCTATTGGAGCGTCGGCGCCCTTATTGACAACGATTGTTGAAAACAACGAATTTTATGCGGATTTTCATCTGGATGAACAGACTTACATGGACATCACTCGTGATAGTGCGCCGCTTAATACCCATTTTGTTCGAATCACCCGTCTCGGTGCTAACGCAGTTTCTTATAGCGGTGAGTTGGTTGCGTTAGACAATCAATTTGATCGCCAAAATGGCACCATTCGGGCACGGGCAAAGTTTAGGAATATTGACGGGGTGCTGAGAATGGGCATGCACGTTACGGTTTTATTAGGGATTTCACAGGAACAAGCACTACTCGTTCCCAATAAATCTATCGGAACCAGCCTGAATAAAAAATATGTTTATCTCATCAGTAGCGAAAGCCGGGCAGTTTATCGGGAAGTTGTTCTTGGTGATCCCCTAAATAACCACCACATTGTTGTAAAAGGTATTCGGCCTGGCGATAAGATAATCAAGGGCGGATTACCCAGAATTCGTCCTAATTCCAAAGTCATAATTGCAGCCAATGAAAGGCGTTAACCATTATTAAATTCACTGATTCTCTCAATTCCACTATTAATAAATAGAATTTACATACGCTATGACTATTTTGCGATTTTTGATCGGTAGGCCGGTGTTATCGATAGTGTTATCCTTAGCTATATTTATTCTGGGCTTGATATCATTTTTTGAACTGCCAATCTCCGAATATCCCAATCTCACGCCTCCGACCATTATAGTCACCGCCCAATTTCCAGGAGCCAATCCTTCAACGTTGTCTGAAGTTGTTGCTGCCCCGTTGGAAGAGCAGTTAGTTGGTTTGGAAAAATTGTCTTACATGTCTTCACAAGCAACAGCAGATGGCCGTCTCACTACAACACTGACTTTTTCCTACGATACTGATTTGAATGTCGCGTTACAGCTGGTTCAAAATCGCGTTTCCAGTGCTTTATCTCGCTTGCCTGAAATTACACAGAAGCTTGGTGTAAAGGTTTTAAAGAATACCCAAGAGTTAACCATGGCAGTTCACTTAATCTCGCCAAATAAGACCTATGACGAATTATATCTTCGAAACTTCGCGATGATGCATGTTAAAAAGGAACTGGCTAAAATCAAGGGCGTAGATTCTGTTGCACTTTTCGGCTCGGGCGAATATGCGATGCGAATTTGGCTTAACCCGGAGCGGTTAGCCCAGAGAAACTTATCCCCCAATGATGTTGTAACAGCCCTGCAAGAACAAAATGTCCAGGTTTCCAGTGGGCTGATTGGTGAAGCACCAGATAATGATTATTCTGTTTTACAGAAACCATTTGACATTCGAGGGCAGTTATCAACGCCTGAGGCATTTGGTGAAGTTGTTATTCGCACAGATAGGGATGGCCAATCCATTTTCTTAAAGGACATAGCCCGGATCGAACTGGGTGCCAATAATTATGGATTGAAGGCGCTGTTAAATAATCAACTGGCAGTGGCCATGTTCATCTTTCAGGCGCCACAGTCCAATGCAATTGATATTTCAGATGCTGCTCGTGCAACTATGCAGGAGTTGTCTAAAACATTTCCCGAGGACATTGAGTTTCGTGTTGTTTATGATCCTACCGTTTTTGTTAAGAGCTCAATGCGCTCTGTTTTCTTTACCCTCATAGAGGCGCTATTGCTTGTTTTTATCGTTGTGATTTTATTTTTGCAGCAATGGCGTTCATCGCTCATCGTTTTGTTGACAATTCCTGTCTCTGTTGTCGGTACATTTTTTTTCATCTACTGGTGCGGTTTTTCCATCAACACCCTTACTCTTTTTGGCCTTATTTTGGCTATCGGAATCGTGGTTGATGATGCGATTGTCGTAGTGGAAAACGTGGCGCGACACCTTGATCGGGGGTTACCACCCGCGCAAGCCGTTGACAAATCCATGAGTGAAGTAGGAGGTGCTATTTTCGCTATTTCTGCAACCCTGGCGATTATTTTTGTTCCTGTATCATTTGTTGATGGGCTTGCAGGAAAGTTTTATAGCCAGTTTGCATTGACAATCGCAATTGCGGCAACGATCTCTGCATTTTGCGCGCTAACCCTGACTCCAACTCTGGCTGCAATATTGTTACGCCCCCAGTCTCAAGGTATTGATCGAGTTGATAGGGCTTTGCATCGTTTTTTGGGCCGCTTTTTTGGCGGGTTTAACAGGCTATCCAATTCATATTCATCGCAGTATGGACGACACGTGCAAACTATTATGGAGAAACGAGGAAAATTTATTGCTATCTACCTGGTTTTGGTCGGTGTGATGTTGGGGCTCGTCTATCTCGTACCCAAAGGATATCTTCCAAGCCAGGATAAGCAATACTTGATTTCAGTTGTTCAGCTTAATGAAGGTGCCACGCTTGCACAAACAACCGAAGTGGTGAAGGAGATGGCAGCTATTGGATTGAAAGAACCTGGCGTGGTTGATGCGGTTCAGTTTCCAGGGCTAAGCATTAATGGATTCACCAATAGTTCCAGCCAGGGAGTTGTTTTCTTTGTGCTGGATTCGTTTTCCCAACGTCGATCTCAACTGCTTTCTGCTGAGACAATCGCGCGTAAATTGCAAAAGAAATTCATGAATGTGGAGGAAGCGTTTGTTGCAATATTTCCTCCACCTGTCATCTTGGGTTTAGGCAATACCGGGGGCTTCAAATTACAGTTGGAAGACCGCGGTGGAGTGGGTAATGAAACTTTGCGCAACACAGTAAAAGCTATTCAGCGCTCATCTATGAGCTATGAAGAATTGTTTGGGGTTTATTCCAATTTTAATATTAATTACCCACAATTGAGCGTCGATATTGATCGCAAGAAATTAAAAAAACTGGGGTTGACCTATAAAAATGTGATAGATGCTATACAAATTTATTTTGGCTCTTTATACGTAAACGATTTTCGTCAGTTTGGACATGTGTATCAGGTTATCCTCCAGGCCGACCCGACATTTCGAAGCAGTCCGCCCGATCTGTTAAATATTAAAATACCAAACCAGGATGGGGAAATGGTTCCACTATCCGCCGTATTGCAAATCAACGACACTTTTGGCCCTGAGAGTTCTACCCGTTACAACACTTATTTATCTGCAGATATTAATGGCTTTGCAGGTATGGGTTATACATTGGGCCAGGCGGAAGAGAAAATGGTTTCGTTATTGGAGCAAATATTACCTGATGGTTTAACGTATGAATGGACAGATTTAAGTTACCAGGATAGAACTTCTTCCAATTCTCTTGTGTATGTCTTGCTCATCAGCATATTGTTTGTCTTTTTATTACTAGCGGCTTACTACGAGAGCTGGTCGCTGCCCTCTGTTGTCATTCTACTTGTCCCCTTGTCTGTGTTATCCGCCATGGTCGGTGTCATTATGTGTGACAGTGATAATAATGTTTTTACCCAGATAAGCTTGTTCGTATTGGCAGGCTTGTCCTGTAAAAATGTCATTTTGATTGTTGACTTTGCTCGCACGCTCGAAAAACAAGGCAAGTCCCATTACCAGGCAGCGTTGATATCCTGTCAGCTTCGCTTACGCCCTGTGCTCATGACTTCTGTTGCATTTATTGCAGGAGTGTTACCAATGGTTTTTTCATCGGGAGCAGGATCTGAAATGCGCAACGTTATGGGAGCCACCGTTTTCTATGGTATGGTCGGTGTAACCGTATTTAGTTTGTTTTTTACACCTATTTTTTATTCTCTTGTGCGACAACTTGAACAACCGGGATTCTCCCGTCCTTGAACTGCAGCATTTATGGAAGCCTAATTTATAGGCGTGAAAAAAAGCCGGCCTTTTTCAATTATTTGTAATTTGCTGCAGCCCTGATAACTAAGCCGCTTGAATCAAAGAAAAATACTTCTAATGCAGGTCCGCTAACACTCTTATAAAGGATTGCGACACTATCAACGCCAACAAAATAGTCAATCAACTCGAATTTTAGATTCGGAAATAGATTTAATGCCTTAGACCAATACTCCCTTATTTTTGATTTACCATCTAGAAGGCCGTTGTCCAAGTTCATAATTTTAATGATTTTCGGTGATGACATTCTAAAATCATCATGATAATGAGAAAGTACGTCTTCTAAACTATGTGAATTCCAAGAGTCAATCCACGCTCTGGCAAATTTTTCTGCAAACTCTTTTGTAATCATTACTAATTAAATCTCCACGGTTTTTATGAAATTTTACGTATGTTGGTGTGCTTGGATACTTTTGTTTTTAAAAAGCCATTTTATTAGAGTGTGCTAAAATTGACTAATGACTGAAAATGTCGAGATTCCATTTATTTGTAGTGCATGTGTACTCGGCAATTATGTTACTGTCAAAGGGCTCACTAAATTTAGGATTATATTGTTTTCTTACCTTACTGTAAAAGCGCTATCTCGAGTGACTTTAGAAAGGCATTCTGCCTAATATACGTGTTAACGCAATTTCAAAGTCATGCGCCTGAGAACAGATTTTAAAACCATTGTCTAATTTTAATGCATCAGTAATCTTCAAGTATCCGTTGACCTTATCGAAAGGTAATATATAAGATTAAAAATAACTAAGCTGAAAGCAGTTGTAATGTAGATGATAACGGGATTCTACAATAAAGCTCTTTTAAAATAAAAATAAAAATAAATTAATTTTTTGGAAAATCTTTGGAATCAGATATTGATTTAAACGAAAATGAAATTCATTGTTGGTTAGTCAAAACTGATCAATTTTCTCCCTCGCTATTAGTAGAATATCTGAAGTTTTTGCCGTGTAATGAAAGGCAAAGAATAGATAAATGCGAATGCTTAAATAATAAAAACGAAATGATTTTAGCTAGGGTTATGCTCAGATATGCACTTTCACTTTATGAAGATGTGCCGCCAGAACAATGGCAATTTGATTTTGGCAGGAATGGTAAACCAAGAGCATCTACCGAACAATTACGGATACAGTTTAATATTAGCCACAGTGGGGGGGGTTGTTGCAATTGCTATTTGCCGCAATCATGAAATTGGAATTGATGTTGAGAAAATAGTGGATGATAAAATGCTGTTGGATTTGGCATTTAGGTATTTTTCACCTTCTGAGTATGCGGATATATGTGCCCACGGCCAATCTCAAATTGTACGCTTTTTTGAGTATTGGACACTTAAGGAATCTTTCAGTAAGGCCAACGGTGCTGGTTTATATATTCCATTAAATCTATTTAATTTCTCCATTGGAGTTTCAAGTTACGATAATAGGATTAACCGCAATATACAGACAACTCAAAAGGGTAGCAATATTGCTTTCAGAGTTGGGCGAATTGGTTGGTAAACATTAATAACATGCATTGTATGGCTATGACCGTACATAAACACAAAATTTCTGCGAAAATACGTTTCTTTTCTTGCGCACCTTTTATCACGTATGAGGAAATAACATTACCCTTCTATTGATCGTAGAATCTACATTTTCAACTTTTGTCGATTGTTGTTTAGTCTAGTATTTTAAACAGACAACACAGGATGCTAACTTAAATGGGAGTTTTGGTTATAGATGCATAGCTAGGTTTAAACTAGTCGCGCGAAAATTTGTGAGCTGAAATAAATCCGGAAGCTTCGCTCGTGTTGGCGTATTTGACAAAGTACATTCAGTATCATTAATTATTGTCACGAAATTTTAATTTTTCGATAAACCCCTTACTGTAGTATCACTAATTATTGTCATGCGACACCCACAGAAATTCGATCAGATTATCGATATCGCTAATTATCTAGCTAATACAGGTGTCGTTTATAGCAACCATAGTGGTACAGAATGTTCGATTGCATTTATGGAGGGACTTGCAAAACAGAGGGAGCATGATAGATTTTTTTTCGATAAGTTTGTCATATCTCATAAATCGGTTGAAAAAACAAATGAGAAACCGGCTCATTCTCAGACTCTCGAAGTGAAGGAATTGAAAATGGATCAAATCCCTTTTAATCCAAAAGTAATTCAACTAACAGCAGGAGCTATAGGTCTTTCAGCTGCGTTGGTAGCTTACCAGTCATTTTCGACAGGAATAGAAGTATACAAATATCTGCCATACATTTGGGGTGCAGTAGTTACAGTGGGTATAAAGTTCACCGCTCCAAGAGTGCCTTTTTCAGAAGCAATATTGTGCATAGTATCTGCTCTCGCACTTAATTTCCTATGTGGCTTCCTTTTTTCTGCGGTATCCCCGTTTTTCTATTTTGTAGAAGGGGCAGCGATCGAAGCTCTGTGCGTTCTTGGCTTCGGAGCAAGATGGGTCCGAAAGGGCTACATTCCTCCATGGGCAAATCGCTGGTAATACCGGAGTAATTGGAAAATGGGATTACACTCCATTGAGTATAGATTGAAGACTGTGAGTTATTTCAAATAGAGCTCGCTGTTGTACAGTGAGTCTCTTAAAAATTTACGCGAATTAAAAGGAATTCCCATGAGCTCGTCCGAAGACCCTTTCTCTGAATTCACTGATATAGAAACGCCATTGAGTCGACTGGCCCATTTCGCGGGGCGGTATCAGAAAATACTGTCATCTATCAGTATCGATTTCCTGACCCAGGAGACGAAGGCAACGCAACGCAATCTTCTGTTAGTATCAGTCGCTACCGCACTCATAATCAATGGTCAGCTTGCTATAAAGGCTGATGATATCAAAGGACCATATAACGTAACACTTGGCTTCAGTGGTAACGGACTGCCTGAAGTTTTCGCCTGTCTAATCATCTACTTGCTCTTTTCGTACGTTGTTCGCATTCACACAGACTGGATTCAGTATTCGCTTACAACGGAGGCGTCAAATCTTCTATTGAAGGATCTTGAGGAAAAGTTCCTTCCGCTGCCTGCTCAAATGCCAAGTCCCGGTGAATCGGCAAGCGCCATTCAGGCAAATATGAACAAGGCGTGGGGCGAACCGGAGCTAAATGTCGATGTTGCAGAATTTCAAAAACTTCGCCTAGCCGAACAGAAATTAGAGCAATCAATCTTGAATCGAGACTGGCTAGAGAAACACGTACGACGAATTCGTTCTAATCTATTTTTGCGGGCCATTATTGATTTTATCTTTCCTGTGCTACTCGGCATCTATGCAGCGGTGACGTCTATTATTCAGCTCTAGCTCTATCTTGAGCTCAATAATAAAAAATGTGACCTAACGACCTATCAAGCTAACTGGCTTAGTGGTTCTCAACTACCGCTTTTGGTGTGCGCCGTGATAAGGCGGGAACCAAAAATACGAAACTGCCGCCGACACAGCCGACACTGACGCGAATACCGATGATTTGCCATCGGATGCTGAAATCATGGCCGCGATCGCGGCCAGCGAGATCGCATTAGAAACTGCGCCCACTCATATTCGTGACACTATTGAGGAAACTCTGGAGTCTGCAGAGGCATCGCCGGAGGCTGTGAAAGACACCACTGACACTGCAACTTCAAACACACCGGAAACTGGTGCAGTGGTTGAGAATGTAGGATTGGTTCGGAATCTGGATTTTGAAGCACCGGATACTGCACAGAAGTTTTTAGCCTGGCTGCAACGCGGTTTATTGGAAAAAACCATTCTGATCAATAACAACGCTGCAGAAGTGCATGTGGTGGAAGAGGGTGTTTTTTTACTGGCCCCGGCAATCTTTAAGACATTTCTACGTCTGCATAATCTACCCGAAGACAAACACAAGAATCTGTCAAAGCGATTTGGGAATCTGCGCAAACACATTCGCAATGGTGATGTAAATATTCACCCGTACTGGGTTAGTTCAACGAATAGAGCCGCCAAAATAAATGGTTGGTTACTGCCCTACAACGTCATCTATGAGCATGACTACCCGGTACCGAAACCCAACAAATACGTAAAAAAAGAGCTGGGCAGGGAGGTGAAAAATGGTTGACGCTTAAAAACATATGCTCAAATGATATGAGAAATTAGTCACATTATTTTGGCGTTGAAATTATCAAATTTATATTTCTGAGTATATTTCGCCGCCGTAAATCTAGCCACGGTTATGAGGTTTTCTCATAAGGGCTGTAGAAGCATGGAGATCTTCATGATGAGGAAAATTTTAGAAGTTGCAAATGAATTTGCGGAGATCAATATTTTTAATGATCACACTCACAGAACAATTCAGGACAAAGTGAAGGTATTTTGTGAGCGAAGCGGGGCGGTGTATTTGAGTGATGTGAGTTTAGCCAGTATCACTCGCTTCAAAAAATCTACACTTGAAGTTGCTAAACCTGTTACTTACAACGGCTATATACGGTACATGAGACTGATCATGGACTATGCCAAATCTCAAGGATATATCGATCAAAATTTATTTAAGTCCATCCGTTTGGCGCCTGTTGGAGTGGCGCCACGAAAAGTAATGGAGCTGGAGTTAATTGATAGGGCCTGTTTGCAAATTGTCCAGAAACCGCATGAATACCGCCCGCATTGGTTTTGGTTGGCTGTGATTTACACCCTGTACTATTCGGGAATGCGAAGGCGTCAGCTAGTCACGTTGAAGCTGAAAGATATTGATTTTGAGAACTCATTGATTTCGCTTAGTTACGAGGGTTCGAAGACGCACCGAAGCTGGGTTATACCTATGCACGAGAATGTATCTGCCAGGCTCCATGATTTGATTTTGAGATCTGAAGCTGCCCTGGGGCGCAAACTTAAAGATGATGATTTCCTTTTTTCGGCCGGCCGCTTTTATCCTCGTTACAAAGTTATTCGTGGAGGTGGTATGAAAGGGGAGGCGATAACTGGTTTTTTTAAACGCCTTGGAAAAAAGCTCGATCTTCCGATTGGTGCACACCGTTTTCGCCATACTTTGGCGACAGAATTGTGCAATCCACCAGGAATAGATTCACCGGATATATTTGCGGTGCAAGCGTTACTAGGTCATACGAGTATCCAGACAACCCGGAGCTACACCGAAACGAGTAGTGCGCGTATGGAATCTTTGATGAACAAAATGCGTGAGCCCTTTTCTAAAAGTTATGTTTGACTTTTAGAATTTTGGCGGCAATCATAGAAGGGTTCTTCGCGTTTTTCCGCACGGCGAAACGCTATTTTCCGCTGTACAGAGGCAGATCTGTACCTGATAGAGGTGCATGACTGGCTTGCATGACTTGAAAAACCCACCCCACAACGGTAGCGGGGCAGGTTCTCTAATGTATGGTAGCTAGAGGCGGACTTGAACCGCCGACCCCAGCATTATGAGTGCTGTGCTCTAACCGGCTGAGCTATCTAGCCATAATTGAGAGGCGCGCATTTTGGCGATAGCGGGGCTTGCTGTCAACCCCAAAATTGAAGGTTTGCAATGGTTTAGGGGTGCGAGCCCGGGCTGATGCGGGTATGATGCGCACTTTCTTTTTCGGGCCGGTGTGGATGGCCCTGATTTCGTTATAAACCTCTCGATAAACAGGCTCACGATGGAATTTCTCGATCTCGCTCCCGTTACCCGCGCCCAGGGCAGTGTGCATTTGCCCGGTTCCAAAAGTATCTCCAACCGTACTCTGCTGCTGGCGGCTTTGGCCCAGGGTGAGACCGAGATTCGCGATCTACTCAAGTCGGATGATACCGACCGCATGCTGGAGGCGCTGACAGCGCTGGGCGTTGGTCTGACCAAGATTGGCGAAAACGATTATCGGGTGCAGGGCACTGGCGGCAGCTTTCCGAACAAAGAAGCGGACCTGTTTCTGGGCAATGCCGGCACGGCGTTTCGCCCCTTAACGGCGGCGCTGGCACTGAGTGGCGGTACTTACAAGTTGCACGGCGTAGCGCGTATGCATGAGCGGCCGATTGGCGACCTGGTGGATGCGCTGCGTCAAATCGGCGCGGACATTACCTACTTTGGGCAGGAAGGCTTTCCGCCGCTGCTGATCAAGCCGGCGCAAATCGCTGCTAAAGGCACTATCAAGATTCGCGGCGATGTGTCCAGTCAGTTCCTGACGGCGCTGCTGATGGCGCTGCCGATGACCGGCAAAGAGACGCAAATCGAGTTGGTGAGCGAGCTGATCTCCAAGCCTTATATCGAAATTACCCTCAAGTTAATGGCGCAGTTCGGTGTGAATGTAGTGCGCGATGGCTGGGAGCGTTTCACTGTGCCAGCGGCAACTGGCTACAACAGCCCGGGCCGTTTGTTTGTTGAGGGCGATGCGTCCTCTGCGTCCTATTTTCTCGCGGCCGGTGCACTGGGCGGTGGCCCGCTGCGCGTGCAGGGCGTGGGTGCCAATAGTATTCAGGGCGATGTGGCCTTTGCCGATGCGTTGGCTGACATAGGTGTGACTATTACCAAGGGCGAAAACTGGATTGAGGCCTCTGCGCCTTCCTTGCCGCTGAAAGCCTTTGATCGCGATTTTAACCACATCCCCGATGCCGCCATGACGCTCGCGGTGGTTGCGCTCTTCTGCGATGGCCCCTCGCGTTTGACCAATATCGCCAGCTGGCGTGTGAAGGAAACTGATCGCATTGCTGCAATGGCAACCGAGCTGCGCAAGTTGGGTGCGATTGTGGAAGAGGGTGAAGATTGGTTGCGCGTAACGCCAGTGAAAGAATTAATAGCCAATGCGGCGATTGATACCTACGACGATCACCGCATGGCCATGTGTTTCTCGCTGGCAACGTTTGGCGGCGTGCCGGTGCGCATCAACGATCCAAAATGCACCGCAAAAACTTTCCCAACCTATTTCGATGTATTTGGTTCAGTAGTTAAATAATTCATTAACTCAATGACCACATAATAAAAATGCCGCAACCGCGGCATTTTTTGTGTGCGAAATTTAGTTTTCTAACTAAGTCAATGTTAAAGCCCTAAATCACTCAGGCTTGGATGATCATCCGGGCGACGGCCCTGGGCCCAAAAAAACTTGCGTTCACTCGCATCAATCGCTAAATCATTGATGCTCGCGTAGCGCTTTTGCATTAAACCATTTTCATCGAATTCCCAGTTCTCATTGCCGTAGGAGCGAAACCATTGGCCGTCTTCGTCGTGCCATTCGTAGGCAAAACGTACAGCAATGCGATTGCCTTCAAATGCCCACAGCTCTTTAATCAGACGGTATTCTTTTTCCCTGGCCCATTTGCGCGTTAAAAATTCCACAATTTGTGCGCGCCCCTGGGGAAACTCGCTGCGGTTACGCCATTGGCTATCGGCGGTATAGGCGAGTGATACTTTGTGTGGGTCGCGATTGTTCCAGCCATCTTCCGCGGCGCGAACTTTTTGGGTGGCCGTTTCACGGGTAAACGGTGGCAGGGGCGGGCGAGCTTCAGTCATAAATTAAATCCGCTAAATGAAAAATGAAAAGGAAAATAACCCTAATTAATCCGCAATGCGTTGTATGCCCGGCATGGTGATATAACCGGTTAAATGTTCAATTCGGCCCATCCAATTTTGCACGTACAAATAAGGCTCAAGGGAAAAATGGCCTTCATTTACCAGCGCGATGTAAGGGTAGAGCGCTATATCGGCAATGGTCAGCGTGTTATTCGCGAGCCAGGGGCGAGTTTGAAGATGCAAATTCAATACCGATAAAACCTGAGTGGTAATTTTGGTAGCTTCTTCCAGATTAATCGCGCGACCAAACTTGTGGTGCAAGCGCAACGCATTGGGGCCACGAGCAATTTCATTGGCGGCAACTGCCAGCCAACTCACCACTTCTGCCATGCGCGCGGGTTCGTGTGGAAACCATTCGTCAGCACCATAGGTGCGCGCGAGGTAAACCAAAATCGCTTGGCTATCGCGCACTACAGTGTCGCCATCCACCAATACCGGAGTCTGCCCAAAAGGGTTTAGCGTTAAAAATTCTTCGCTTTTGTGTTCGCCGGCGGCCCCGTTTAGTAACTTGCTTTCATAGTGCAAGCCTAACAGTGACAGCAGTAAACGAACTTTGTGGCAATTGCCCGATAAACCAAATTCGTAGAGCGTGATCATCGCCGGTATCTCCTTCAATAAAATTGCTATTTTGTTTAGAGGCAGTAATTTGCCCCAAAATATTTCTACCGCTCAAGTAACCGAGAATTCGGGCTTCTGAATCGCTTTTTTGGACAAGGATACTGCCGGCGATGGGTTCGATATGGTTAACCTCTTCACCAAGCTGAGTGTCAGTTCTGAGTAGGATGAAGCCAGTCTGCCCGTAATGATCATGCTCAAGAAGCCTCAGGATCGGCAATTAATTATTTCTAAAGCGGGAATAATCGCTGGCATCGACAACGAAGGTGCAGATTCTTGTCGTGATGAGTTAAAGCCGGCAATCGCCGGCTCTCTACCGGCGGGAACTATTTAAAAAAATACCCCGTTTCCGGTGCGATGGTCATAAATAATGCGCCGCCGATAATAGCGGCCGCAATGATCAGACGCAGTGCGCCGGCCGCAATGCCATCTGCCGTTTGGAACCTATCCCAAAGGCCGAGGCGCTTTTGCAATTCCCGTTCTTCGCCGGGTGTTAGTGTCGGATATTCGCTCGGAATCGTTGCTGCTACAGGAGCCTCTTCAGACGCATCACCCTTGTTAATCCAAACTGCCACGCGAGTTTCTGTTTGCAGCAAGTGTTCGAGCGTGATTTGGCGTAAGGCTCCAAGCCAACCTAGCGAAGAATTAATCCAGCTATCGACCGCGTTGAGCCAACTACTTATGTTCTCGCGCGTTGGAGGTACAAACGTAAATTCGCCCAGTGTTTCATGCCAATTGGCGATGGCTAATTGCTCCAGTATATAGGGTGGCAAATTCACCTGGTGAGCACCGTTGTAAACCGCGTGTAATGCGGTAAATACTTCTTGCCCTGCATTGATCAAACGATCCAGTTCGCGCTTGCTAACATTACGGTCAGCGGTGATAACGGCATAGGTGTTATTCATTAAGGCGCGGCTATCAATAATGTTGGCGTGTTGGTGATCGGCGTAATGCAGTAGCGCCAGCAGGCCATTTAAATATTTATCCCAGCCTTTACCCAATGTGCGGGCCGCCAACAAATGCGCCGTGCGACACTCCATATCGTGCTTGAGTACTTCCTGGTGTGCCGCGGAGCATTCGTCGGTCAAGGATTCAATCAATGCGGGCAATTCACGCTTCTTCACTTCCTTGCTGCGGAAACGAATGACGCCATCCGGTGGGGTATAAATTCCATCGCGTAACGCAATTAGCAAGTTGCGCTCTTTTTCCAATACCCGCAAATTATCCAGCTTGGCAACTAATGCTTGGGGATAAAGTTCGCGTAAGCTGTTTTGAACGGAGCTAATTTTAATTTCGTACAATTCATGGTGTTTTTGCGATGAGCGAACAATCGAGCGGCCGAGATAGGCGCCGCGGTAGCGTCCATTTAAATATTCGCGGTTGTAACGCTTATCCAATTCTGCAAAAATTTCTGCATCGGGTTTGAATTCCAGTTGAAAGCGCTCAAGCAGTTTTTGCGTAAAGGTTTCTTTAAGGGCGGCAGCGTTATCGAAAATAATCCAGCTGCTGCGATTGTCCAATACGCCGGCAACATAGGTTTTTTTCGCGTTTTGCTCGCGCTCGTGATTGTACGGATGCGTTGCCCACATGCGCGGTGGTTGGGCAATATCAGCGGTAAAAACACGATGCTTTTCCGGCTGCTCGCTGGGAATATCGCGGACTTTGCCATAGCTCGGATCATTCAGGATTTTGGCTGTGTGTTGCATAATCCGAGTCTGTATAACAAACACATCTTTGTTGGCAATACCTTGATTCACCTGATCGTTCAAAAAGCTTTGGGCATTGTCCCAGGCCTCATCCGCCGCCTGGAGCTTATGTAATGCATGGATTAATGCATCGCTACCGGTCACGGATACGGCGACCAGGTCGGCTTGAAATTCCATTTCGCGTGAAAGTGCGCGCTGGGCCAATAGCACCATATTAAAAAAGGTTTCCATGGTGGCGCGCAGTGACCACACAATTAAACGCAATGCCCAGCCGATCCAGGCAATACGAACATCCACATTGGAAAGAAAGCGCAAAAATTTATCCAGCGCGTCGCGTCGCGCGATAATGTGTGCGGCAATCTGCTGGGCTACATAAACCCAATTTCCCAATGCCATTGAGCGTTGCGCAAAATGGCCAAACTCATGGGCAAGCACGGCCTTTAGCTCGCTGATGGTAAGTACATTAATCAGCGGTAAACCAATTTCCAAATTCTTTTTGGAAGGAAAAATAAAATTCAGTAGCGATAAATCGTAAAACACGCAGGCATTTACGCGCGGTGATAAAAATACCCTGTGTGGTCTTGGTGCTCCGGTTTCGTCGGCCAGGCGGTTTAAAAACGCAATCAATTGCGGTTCGCTGGCCGCGGTAACTTCGTACTCCTGTTCAATGCTGCCTTTCTTCACGAACAGTAGTGCTTTAATCATAAACACGGCTAAAAAGCCGGAGCTGGCAGCAAGTAGCCAGATAAAGAGATTGGACTTTGGCGCAGCCAATTGGGTTGCCGCTAAATGGTAAGCGGACCAGGCAAACCAACTGGTGATTGCCAGGTAAAACAGGATGAAAGCCAGCAACCCCAATGCCGCCAGGGTTGCCTGGCGCTTATGGGATGCGCTGGGTTTGGTAAGGTCTGCGGGTACGTTAACCGGGTTTGCAGGGTAGATATGATCCATAGATAACTTCCTTTGTAAGTGGCTTGCTAAATAACTAACTGGGTTTGCCCTGGTGGTGGATGGGTACAGCGGGTTTAATTCCGAATTAGAATTTTGGTGACAGAGTGTAGTGATTGATCAACATTCCAGCAATTGGCAAATATCTGCATTTTTAGACTTTTTTGCGCAGCTAATTATTGCTCGCGCGTGCCGGGATTTATATGCTGCCGCCATCGGTCACGGCCAGGAGGATGAGCCATGTCATACCAACAACTGCAACATCACTTTTTAAAAATATCGCACTTGCAGCATCTGGAAGCGATTTGTTCCTGGGATCAAGCGGCGATGATGCCCGACGGCGGCAATGATGCACGCAGTGAAGCTATGGCGGAGCTGTCGGTGTTGGTGCACCAGCAAACAACCGCTGCGCATTTGGGGCAATGGATTGATGCCGCAGAACAAGAAACATTATCGGCGGCGGAGCAGGCGAGTCTCGCCGCGATAAAGCGCCGTTGGAAACAGGCAACACAATTACCGGAAGATCTGGTGCAGGCGCAATCGCTCGCCAATTCCACGTGTGAGCACGCGTGGCGCGAGCAGCGGAAAAATAACGACTGGGATGCATTTAAACCCAATCTTGCAAAAGTAGTTGATTTGGTGCGCGAGGAAGCGCGTATTCGTGCCGTCGATTCTGGTTTGCGCCCCTATGACGCTATGTTGGAGCTCTATGAACCGGGCATGACCAGCGCCAAGCTGGATGTATTATTTGCGGATGTAAAAGCCTGGTTGCCTGAATTTATTCAGCGCGCTGATGAAATCCAGCAGCAGAAAAAAGTGATAGTTCCGCAAGGGCCGTTTGCGATCGAGCAACAAAAAGAGTTGGGCCTGGCGGCAATGAAACTGCTCGGGTTTGATTTTACCCACGGCCGTTTGGATGTCAGCACGCATCCCTTTTGCGGTGGTGTGCCGAGTGATGTGCGCATTACCACGCGCTACGACGAAAGCGATTTTATGAAAGCGCTGCTCGGCGTAATCCATGAAACTGGCCATGCACGCTATGAACAAAACCTGCCAAAAACCTGGGCGGGCCTGCCGGTGGGGGAGGCGCGCTCCATGGGCGTGCATGAATCGCAAAGTTTATTTTTTGAAATGCAATTGGCGCGCTCAAAAGAATTTACACAGTTGCTCGCACCGCTTGCGCGCACGAGTTTACAGCGTGAGCAAGACGCTGCTTTTAGTAATGACAATCTCTACGCATTTAATACGCGGATGAAGCGCGGTTATATTCGTGTAGATGCGGATGAGTTGACCTATCCGGCACACGTCATTTTGCGCTATGAAATCGAACGCGCCCTGGTGGAAGGTGATATTGAGGTCGATGATATTCCCGCACTCTGGAATGAAAAAATGCAAGCCTATCTTGGCTTGTCTACCGAGGGGAATTATCGCGATGGTTGCATGCAAGATATTCACTGGCCCGGCGGCGCCTTTGGATATTTTCCTTCCTATACACTCGGTGCAATGTACGCCGCGCAGGAATTTGCGGCAGCCAGCCGTCGTATTGCGCAACTCCCGGAGAAAATCGCACAGGGGGACCTTGCACCTTTATTTGGTTGGTTGCAGGAAAATATCTGGAGCAAAGGCAGTTTGTTGTCCACCGATGAATTAATCACGGCAGCAACGGGCGAGCCATTGAATGCACGTTTTTTCAAGGCGCATTTACAGCGTCGCTATCTGGATAATGATTAGCAGTTAGTCGCGGTAAAAATTGCGTGTGGCAGTAAAATTTTTTAGTGAGTGTTTGTAGTTGAGTGGATTTATGCAAGTTGGTTTTGATTACGGTACCTCGAATTGTGCCATGTCATTTATGGATGACGGCGTTGCGAAACTGGTGCCGTTGTATGGTGATGACGCTTTTGTTCCCTCCACGCTTTATGCGCTGGAGCGTGGTTTTATTGCCGAGTTGATTGCTCAGCAGTTGCAAAGCGCGAGTGAGAGACAGGCTTATGCACAGGCGCGCTCTGGCGCCTTGGCGCAAGCGCGCGCAGGAAAGTTGGAACACGATTTAGCGCAAGTAAGTGAAGGATTATTTTATGGTGCCGAAGCCATTGCCCATTATGTGGCGGCACCGGAAGAAGGGTATTTTATTAAATCGCCCAAATCGTTTTTGGGGGCGAGCGGTTTACGTCCACAGATGGTTGGCTTTTTTGAGGATCTGGTCGCGGCGATGATGCTCAATGTAAAGCAACGCGCGGAAATCTACTTGCAGCGGGACATTACCCAGGTAGTGATTGGTCGGCCGGTCAACTTCCAAGGTATCAATGCGCAAGAATCCAATCGACAAGCGCAAGCGATTTTATCGGCAGCAGCACAGCGAATTGGCTTTCGCGATATTGAGTTCCTATTTGAGCCACTCGCGGCCGGGTTTGATTTTGAAATGCGCCTGCACGAAAACAAAAAAGTGTTGGTGGTGGACGTCGGTGGTGGCACTACAGATTGTTCGATGGTATTGATGGGGCCTGCGCACCGAAATAATTTACAGCGCGAACGCGATTTTCTCGGCCACACTGGTGAGCGCATTGGCGGGAATGATTTTGATATTTTGCTCGCGCAAAAAGCACTCATGCCTTCTTTTGGTATGTTGTCGCCGTTAAAAACCGGGCTGCCCATGCCGCTCATGCCGTTTGTGAATGCCATGGCGATTAACGATATAGGTGCACAATCTGATTTTTATGAGGCTAACACCGGTTTCCTGCTGGAAAAATTACAGCGCGAAACCACCGAGCCAGAATTATTAAAACGTTTTGTTGCCATGCGCGACCACAAACATAATTTTGCAGTGGTGCGTGAAGCGGAGCTGGGGAAAATTGCCTTGTCTTCAGCGGCCATGCATCGTTTTCCTCTGGATTTCATTGAGCAGGGCCTGGCGCCTGAAATAAACGCTCAATCCTATGCTGATATCGTCAATTTGCTGCTGCAAAAAATTGCCAATTTAATTAATGATGCAACCACACAAGCGGGTAGCTTGCCGGACGTAGTGTATATCACCGGCGGCAGCGCCAAATCGCCATTAATTCGGCAGCTGGTGCGTGAGTTGTTGGGAGCGGATATTACGATTGTAGATGGCGATCACTTCGGCAGTGTGGCGGCGGGGCTGGGTGTTTGGTCGAGCCGAATCTTTGGTACAAATTAATGTAACGCGTTAATGTTGTGGCGGGCTAACCAAATCTTAATTCGCTCGTTGTGAATAATGCCCGAGGCTGGTGTTAGCCCGGGCGCTTCACGCTCGCTGAATAAAGTTGCGCGGGTCGTGCTGCATCATCGGCATCGGTTACCAATAAAACATCGACCCTATTGCCTGATGCATTTGCTTCAATACCTTCCAGCTTTACGGTTTTGTCAATCGGTTCTAATAACACCAAATCCCCCGCGCGATTAATAACTCCGATCGCTGACCCCATGCATTGCCCATCCAGATAGGAATCGGAGGTGTTTTCGGCACTGGCTGTAAATACTATGTCGCCGTTATCAAGCGCGCTGGCATCAGTAAAGCAAAGCGGTACATCAGCAATATCACCCAAGTTATAAGGTGTGATGTGAATGTGTGGTGCGAATTTTTTATCAGGCGCGCGCAGCACTTTATAAAAATCCGCGAGTGATAAACGAATGCTTGCATTTAATTTATTCTTCTTATTCCCGCGCTGAAATAAGTACATTGAATCATCCACAACAGCGGCACCTTCAATATTAAGCTTGCCGATTTCATCCTTGAGAAACTCGTAAAATTTCTCCAATTCAAGCAGCAATGGTTTTCCGTGAATATTGCCGTGGCTATCCAGCGTGATCAGCGTACTGCGGTGACGATTCTTCTTCGAACCTGAACCGAGCGCGAGTAGCGTTGTTTGCGCAGAGAAGTTCGGCAGCAGCGTGAGCACTTCAATATCAGGCTTTTCGGCTTTGCGTTCCTCCGCATCCAACGGTAATTCCCCCTCAAAGCAGCGGTGCAAGCGCCCATGTGCATGCCCGTCCCGCAAAAACTGCCCGATATGCAGTTCATCATCGGCCACCACATACAACCATTGCCCCACTTGCACCAAACCACTCGCCGCACTCAAATGAGGGTAGCGATCCGCATGGGTGCCTTGCGCTAACATCAGGCTTTTCAATTCAGTAAGGTGAATCATGGGCAGCTCCGTGATGGGATTGGTTTTTTTCCGGTAGACGATGAGTATAGGGTAATTATTTAGATTCGAGTCAATGTTCGTTGATGGTGACAAGCTTTTCCTGGAGAGGAATGCCTATAGAAAATGGATTAGGTCTCATCGCAATTGGAATGTAACACGGAGTTGTTTAATGTCCATGATCGGCAGGGCGGTGTTAGGCATAGCTCTCGAAAATTGCCGCCCTTTTTATCGTTCTTCATGACCACCTGTTTGAGTCAACTAGGGTGTTAGGCTGCACAATTGGCCTTAACAAGTGTCGGGCGTAGATCCAGTGCGGTGTGCTGGTCCGGTGCGATAGGAATGCTTTGAATAAATTCAACAAAATTTGGGGTGGCTATTTTTTCTGTT
>JACCEA011439638.1_pt1 | contig 37536 bp, 58 predicted proteins | sample 7449851 | NCBI WGS metagenome assembly JACCEA01 (sample SAMN15323453, study PRJNA562643) | freshwater metagenome | isolation source: river surface water | place: USA:Blue River Watershed | collected 2017-08-18 | reverse complement strand
TGCTGTAGATCCCTTAGCGTAGATGACAATCGGTCTATCGTTTACATAATTTTCTGGCACACTAGTAACGTTCATAAATTCTCTAGGGTGCATTGCATCTATAGGATATATGGTTGCTATGTGTCTGTCGTATTCAGGCAACCAAGTTCTAATAACCGGATCGCCTGCATCATTTTCGATGTAGACTTTTTCGTATTGTTTATAGTTAGTCTCGATTTCCGAGACTAACTGATTTAGAGTATCAATGTTCATTGTGTGCCTCAAACTGTAATGCTAATATACTTATTAGTAAAGTCAATTACAAAAGTTCCATCTGCACTTTGTATCTTACCGGAAGTCATTGTACCTAGGTTAGCGGTTACTGCTGATAGACTTGTAACACTCATCTTATCTGCTGTAATAGCGCCTGCTGCAATCTTGCCTGCTGTAATAGCATTAGCAGAGATTTGATTTGCTCCGACTGTACCTGTAACCAGTAAGTTGCCGTCAATTACTTGACCCGGACTTACCCAAGCACTACCGTTCCAGAAACGTGTCTCACTCCAGCCGCCATTGCTATTGTACTGTGTACAAACATCGTTTAACATCTTACCGCCGTAGCTAGTAAATCCGTTATTAGCAGTTGTATCGTTCCAAGAACCCCAGCCAGCACCGCTTAGGTATATAGTCATCGTACCGCGTTGGCCGTTAGTACCATTAGTACCGTTTGTACCAGCTGGGCCTTGCGGACCTTGTGCGCCAGTAGCACCTGTAGCACCTGTAGGACCTTGTGCGCCAGTAGCACCTGTAGCACCTGTTGCGCCAGCCTTGCTCTTGCTGATACTGAAAATCTTACTTAAACTAGGATAGCCTGACCTTGTAGCAGTAATTGTGATATTGTGTGTATCTATTGTATTACTGATACTTGCCATTGTTAATGTGTTACCAGACAATGTGTACTGAACGTTGCTTGTTGAACTTGCAGGGCTAGCTGTAAATGTCCAGTTAGCACTATCGTCCGTAGCACCGTTGATGACCTTCATTGCGGTTACGCCGCCGGTTAACGCACCGCTTAGTGCATTGCCGCTCGAATCACAGCTAACAACGTAAGAGTCGTTTGTTAAGAAGCTAGTTACTGCGTTTACGCCGTTAGTACCATTAGTACCGTTAGCACCGGCTGCACCTGTAGCGCCAGTAGCGCCTGCAGGGCCTTGCGGGCCAGTTGCACCTGTTGCACCTGCTTTAGTACGAGTAATGCTAAATCTGCGTGTTAAGCTAGGGTATCCACTCTTTGTTGCTGTAATATCAACATAACCATTGTCTACTGTGCAACCGCTAATTGTTACAGTACGAGTAGTTAGTGAGCTTGTAATGCCTGTGCTATCTGCTTTGCTAATAGTCCAGTTTGCACTGTCATCTGTTGCACCTACAAATATCTTAATGTCAGTATTTGCACCTGTAAAGCTGCTTACTGTGCCTGCACTATCTGCTGCTAGTGAAATACTTTCGTTAGTTAAGTATGCGTTAACTGTGTCAGTTCCTTCGCGAACCTTAACAATAGTAATATTGTCTGTGTACGTGCCGCTTGAGTCTGTAATACTTGCACTAATTGTTACACTATCAGTAGACATATTAGCAAGCGTTAACGAACGTGTATTGCCTGTACCTGTTAATGTTGCAGTTCCACTAGATACTGCAAATGTTGCAGTACCTGTTAGTGCGCCTGCAGGTGTAGCAGTGAATGTAATAGATGTAGGTGTACTAGTGCCAGCCTTAGCAATCTGAAATACTTGACTGCTAGATGATAAGAACAATGCCTTTGCATTTGTGCCTGCTATGCCTTGTGGTCCCGTTGCGCCTGTAGCACCGTCTGTACCTTTAGCTAGATATAACTGCCATACCTTAGTGCCACTCGAGTCAACTAAAATGTAGCTGTTGTTGTCAGCAGTATTTTTATATACACTGTTAATATTGTAACTACTAGTTGTAGGGGCAGTTGCAAAATTACCAATAAATGTAATCGGGCTAATACTTGCGTTAGCTGCAATAGTGCTTAACGGAGTTGTAGAACCTGCAATAGTAACATCTGCACCAATTTGGCCGCCGCTAGTGATAATTGCCTTACCGTTCACGTCATAAATTACAATACCGTAGTTGTTGGTGCCAACTTTACCTAGTAATACTCGATCACGTGTACCGTCATTAACTTTGATTACACGGTTTGGACCGTCAATTTGTACACTGCTGTCACCTACGCCAACTGCTGCACTGATATTACCTGCTAGAACTTTGTCAGCAGTAACAACACCGTTAAAGTTTAGAGTAGGTGTAGTACCGTTTAATGTAATGCTGAACGGAGCAACGGCTGTAGCTGCACCCGCTTTGTACATTAAGAACTTATCTGCATTGATTACGAATGAGCTAGTAGGTGTTGCAGTGCTTGCATCGCTTGCTAAACCAAAGCCACTAATGTAACCGTTGTTATCAACCTTAACAGTATACTGAGCCTTTAGGCCGTCTGTTGTACTTGCTAGCGTTTGAATACTTGTAGTATTTCCATTAACTGTACTGGTTAATGTAGTAATCTGCTGTGTTAGGGCACTGTCTGCGCTTGCACGAGCAGTTGCTTCAGATTGAATAGCTGCTGCGTTGCTGTTGACGCTGCTAGTTAAAGTATTGATAGACTGTGTTAGTGCAGTATCAGCAGTAGTGCGAGCAGTGGTCTCGTTAGTAATTGCTGCGGTGTTAGCATCCACTACTGTAACTAGGTTATTAATTCTGGTACTTAATGCCTCGTCAGATGATGTTACTGCTAACGTCAAGTCTTGAATTGCAGTAGTATTTTGACCCACTGTTGTAACAATGCTGTTAACACTAGTTGCTAGTGCTTGGCGAGCAGTAACTTCTGTGCTTAGATCACTGTTGATTTGTGCTAACGAGTTACTAGTAGACGTTGTTAATGTATCAATGCGTGAGCTTAGTGCACCGTCTTCTGTGGCACGTGCAGTTGCTTCAGATTGAATAGCTGCTGCATTGTTACCTACTGTAGTAGTTAATGTATCGATACGTGAGCTCAGTGCGCTGTCGGCTGTAGCACGTGCAGTTTGTTCTGTGGTAATGCCAGCTAGAGCATTGTCCGCCGTAGCAACGACTGTATCGATACGAGTGCTTAATGCACTATCAGCAGTTGTACGAGCAGTAATTTCAGTCTGAATTGCGGAAGTATTAGCATCAGTAGTTGCACTTACAGTATCAATACGAGTACTTAACGCATTATCTGCTGTGGCACGTGTAGTCGCCTCACTTTGAATAGCTGCTGTGTTTGCTGCAACGTTTGCACTTACAGTGGTAATTTGTGTACCTAATGCGTTGTCTGCATCTGTTCGAGCAGTTGATTCAGTTTGAATGGCTGCATTGACTAAATCGGCAGTTACTGCATTACCTGTTGTAGAAATGATAGAAGTAATTTGTTGACTTAGACTACCGTAAGCATCAATACGAGCTTGGACTTCGGTTTGAATAGCTGCTGTGTTAGAGTCTACTGCTGCACCTACAGTGTCTAAACGTGTACTTAACGCACTAGTTTCTGTAGATAATGTGCTTAATCGAGTGTTAATTTGTGCAATATTGCCATTAACATTACTAGATAGTGTATTGATACTGTTTGTTAATGCAGTATCAGTAGTTGCACGGGTTGTAATCTCTTGTTGTATGTTTGCACTGTTTGCATCAACTGTGCTAGATAGATTTAGGATCTGTTGACTTAGTGCCTCGTTTTGGCTAGCACGGACAGTTTGTTCAGCTGATAAGTCTGCTGCAACATCTCCTACTTGGCTAGTTAGAGAATTGATCCTGCTAGTTAATGCAGTATCTGCACTAGCACGAGTTGTTTCCTCTGTTCGAATAGCAGCGGTGTTAGCATCAACCGTGCTAACCATTGCATCAATTCTGTTACCTAGTGATAAATCTGCTGCGGAACGAGCAGAGACTTCTGTTTGGATAGCAGTCTTGTTATCGTTATAGTTAGTAAACAGTGTATTAATTTGTGTAGCTTTAGCACTATCGTTAGTTGTTAGTGTTTGTAGGCTAGTATTGATTTGAGCCAGACTGTTGTTTGTGCTAGATGTTAATGTATCAATTCTTCCACTTAGGCTGCTGTCTGCGCTAGCACGTGCAGTTGCCTCAATCTGGATAGCTGCTGCGTTTGCGCCGACACTAGCATTGATTGTGTCAATAGTAGTACTGATTGCACTTACATCGTTTGCTGTGGTAGTTTGTTGAGCAATGATACCTGCAATATTATCGTTAAACGTAGATACTGCGGTATTAATTTGAGTAGTTAAAGTGCTATCCGCTGTAGCACGTGCAGTTGCTTCGCTTTGGATAGCTGCGGTGTTGTCGCCTACAGTTGCACTTAGCGTATCAATTCGTGAACTTAGTGAGCTATCTGCATTTGTACGAGCAGTTTGCTCTGTAGTAATAGCTGCTGTGTTAGCACCAACTGCACTACCTAGCTCAGTTAATGTAGTAGTTACATTGCTTAGGTCTGTGCTTAGTGTCGATATTGATGTATTAATTGTGCCAATGCTGTTTTCAGTTGCACTTGTTAAGTTAGTGATTCTGCTTGATAAAGCACTGTCTGCATCTGTACGAGAAGTTGTTTCGTCTTGTATTGCGCTAGTGTTTAAACCTACTGTAGCTACTAGCTGATTTAAATCAGTTACAATACTTTCTTGTGCGGTTACACTAGCTGCTAAATCGCTGCGTACTTGTGCAAGACTAGTATCGATGCTTGTAGACAATGTGCTTAGTTGTTGTACTAGGCCACTAGTTTCTGTTGCACGTGTAGTAACTTCATTCTGTAGTGTAGCATTTGTATCAGCTACACTAGCGTTCAGAGTAGTTACTTGAGTGTTTAGTGCATCAATTGCAGTGGCTTGTGTAGTCTGTGCTTCTTGGATACTTGCAACGTTTGCGTTAAATGTAGCACTGCGTTGGTTTAGTGTAGTAACTAATGTGCTTAGTTGATCTGCACGAACTGTTGCTTCATATTGAATTGCTGCGGTATTCTGATCAACAGTTGCACTTAATGTATCAATGCGACTACCTAATGCACTGTCAGCAGTAGTACGAGCTAATGTTTCTTCTGTAATTAATGTAGTGTTAGTGTTGTACTGAGTAACTAAACTATTAATTTGAGATATAGTCGAAGCATCTAAACCGCTCAGTGCACTAATACTTGATCGAACTTCTGCAAGACCTGCATCAGTTTGAGCGCTTAGTGTAGTAATTTGTTGTGCTAGGTTGTTATCGGCTGTAGCACGTGCAGTCTGTTCAGTTTGAATAGCTGCGGCTGCGGTGTCAACTGTTGCACTTAGCGTATTGATTTGGTTAGCTAGGCTAGTTGTTTGGTTAGATTGAGCAGTTAGCTCTGTTCTAATTTGGCTTAGGTTACCGTTAACATCAGAAGTTAGTGTAGTGATCTGCTGGCTTAGTGCAGTGTCGGCAGTGCTTCTAGTTAAAGATTCATTATTGATTGCAGAAGTTACATTATCTACTGTTGCAAATAATGATGTAACTTGTTGGCTAACCGCTTCGTCTGCTGTAGCACGTGCAGTTGCTTCTTCTGTAATAGCTGCTAAGGTAGAACCGACAGAAGCAACAACGGAATCAATACGCTGACCGAGTGCGCTGTCGGCAGTAGTACGAGCAGTTTGCTCGCTTTGGATAGCTGCGGTGTTAGCATTGGTACTAGCAATTAGGGTGTCAATTTGTTGAGCTTGTGCACTATCTGCCGTAGCACGTGCGGTTGCCTCACTTTGGATTGCCGCAGTGTTAGCCCCTAATGAACTTGCTAGGCTGTTGATTTGTTGACTTAGTGCTTCATTATCGTTAACTAAAGTGCTTACATTGCTGCGTACTTCTGCAAGACTTGCATCAGTTTGTGCACTTAATGTAGTAATTTGAACTGCTAGTGCACTGTCTGCTGTGCTTCTAGCAGTAGATTCTGTGTTAATTGCAGCGGTGTTACCTGCAACTTGAGTAGCAATAGTTTCGACTTGTCCTGCTACTGCATCAATAGCAGTACTTTGAGCTGTCTGTTTGCTGTAAATGTCGGCAATGTTATTATTAAACTGTGCTGCATTTTGTGTAATAGTTTGGCTTAAAGCAGATACTGCATCAACACGAGCAGTCTGTTCTTCCTGAATAGCCGCAGTATTAGCTGCAACGTTAGCACCGATGTTTAAAATTTGTTGAGCTTGTGCACTGTCTGCATTGGCACGTGCTGTTTGCTCTGCTTGGATAGCTGCTGCGTTGTCGCCTACGCTAGCTGCCAGAGTAGTAATGCGAGTGCTTAGGCCTTCATCTGCTGTGATACGAGCAGTTTCTTCTGTAGAAATTAGTGCAGTAATAAGATCTTGGGCATCTGCTGTTAGGCCAGACACTGCTAATGTAGTGATTTGTTGAGCCAGCGCACCTTGTGCATCAGCTAATGTCTGCTGTTGAGATTGAATAGCAGCAATGTTATCACCAAATGTAGAACTTAGCTGTGTAATCTGTTGGGCAAGGCTGCTATCTGCTGTAGTACGAGCAGTTTGTTCAACTACGATGTTGGCCTCGTTGTCGCTTGTCTTAGCAGCCAATTGAGTAATCTGCTGAGCCTGTGCACTTAATTGGTTAGCTTGGGCTTGCTGAGTTACTTGGATGCCGGCTATGTTTTGGTTTAAGCTAGCTGTTACGGTTGTAATCTGTTCGGATAAGCTAACGTCTGCATCTTGACGTGCTGTTCTTTCTTGAGTAATAGCTGCACTACGTGCCTGTGCTTCTGCTAATAATGCGGCATTACGTGCTGCGGTTTCTGCTGCAATGTCTTGGCTACGCTGCGCGGCCTCTGCTGCAAGAGCAGTATTTCTTGCAATAGTTTCTTGACTAATTGCTGCTGTTCTTGCTGCAACTTCGGCAGCTAGTGCATCTGCACGGGCCTGCGCCTCTGCAAGGATACTTGTTTTAATTTCATTTGCAGTTGCAAGTAATGCAGCCGCTTGTTCTTCCGCTTTAGCAACAATCGCTGCATTAATAGAATCGGCATTTGCCCCAATGGCTGCTAGTCTTGCTGCTGCTTCTGCTGCAATGTCTTGTGCACGTTGAGCTTGCTCTGCTGCAAACTGTTGTGCAGTTGATGCAGCTAAAGAAGAAATTGCATCGTTTCTACTCTGTGCTTCTGTTGCTAACTGTGTAGCCCACTCTGCGGCTGCGGCTGCAATGGCTGCTGCACGTGCGCTAGCTTCGTTTGCAACCTTTAATTCTGCTGCCTGTGCTGCTGCCTGGATAGCTGCGTTTCGTTCTGCTGCTTCGCTAGCTACTGCATTTACTAAGTCTTGTGCAGCCTTGATGTTTGCTGCAACACGAGCATCTGTTTCTGCACGTAGCTTTGCATCTGTTGCAGTCATTGCATCATTAATTGCCTGAGCACGTGCGAGAGTTTCTGCTACGATTGCTGCGTTACGAGCCTGTACTTCGTTTGCTAGTTCATTAAGGATTTGTGTACTTCTCTGGATGATTGCATCATTACGAGCTTGCGCCTCTGCGGACATACTGTCCGCAAGTGCCCTTGCTTCTGCAATATCTTGTGCAATACGAGCATTTACTTCTTCATTAATTGTGCTACGTAAGGTGTCTAATAGTGCAATAACGTCTGGACTTAAAATGTTAAGGCCGACTTGTCCCTGTAATAAAGCTAGCAGTTCTTCTAGAGTTAAATTGCCGCCTGCTCCCGAACCTTGGGCTAAAATCCAGCTAGTTCCACCGTAAATGTAAAGTTTAGTCTCGATGGTGTTGAACCACATTTGTCCTTTAACTGGGTTTAGAGGAGGAGTCGGTCCTGAGAAGTTAGACATTAACTTAGCAATAATGTCATCGTAGTTTTTACTTGAGCCACCACCGCCTAGGCTAATTGGAAGGGTGATGATTGTACCGTCTTGGCGTCTGATTTGTACTGGCATCCTGCGTGTCCTTAATAAAGAATGTTATAGCTGTATTTATTATTTCGGTAAGGCACAAAAGGAAAAAGGCTAGCAGTGCTAGCCTTTTATGAACTGTGTATTTGATTAGAATTCTATATCTTTTACATTGCTCGGTTTGTCGCCGATCAGCATAATTGCATTAGGGTCAATCTGCATAAATTCAATCTTTTTACCGTTATCGTCGGTAATTTCTGTCTTGAAACTCCAGCGCCCGTGTTCTACCATAACCCAATCGCCTGGTTTAACATCAGTTACGCCTTCGCCTACTTGCCAAATCTTAGTCCAACGAGGACGAATACCTTCGCTTTTGGCGTTATCATTAACACTAATAACAATACCACCTTCGCTAATGTGTTCATCGAAACTTACTCGTCCTAGTATTTTTCCTGCTAATGGTCTGACTTTCATTCTGCCTCCACAACTTCCATAGTACCGTCTACGTATGTAATTTCTTTCATACGAGTGCCGCCTGCATCTACATATTCTTTAACGTTTTCAACTTCTTGAGTCGCTGACTTTTTAGCTTTTGTAGCTTTAGGCTTTTCTGCGATTTCAACTGTCTCTTCAATAATAGGAGTAACAGTTCCATCTTCTTTAATACTTACAGTTTTCACAGCGTTAGGGCTGCGGTTGTAGTAACTAGTTTGTAAATCTTTTGCGGCGACTTTTACTTGGCCGTTTGGACCTAGAATGTCACCTGCTGCATTGCGTGGAACATTGCCCACTGCTGGCACTTGATCGTTTGCTTGAGCAAACGCTGCCATATTAAATTCTCTGCCTCTTGCTGTTTTATGTCGAGTCATTTTAAGAACTCCTTAATGTCCAAATTGTACTTTAAGCTATCAATTTTATGTAGCCCTATTAGGAATAGACAATAGCTTGCTACACTACTACCACGGCCTACACCCCATACTATCTTATGCTCTCGCATTGTATCTACTAGATATACCATAAACTTTAAAATTGTTGTTAGCTCATACTGCTCGTACAATTCTAGTTCTTGGATTACTCGTTCTGCTTGATCTACTGTTGTTATTTTACTAGCAAAGTATTCGGCAAGGTCGAGTTCATAGTATGATTGTGGCATCGGCCAGTTGCTGACGCATTGCTTAATGTACTCTGCATCATCTAATTCTGCTTCCACAAAATTAATACTAACTGGTAGACCGAATTTGCTTGCAAGGTCGACATACTTGTGGACCTTATCATTGTTTGCAGGCACAGCTATTTGCTGATCCTTGCCTGCATAAATGATTTCAAACAATTCATTTTCTGTAATTTTAGGGCGCCCTACGCGATCTATTGTAATCTGCATATTAACCTATGTTAAGATAATCGTTAAAATCTTCGTCATCGTCGTCTTTAATAACAGTCTTCTTAAAGTGTAATTCTAGCATAGCTTGCTTGACATCTTCAATCATCTGGTAAAGTTGATCGATAACTATGGGACTAGAGCTAACACGACTGGCAATACTTAGTTTCTTACGAATCTCAGTTTCTTTTTTCATTAACTCTTCTAGAGTTAAACCATCTGTATTAACTAATAGTCCCATAATATTGTACGATTATAGATCGCCCTCTTTACGATTCTCACTATAGTAAGGATCGAATTCGCCGCCAGGATAACGAGACTTTAGTTTGTCTACGTTCTCTGCAATTACTTCGTTAGGATCGTAACCTAAAGCACGGCAAGCATTGATCCAATACCAAATGATGTCGCCTAACTCACGCTTCATATGAAAGCGATTTTCTTCGTTAAAGGGTTTGCCTTGGAATAGCATCTTTTTAACAATTTCGTTAAACTCGCCGCCCTCACTAGCTAGACCTATACCAGCAGTCATTAATAGACTGATGTTTAGGTTAGGTTCTTGTGAAAGTTTATTTAGGCGATCTAGTAGTGCAGCAATATCATTGCTTTCTGTACTAGTAACTGTTTTTACGAAATCTTGGTATTTTAATAGATCAATGTTCATTGTGTTTACTTAACTAATTTTGCAATAATTGCGGCTTTACCCATACGAGCGTTAACTTTTTGTCCGTGTTGACGTGCGATCTCTAGCAATTCTGACTTGCTCTTTGATTCTAGGTCAACGGCTTTGAACTTAGGTGCAACTACTACTGGAGCAGTTTGTACTTTTTCAACCTTAACTTTAGGTTGCTTTTTTGCTGCCGGCTTTTTGCTAGACTTTTTAGCAGTCATTGCCGCAGGTGCAGATTTTTGCTCCTGTTCTGCTTTTAAGTTTTCCATAGACTTGTCCCAAGCACGTTGCTCTGCAACGTTATTGTAAACGAGTCCAGTCATTGGATCTTGTTGCACAGGTGCTTCTACTTTATAAGGAGCTTCTGCTTCTTGAGTAGGTTTTGCTCCGAATAAGAAATCGGAAATTTTCTTTAAAATTGACATTATGTCTCCTTTGAATTAAAGTGTGTTTTTATTTAGTAACGAGATCAGTGATTTCTTTTACCGTCAAACACACATACAAAATACAATGGAGAGTTAGAAGTATTGAACACACGATGAAACTCACCATCTGGTATTAACACTACATCTCCTCCTTGTATTTTAAACCGAGCATCTCCGACTTGCATCTCTCCTGTGCCAGATACAATGTAATATACTTCTTCTTGGCCAGCGTGGCTATGCCCTCTGGTAGCTTTAGTGGGCTTTAGCTCAGTAGAGCTAACAACTAAGTTTTTTAAGGTCTTGTTGTCTTTAAGCAAATAAGTGTCGTCATTTTTTACAACGTCACCTTTAATGTCGTAGATGCTCAGTTTCATTTTAGTCGAATAGGTTTTCGTTCCACTCGCGATGGCCTTCTCTGAAAGCCATATTTGCCTGTGTTTCGCGTACTTCAACACGATAGCACCATAGACGCTTTGCTTCGCCTTCGCCCCACATTTCAGGAATGTAAACGCCGTTTACATACTTGTATAGTTGGTCAGCTAGTGATTCACATCCTAGTGCAGGCAGAACAATTACTTTAGCCATCTTCTTTTCTTGTAGCAGTTTGTATGTTTCCATTTCTGGATCATCTTGTGCAACAATAAGCGTATGGTCGAATTGATCTTCTAAGAACTTCTTTAGTTCTTTTAGGCCGCCGTAGTCAGCAGCCCAATTACGTGCATCTAAATCATTAGTACCGAAGTAAAACTTCATACTAAAACTGTAGCCGTGAATTGTGTTGCAGTGACTGTCAGCACGCCATTGACGATATGCACAGGGAAACGCATCTACGTATTCTTTAGTGCTGGTATATTTGTATACGATTGGTTGATTTGCCATCTCTAGTCTCCTTTTAAAAGTAGCAAGTTTGATGGCGGCAGAGTTTATTAATCGGGGTGACGCCAAGTCCGATGTAGATATTTAACACGTTATCTCTTAAAGTTAGGTAACTCTTTGATATTTAAATTGCGGAAGCACGATTGTAACGCAACAATCTGGCTCCAGCAATCCCATAATGCGTGGTGCAGGCGTGGATTTGGGCGATCGTGTTCTACTAGTCCATATACTGTGCGTGCATCTTTTACTTGCCAGTACTTCCACGGATTGCCTCGCTCGATGTGTTTATTGATTGTTTCAAGAATAACAATATCAAATGCAGGACCGTTGGCCCATACACTGTGATATCCTTGTTGCATCCACTTGAACAAGTCTTGCATAACAACACGAATGTCGTGTCTGTCTAGTTCAGTAAATGCTTCTTCACGCACTTCTTCGCTTTGCTTGCTCCACCATTCTAATGTACCGTCGTCTATGTGAGCTTCGGGCCAAGTAAAACTTTCGGGATCAACTCTGCGATAGAAAGTGTCCATTGTAATGACATCGCCGTTGTAGCTGTTGCTATCATCACTAAAAGGATCAAACCTAATAGCTCCTATAGTTAGCATCACGGCGTTAGGCCCTGTTGCAAGCGTTTCAATGTCTAACATTATGTGGGACTGTTTCATATCCATAAGGATATTATAACGTAGTCCCCCACCTTTTGCAATAGATTAGATTATCAATAGGATCAGTAAAACCAAATTCAATTTGATAGTCGTCGTGCTCGACATACCAATCGTTAAAACAGTTGCGTTCTATCCATTCTAAGATGTCAAGAACTTGCATCACGTTCGGAGCGTGATGTACGTAGACTTTATCTACAATTTGTAGGCATATTTCTTTTGAGCGCTGACGCTGGTAAATTATGTTTTCCATCCGATAGTTGCCATAAAAGCGTCTTGTTCTTCCGCAAACGAACCAAAGACGTAGTTATACCCTGTAAAAATTTCGTAATTGCCAGTGAATAACTTGCTTGCCTGTCTGCGTGTATACGGTTCATCTAGGGCAACAGTATAAGTTCTTTTAGGTAGACTATCAATATAGTCTAAGCAACTTGCCTGCCAGTGCGGCTCTATCCATAAGATAGACTCTGTTCCTACTACTTCCCCGTACAATAAGTCTAGCTCTGTGAGTCTTGTAAATTTTGTTAGGTGACCGCAATATCCGTGAATGCTTAACCATTCATTGATCCGGGTCCATTCCCACTTACTTATTAGGCTTAAACACCAAGGTGCAAGCCCTGGACGTTTTTTAAAGCCGTGTAAGTTAGGATTAATGGGCCAACGTTGTAGCCTAAAATCTATTGTGTTAGCCATCAAAGTTTACAAATATAAAAATATTTATAAACTTTTGGACGACGTTAAGTTTACACTTAATTAAACTTTGACAACAGATACGCCGCTTTTCTTAAGGAATTCAACGCCGGCATTATCTCGATATGCCGCACCAAAATACACACGTTTGATTCCGCTTTGATAAATGAGCTTGGCGCAATCCATACAAGGAGCGTGTGTTACAAACAAGTCTGCATCTAATCCAGATTCGGAGCTGCGAGCTAATTTAGCAAGAGCGTTACTTTCTGCGTGTAACACTTCTTTTTTAGTTACAAGCCTATATCGACCTTGCATTTCGTTGCCGAAGTCGTCGGTATATGTACCTTCAAATGGCCAACGTTCTTCAATCTCGTCTGGATCTAACCAGCCCCCTGCGTCAGACATCCATTCTTTATCTTCGCAGTTGTTGTCCCAGCCGCTTGGCATACCGTTGTATCCGATGCTAATAATCCTATCGTCTTTAACAACAATAGCGCCCACGTGCAGGCGTTTGGCTGTGCTTAACTCGGCAAAACGTTTTGCCGTGTCCATATATGCTTCTACGTATTTTTGTTTCATTAGTAAGTTATGCGTTCTTTGACTGCGGTCCAGAATTCATAACGTGCCTGTATGCTTTCTAGTGCAGCTTTTTCTGCTTCTACTAGTTTAACAGGATCATTGTCGCAGAGCAAGCTAACAAGGTCTATCGCCGCCGGGCCGTGTTCCTCACCGTCTACTGCAATGTGGCGCTCTAAATAATAATGGAAGCGAGGAGCATCTAACTTACCTAGCTTTAGCTGTTTGACTAGGTTAATGAACATTTGAGGGATCACTGTTTCTCTACCAAAGCAGAAGCTAGCAGCTACTACGTGCGGCTTGCCTGTTGCAATTATGTCAAATGTATGACGCATAAAACGAACACACGGTCCGGGTATATCTGCATTATCTAGTGCCCAATCAATTCCGTGCTCTCTAACTTGATCAAGGAAACCTAGAATAAAACCAGGATCAGCACCAACATCAACCATTGCCTGAATGTATAGGTCGAAATGGCTCATTGCATTATGACCGCTAGCATCGACGTCGCTTTCTTCGGCTAGGATAATTTCGTTAATGAAACGTGCGCCTGCTCTTTGCGTTTGACTAGGTAGCCATAAGTTAGAACTAGGGCAAATACTGTGCTGCAAACTCTTAGCAAGTCTCATAAAGTCCCATACTGCATACACGTGATGTTCCATAAACTCAGCAAGGTCTTGCTTGTTTGTAATGTACTGGCCTGTTAAAAACGGGTGACTAGCTAACTCTGCTCGCTTTTGTTCGATGACGGTAGTTGATATTTTCATATTATGATAAATTATTATAGTGCAACAATATTTACACTTCTTTCAAGACCTATGACAACAATATTAATACACGGAGCAAACGCAAGTAGCCAAAGCTGGAACTACTTGAAAACCTTTATAAAAAACAAAGTAGTCTTAGTGGACTATGCTAGCAGTGCTGGTTTTCATAACAATCTAGAAGATATGAAAAAGATTGCAGACAATATAGAAGGGCCCATTACGCTTATCGGGCACAGTTTAGGTGGAATATATGCAATGCACTTATCTGATTACTTAGGAAAACGTTGTAAGGCTGTAGCTAGCATTAGCACTCCTTTTGGGGGCAGCGGTCTTGCAGATTGGGCAAAACTAATGTATCCCTGGTATTCTTTATTTAAAGATGTAGGATACCGCAGTAAACCAATCGTAGAGTCTAAAAAAATAGCCAGTGCACTAACAGTACCGTGGCTACAAATTGTTACTACACGAGGAAATGTTCCGTGGATTCCTATGAATAACGACGGTGTGGTTACTATAAAAAGTCAAGAGTGTATCGATGCTATGCAGAAAGTAGAACTCTACACTAATCACTACGAAGTGCTAATACACCCTGATACTGTTCGCATATTGCAGGAATACTTCGAAGGCTTAGGCCTTAATATCTTCTAATATAACAGTAGCAGTGACGTATTCGGATGTGTCGCTAATACTAAGATGACAGATGTAGGATTGAACTGTAGAAATAACAGGCTTCCCTAAACTGTCATTTTCTATTGTATGCTCTTTCCAGAAAGATAAATCACGTATGCCAGTGCCGTATGCTTTGGCCAAAGCCTCTTTAGCTGCAACTCGTTTAGCAATAAAGTTAGCCTGCTTGTGTTCAGGCAACTTCTTATAGGATACTAGCTCTTTTTTAGAAAGCACAAACTCAGGTAACGCCCTAGGGTTCCTAGCTAGAATACGTTCTATTCTCGAAATGGGCAGAATATCTGTGCCTAAGCCAACAATCATAATTCTAATTGTTCGTAGTGTTCTTTGCCGACGTTACATTCAGGACAAACAAACGTATCTGGCAGATCGTCCCATTTACCTTCCGAGTCCTCGTCGTGTACGTGGCCGCAAGCAGTGCACATATGTACTGTCATTTTTTTGATTTGCGTTTAACGACTTTGCTAGTAGATTCTCCTAACTCAGGAAACTTTCTGAGTTCTTTCGGCTTAACAATAATCATTGAATGCACATTGCCTTTAAATGCAATAGGCAAGTCTAAATGAACGCTTACTCGCGGTCCTTCTACTTCGCTAACTAAAGAGTCGTTACCTACAGTACCAACAAATGGAATCTTATTCCATTTACCGGTTACTCGGTCGCCGATATGCCACGTGGGGTGATATCTATTCTTGGCAAAATATTCTGCTAGGTTACTCATTTGGTTGTCGCCATTGTTCTTTAGCTAGTTTAGCTTCTTGCCAAATCTTTTTCAAGATTTTCCAAATTGGATAGGCAAAGTACCCGAATAGAAATCCGTATACAAAGGGGGATAGTGCTTCTAACATTTATAGTCCGTGTTTCAGTACATACATTAATACATCCTCGCCACCGATGATGACCATTTGATTGCCGTATTCTAAGTAAGTCTTGTCCTTACCGTTCCAAGTCTTTTGTTTTTTTACAGGCTCTACTCTGACCATCTTAGGAGTAAGAGCTTTGACTGTACAAATCTTTAAACCGGTATTACCGGCACTTACTGCCACAGGTGCACCGACAGTAATTTCCCGTCCAAGAATATCTAGGTGTGGACTTTGTTCTTGTGTCATAGTTAATCCCAACTTGAACTAGATCCCGAGTCACTACTAGAACTACTGTCCCAACTTGAGCTCGATCCAATGTCACTGCTAGAACTCCAACTACTAGATTTACTAGGACTGTCGTCGACTTCTACTCGAGTGTAACTGTCGGTGTAATCGACTCTAGCACTGACTACTCCCGAATTGCTGTTTAATGTTTGATTTAAGATAATAGCTGTAATCAAATCATCTGAGTCCGTAGAACTAGAGGATTGCGGAGCATAGTAAGTCTTGCTACTAGAACCTTTACTGTCTGCTTTAGTAGCAGTAGGAGTAGATTTATAATAAGTCTGCCCTGCCATTCGCTTCCAGCTAGCTTCACGTTCTGCTTTAAGCTGTTCAAGGGCACGTTCGCGCCTTAGTCTAGCTTCCTCTGCTTTACGCATAGAGCGCTTAATTCCAAAATACATTACTAGAGTAGCAATAGCTAATATCGCAGTAATAATTAGCAGGAGGATAGTATCGTCAGTCATTGTAAACCTTGTATGTGTTAGTCTCGTCGTCCCAATGGCGGCTATCGTAGAAAGAGAACTCAACTGCGTAGCCTAGTAGTCCTAAGCCAACGTTAACGCCTGCGTGGTCAGTTCTAAATCTACATCCAAATTCGATTCTAGCAACTACAGCATCTTTCATAACTTGAAATTCCCAGAACTTGTGCTTCCAAGGAGTCTTGCCCGACTTGTTGTAAACATTGGCCCATCGATCTCCCCAAAACGGGATAGCTAAATTAAAATTAAAGTAAATCATCTACTACTGGCTCCGGGTAAGTTGCACGGATCATACGAATCATTTGTTCGCAGCCTGCTTGATTCATACTAAGTGTCATACTGAATCCGCTGTGATCCATAAGTGTAATAGATGTCATACCATCCGGGCGAACGCCGATTCGATACTTTTCTTGATCTTGTTTAACGTTAGTTGTAGTTGGCATAGTAGGTACCTTTACTGGTTCTGGTAATCCATAAGTTTCATTAGCTTGCTCGATAAGTTCTTTTGCAGTGCGGCGCCGAAAAAAGTCAAACATTACATACTCCCGAATGCGCCAGGCTTACCTGCATTAGGATTTTCACACTTGACGCCCTTGCCAAATTCATCCAGGACCTGTCGTGCTTGACCTCGTTCGCTTACAATAAACTTGTAGCCTTCGATACAACGGCCTTCTGTCATACCATTGACACCCCAGCTGATTGAACTAGTTACTGCTGTGCCCATAACAATGTTCACAATAGTAACCCCGACGATGCCGATCATAACAATGACAATCATCAGTTCAATAAGAGTAAATCCACGTTGTTTCATTTTTAGCCTTTAAGAGTGTTAAGAAATTTTTCCTGTTCACGCATATATTTGCGATACTGTTCGCGAAGCAAGATACGAAAGTAGTTTACAAAAGGTACAATACCTGCAACCAGCATACTATACATTAGCAAGCTCAAGTCGTATGTGTGTGCAACAGAAAACATTGTGACAACAGATGCTACAATCGAAATAAGAAATGTTGGCATAATTGCAATGCCTGGCTCATTGACTACAAATTTGTCATATTCGTAATACTTGCGAATAACACCGCCGAACATTCGTTTTAGCAACCACAAAATAAAATAAACAAAATTTTTCATTTAACTTTCCAGAGAGGCGTGCCACGAACAAGTTTAGGGACGGGTAATAGTACAGGAACCAATAGTACAAGAATCCAAATCATTTGCAGCCACTCGGGTTCAATAAACCTGCTAACAAAGATGTCATACATACCAACAACAAAGTAGACAAGTCCTGTTACAAACATATACTCACCGGGAGATAGTGGTAGCTTCATATTCTTGTCCTTTGTTGTAGTCCCATTTAATCTTACTGCCCAGAGCCTGTAGTAAGGTGTACTTATCCATCTCTGCTCTACATTCCCTGGGCATACCTATACTACCTACCACCGCCATACAGTTCCAACATCTGTGTCCGTAGCCTGCGCCTTCGTCAAACTCTGCTTGGCTACCGCACGGCAAGTGGATAGGATCGTACAAGTTGTGCATTACTTGCCTACGTTCAGCACAGGAGTCTGACCGTTAAGTACCAAAGTGCTGCCTTTAAAGTTAGCAATACTTTGGGCAGTAATCTTAGCGGCTTCTGCTTGCATCATACGAGCTTGTGCATCCATATACTGAATAGCGCCGGCGTTGGCATTAAGGGCCGCAATGCGACGAGCTTCTGCTTCGGCAGTCTTTACTTCGACTTCCTTTTGCTTGAGTTCGTTCTTAGCACGGACTAGCTCGTTAGCACTAGCCACCACACTGTCGGCCGGTTGTACATTACGCACCAGCACTTGAGAGATAGACACAGCACCGTCAATCTTTTCTTCCGCAAGTGACTTCTGCATCAGCTCTTTAACCTTAACTTCGATTGCGGCGCGATTGTCTGCCATATCAAGAGCTTCGTAGTCACGTGCAGCCTTGTAGATAGCATTACGTGCCATTTGCATAACGTAGTTATACATTAGGTAAGTATCGCCCTTGTGCTCGACGTGGAAGGCTTTGCTCTTGGTGTTGTAAAGCTCTGCAACTTGACTCTGGTTCAAGTTATAGATAACAACTGCATCAAAGTCTTTCATCGTGCTGTTGTCTTTGGCAAGCGGAGTAAGGTCATCAAGTTTAACGTTAACGTCCTTGATAGGGAACGTCATAACCTCGCCGACAATGGTCTGATTAAAAGAACCAGGCAATAGTTCGGTATTCGAAACTTGCTTATCGAAGCCACGGCGCAAGCCGACTTCGCCAGTTTCAATACGAGTACAAGCGGCAGTCATAGCAACTGCGGCGGCAATAACGGAAAGTTTAACAAAGCGGTTCATAAAAGTCCTTTAAAAAGTTAAAACAAAACTACCATCGTTCCCATTACTAGTAACGCTAGCAATGAACAAATTATAGCATAACCTACAATTTTTGTCAAAGCAAGGGCCTCCTTACCCGACATACGTTGCACTCCTGCAATAATAAAGTAAAACAAAAGTGCTAATACAAAAAATAACGCAAATACCCTAACCATTTTAACCTCCGGTCTTTAGTAGGAACTTGTTTGAGATAGCCTTGAAGCTAGCTTCGATTTCAATGCACTTGAACACTAGCCCTTCACGCTCGGGTCCGTTATCCAGCATTACAGTCTTTGCTTCTGCCATTGCTAGCAGTGCATCGATTGTAGTGTCTGCATCCAGACGGAACTCTGCGTTCATAATAGGGCAGTGGTTAAGTGCTAGATCCTTGACTAGCCGTTGGCGCTGATGTGCATTGTAGTAACGGCCTGCATCAATGTCGTAGACATCGTAGACATAGAATTGTTGTCCACGAATCTTGTAGGGGTTACCCTGGATGCCTTCGCCGATAAGCTCACCTTGGATAGCAATGTTAGCACCTAGTGCTCGCATCTTAACTTCGATATTGTTAGCAATAGCAGTCTTCCATAGTGAGTTAGCTTCGTTGCGCTTCAGATCATAGTTACGTGAGCACACACCGAATTCGCCGTCACGCAGGAACACAGTCATCGAGCTACCGTCTAGCTTTTCAGTAACTTCCCAGGTTAGATTCTTACCCTTCCATTCAGCAAGTTCTGCAGATAGGTTTTGAATACGTTCTTGGTCAGTCTTAGGAACAAAGCTAGGGAATGTGCCGTTAACATCGCCAGCAAGTTGTGCAGGCACAGGTGCTTCGTACTTCTTGATGTTAAGAATTTCGCTTACATCTGCACCTACTTCGCTGCCTGCGGCAACTGCCATTGGCAGTAGAAGTCCTTGAGAAATCTGGCCGCGTAGCTTTACAGTACGCAGGCGGTTACCGATAACGCCCTCGAACTCGTATGCACGGTCGCCTTTTTGCAGGAACGGTGCAACTTCAATCGGAATCCAAGAGTCAATTTCGCAGTATACAGCAAGGTCACCGGGTTGGTACTCGCCCTTTTTAACTACAACTTTCCAGCCGCCTACTTGAGCGACTTCAATAGCATCTGCACCTTCGATGGGGGTAATAGCGTCAACCTGACGGATAGTAGCCATCTTACGCATTTTTAATCCTTTAATTTAAGCAGTCATTACGCCAACACTGGCAATAAACTTAGCGCCAATATCCAGCGACACATAGTCCGAGCCTTGCATACCTTGTTCACTGTACGACATATCGCTAGTGTCGTAACCTTGTGCTTGCAAGGCCTGTTCAAGTTCTTTAAGGAACCGAGGGTCAGTGTAAATCAGGCCATCTTCATATACGTTCCACGTAGCAGTGTCAAAGTAGACACGCAACTCACCAAACGGTTCGTCACCATCATCGTCGGGATAAACATCAACAACAAAACCTGTAATGTTAACAGCCTTAGACGCATCGCTCCAGTAACCAGTACCGTCTGTATTCAGTGTAGCTTGGAAATTAATCATTTTGTGTCCTGTGTTGTTTAACGCAATACAAGTATTATAGCACCAATTGAATTTCGAGTCAAACTAGGTCAACTTGCACGTCTACAGTATCACGCTCTGTACCGTCAGTATAGTTGTAATTAAACCCAAAGCCAACTGGAACTTCCTTGCGGCCAACTGCAATAGCAAGCTGGCGGCTGCTAGCCAAATTCATCAGCGCCGTTTGCACTGCCATACGATGCTTACGGGTCATAATATCACTAGTGCCGCCAACAGTAGTGTAAAACCCTACGCCTGCAACAATAACACGAATTTTTTGGCTATTGTTAAGGCCGTCGATCAATCGTTGTGTACGCATTTCCAACTCCTGTTTTGTTACGCTATGAATGTATTATACAGGAATTGGATTTATTGGTCAAATTATCCCCAAGCCCGAACTAGCCCTGCGATGCACACTAAAATACCCGCAAGGTTTACCAGGATTTGTGGCTTATTTGCAACACGATAACTCCAAGCTAAGTAGAAAGATCCACCTAGTAAACCTGCTACAAGATTTAGCGGATATAGTTCGTTAAAGAACGACATCAGTACATACATTGTAAGCAGGCTTGCAGTACCTAGCCATTGTAGTAAGTTATTAATCATATATGCTCCTTATAAATATGAGTATGTTAAGTTTTAAAGATATAAATCGAAAAGTAAAATCAAAAATATTAGGTCAAGTATCAGATTCTGATTTAATTACCTTAAAGTCAGAACTAACGGATAACCACTCATTATTCGGAAAGCACCCAGATTTTCATTCTGGAATTAAGAGATTTAACGCTTTTGATTTTACTGAAAGTCTTCATATACTTAATTTAGATTTAGAGTTTAACCTAATAGAAGATAATCGCAATTTATTTCCTAACACACTTTCTCTGATAGAAAAATATACAGGACAATCTATAGATAACCTAGCTAGGTGTTATTGGATTAAATTAGAACCTTCTAATTTTGTAAGATGTCACGCAGATACTGCCTGCGTATATCACCACACTGTTAATCGTTATCAAATATTCCTAGACGTTCCGCGCGATTTGATTGTTGTCACTGATGGCGAATTATGGAATATGTACCCGGATAAAAAACTAAGTAATTCCGTGTTATTGTTTAACAAAGAAGATTATCATTACTATGCCAACCATACAAACGGAATTACTTGCTATATGTTAGTTGCAGACTTTAGATTTTATTCACCTGAAGATTCTCTACCAAAGCCATACGCAAACGATTAAGGCACTGTTGCGCTTCTCGGTCTCTGCTAGTTTGGAAAAGCTCTTGCACTGTTGCTAGTTGCTTTAGGATGTACTCGGTACCAGTTTCACATTGGAAACTAGGATCGGCTTGAATTTTAGCACGTGCTTGGTCAATTGACATACCAAGGCTACGGTGTTCAAATTCCATTTGTTCAAGTTGTTCTGCAAAGTCAAAGTCTAGTTCGTTCATTTGGTTTTCCTTCTGTTTAAAATTATTTTTTGAAAAGTGAGTTCATTGTAGGAGCAACTGCTTCCCACATTTCTTTTGTGAAATTTCTCTTCATAAAATTTTGAATTGCACTAATATATTGTAAATTATCTGGATGATTAATTTGTTGAGTAGTCCAACCTAACGCCTTAGCTTCATCTCTGCTAACAATATGATCGTGTTGGGGTTCGTGGAATAATTTGTCTACTCCCTCCTCTTTGACTACTTTATTTTCTCCTTTACCGAAATCAAAAAGCCTATAGTTTCCTGCACTATCTACCCAGCCATCGGGCGTTTTGTTGTACATTATTTCTGCTTGCTCTCTGGTCCATTTGTACTTTAACTTAAGATCTTGAATTTTAACCCATTTAAGGTCTCTCTTCTTAGCAAATTCGCCATAGATTTTATCATTGATGTAAGTGGCCTCGCACAAACCCCTATAAGGATTCGCTTTCTTTTCTTTAATCAATGAATTAATTTTTTCAAAATTGTTACACATAATTTTTAAACGAGTTGCATCTCGAATTCATATTTTTCCTCCGGCCAGTGAGGTTCTTTCCATTCCCATTCAGAATCTGATGCAAAATGTTCGCAAATTTGTTTAATACCCTCTGCAATTACAACAGGCTCAAACCTAATAGATGTAATATCATTATCTTCTTTACACGTTGTTTTAATGCAAGAATGTAACTTGTTACCTTGATTATCGTTAGGTAACCAACTTTTAATTGCCTGATGAACGGTACAATCAATTAATACAGGATCGATTGTTGGGTCTTGTACTTTGAGAAATTCCATCAACCCCCAACTGTTAGCAGTATGAAAGGCGCTCGTGGGAAACATTGTAGCATTTAATTCAATTGCCCTAGTTGCAATTTCTTTGCCGTATGTTTTCCAGTATTTGATTAAGTTCCCGATGTCTGACAATACCTTACCATTTTTTCCGATTTTATCACCCTTCTCTACTGCGGTGATTCCATTATTGTTTAGTACGTCAGACAAATCCATACAAAGCTGATCTTCTGGATCAATTGGATAGCCTGCTACTTTGCTAGCATTACCACGCTGAACTCGAATTCGATACCTGTCGAAATTACTGCATTGCAGGCTATTAATATTGATGGCTGCATATTGCTGAACATCCCAATACTCGTCGTCGCTTGAGATGTAGTTTAAAGGTACCTGACTAATTCCTAAAAACATACATCCTAGAATTCGATGTTGAGCGTCATTTACATAAATCTTACCAGCAGAATCTTCCCTACCTACTCCGGGAAACACCAAACCTGGTTCAAATTGAAACACAATATCTACCAGAATGTGTCGCAGAAAAATATCTCGCTGTTTGTCCGCATTTTTATAAAGGCGAGAAACTTCAGTTAAACTTCCGAAATAATTCAAAGCCGGGGTATTATAGAAAGAACTAGCCGAAGTTAAGGAATCAAATTCAGGAAGATCGATACCTTTGAGAGGATTATTTGATCCTTTATTGACTAATACGCGAAAGCACTCGAATAGCATATCTGTAAAGCTAGGAAATTTCCCCAGCTTCGACGTATTAACGTATTCTGGAATTTCTGCAATTCTTTTTTGCTTTTGATCAAAACTTAGAGAATTCCACTGAACTCTGTCAGACTTCGGGCCAAGAAGTTTAATTAGATCTTTACCAAAGAAATTAGTAATTTTATCCGGGTAAGCCATTTCTAATCCTTCTGTTTCTGCGTAATCTGTACATTATACACTCGAATTGATTATTTGCCTAATCAGTGAGTGTTGAGTGCAGGAGTGTAAAGAGCAATCAGCTCACGTTCACGAGAGTGTGCAGGCTTACGGCCACGCACAATTTCTACCAGTCCGTAAGTAAAAGACTCTGGTCCGTATTCACGGATGCTAGCACACAGCGCCCAATCTTTGTTCTCAGTCAATGCACGACGAATGTGCTTTTGAACTCGAACTTTGAGTGCTTTGGCTACCTGTTGACCGCATACAGTGATGCCAATGTACTGCTCGTTAGTCACCGTGTTGGTAATAACGTATACAGCGTGGTTGGTATCTTGTCTGCGCTTGCGTTTCATCATACAAGTATTATACGATAAAACGAATTTCGGGTCAAATTTTGGATGTTACGAAATGTAGTACTTTTCAATTACTTGAAGCCTGTCACCGAAGCGTAATTTTAGCATCAGTTCTTCTTTTTCGTCAAGAGCAGTAATTAGTACTTTACTATGACTTGCTACGTACTGTACGTTTTCACCATAGTTAAAGTCGATTTTCTTAATATCCCTGTCAATTTCTACTGTAATTTCCGGATTACGCAGAAACTCAATATCAGATGCAGTAATAGGTAAACTAAGTAGAAATTTAGTTCTAACAGTCATAATGCTTTTAATGCTTTTTTTAGATTAATATAATAAAAATCAGCACGGTGATTATTAACCCAATTATCTCCTGGCTTTTTAATTGTATATTTGATCCAATTTTTAATCCAGTGTAATGTCCAATTACTTGTAACTTTATTATCGATAATATAATATCTGTATGGGCCTGTAACGATATTAGTATTATGTGGAGTATAGGTAATAGTATCTCTGTCGTGATTAAAGAAATATCCTATTGCACCAGATTGCTTCCACCATACACGGTCAGCAAAGCGAGGACTGCCGTAACACCAAAATGAAGTTGCTTCATATGCTTGTGCAGTTAGCACAGCCAACGGACTGCCAGCACTATGTCCTACTGTTACTAAGGGCAAGCCGTCTCCTGTGTTGAGTGCAACTAACTCATTCAGGATGCTTACATATTGTAGGTAGTATTTTTTAACAAACTGCCCTCTGTTGAGATCCACCAAAGGTTCTAACTTGGGCCGCATTGTCTTTGCAGTTTCTAAATCGGTACCGCGAAAAACAATAACACGTTCTGTTTTGTCTCGTAAAATAACGGCATAGATGCCGTTAGTGTCTATCACCTTCTCGATCTTATAAGTTTCACTAAACCGCTTGAGGTGATTTGGTTGATAGATTATTGCAGCTAGCCTACTGTACTTGCAGGCTGCTTCAACAAAATAAGGCATCATTCGTTAACTTCGATAGTAACAGATAATGGGTAGCCGTTTGCACGTGCTAGGCTAGTTGCTTCGATTGCTTTCTGGTCTGCAATCTCATAGCTGTATACGCCAGCAACACCTTTGCCTTTGAGGTGTACTTCTTCCATAATAGCTGTTGCTACGACACGTTCGTGATGGAACAGATGGATTAAGATTTCAACTACAAATTCCATCGGAGTCTTGTCGTCGTTGTTAAAGACGACTTTGTACATACTTGGTGGTTTAATCAAGGTACTAGTCTTTCGTTCTTCTGCTGTTAGTGTAGCCATAGCTGTCTCTGTAGTGTGTAGTAGGGGGATTGCTCCCCCTTGTTTATTTAGTTTCGAATTGCAATTCGACGAGGCTTTAATGCCTCAGGTACCTGACGCTCTAAACGAACAGTCAGGATGCCGTTATTAATGCTAGCATCAATAACAACGATATGGTCTGCTAAGGTAAATGTGTGCTCGAAGTCACGCATTGCTAGTCCCCTGTGCAGATATTCGTAGGTTGCATCGTCTTCACGCTTGCGTTCACCACGAATGGTTAGTTTGTTTTGATCAACGGAAACATCAATTTCTTCCAATACAAAACCAGCCACAGCAATCTCAATTTGATATTGATTTTCGGCTGTGCGTACAATGTTGTATGGAGGGTAGTTGTTAGTGTTTGCAGCTAGTTGTGCTCGGTCAAATGCGTCAAACATTTGGTCAAAGCCTACTAGGCTACGGTTTAGTGCTCGTAGAGCGTTCGTGTCAAAACGAGTTAGATTAGTCATAATTTTCTCCTTATAAAGCAAGATTAAAAAGTGAACCCTATTATAGGCGTTCACTTGTATTTATTATAGAATCTAACGCTACTAAAAGTCAATACAACTTTTTAGGTAGTGAGTCGCTTTCAGTTTTCTTCTTGTAGCGATGCACTGCGCTTTTGTGTTTTTCGCGACGAGTAACACTAGGCTTAGTGAAGAATTCGCGTTCGCGCAAGTCAATTAGCTTGCCGCTTTCTGTAATTTTCTTTTTAAAAGTACGGATAGCTTTTTCAACGTTGTCGTTGTGTACTTCAACTCTGCTGCCAGTAAGGCCGGTTTTTCTTGGTTTATCTCTCATTTTTTCTTTGCTTGCACAATCATAATGATCATTTTATTTCCGTGGAGCTCTGGCTTATTTTCAATTTGGGCGTCAGTGAGCAACTCGAAAAGTTTCGTTATCAATGCAGAGCCCTTATTAGGGTCTGAATTTTCACGTCCTCGGAAAGTGATAACTACTTTACATTTATCACCGTTATCAATAAATTCTTGCATACGTTTAGCTTTAACGCTAAGGTCGTGTGCGTCGATAACAGTTCTAAATTGAAACTCTTTTACTTCAACGCGATTTTCTCGTTGTTTACGATCGTGTTCTTTTTTACGCTTCTGTTCGTCGTAAATGAACTTACCGTATTCTATTACTTTACATACAGGCGGTTGAGCATTAGGTACTACTAATACTAAGTCGCACTGTTGTTCCTGTGCAATAGATAGCGCACGATGTCTATCAACTACACCTAATTGCTCGCCTGTACTTGATACCAGACGTAAAGTACTAGCACGGATTTCTTCGTTAATTAAGTGATCACGCTGTGGCTTAAATGGGGGACGGCGATTTTGCCTAAAGTTAGAGTTTCCAAAACTCTTAGGTTGAGAATTGTACATATTAATTCTCGGAACTTTCCTTGAACACGTATTCAGGTTGTGTGTTGTTCATAATTGTTTCTTGAGTAACTATTACTCGTTCTACACCTTGTTGTTCCAATTCCGGTAATTCGTATTGGCAAGATAGTAATGCTCTTTCTAAAATATTCCTTAATCCACGGACACCTAGCTTTTTAGTTAAGCACAAGTCTGCCATTGCAAACTTTGCATCCTGTGTTATATCTAATTCTACATTATCCATATTGAACAAGTCAACGAATTGTTTCTCCAAACTGTTTTTTGGACAACTTAATGCTGTAACAAGCTCGTCTCTATTCAATTCTTTTAGTCTTGCAATAACAGGCAATCGGCCGACAAATTCTGGAATTAGTCCAAACCTAACTAAATCGTCTGGTTCAATGTCATCTAAATATGAATCTACTTCTTCTACTTCGGGTACAGACACAAAGCCCATAGTAGATCCTGCGTTTTTACGTTTAGCAATAATACGCTCTAAGTCGACAAATGCGCCACCTAGAATGAATAGGATGTTTCTGGTGTTAACTATAATACCTTCTGCGTTAGGGTTTTTCTTTCCGCCGTTAGCAGGTACTTTACATTCAGTACCTTCTATAATTTTTAGTAGAGCTTGCTGTACACCTTCACCTGAAACATCTCGGGTTATACTAGAGCTTTCGCTTTTTCTAGCCTTCTTGTCGATTTCGTCTATGTAGATAATACCACGTTCTGCTTTAGCTACGTCGCCGCCTGCTGCCTGTAGTAATCTAAATACCACGTGCTCTGCATCGTCCCCTACATAACCACTTTCTGTGATACTTGTTGCGTCTGCCATTGCAAACGGAACGTCAAGTATCTTAGCGATAGTCTTAGCAATGTGTGTCTTGCCGCTACCTGTAGGACCTACTAATAGTATGTTACTCTTATCTTGCTCTACTGCGTCTTCACGGGCAGCACTGATAAGTTTTTTGTAGTGATTGTAAACTGCAACAGCAATTACTTGTTTGGCGAACTCTTGTCCGATAACATATTGATCCAAGAACTGGTGTATCTCTCTAGGGGTTTTTAATTTTAATTTTTGCTCAGTCGCAGCATCTTTAGTTAGTATACTGTGGCAGAGTTCGATACATTCGTCGCAAATGTATACGTCTTGACCTGCTACCATTTTACTAACTTGATCGCGATCTTTGCCGCAAAAGCTACAACTTAACTTCTTGTAGCTATTGTAATCTTCAGTATCCGCCATTACAATCCACTGCTAATTATTGCAAATAGTTCTTCTATATCTTCTGCCATCTTGGCACCAGAAGTATTTAGTAGAGCAGCAAGGTTGTCAGACAAGTCATCTGGGTTCATCCACCAAACGTTATTAGATACACCTTGACTTAGTGCAATCATCATTTCAAATTGTGTTGCGCTAGAACAATCCACTACAATAAAATCCGACACCATCATTTGCTGGAAAGTCCAGGGCCAATTATCGTCGCCTTTGCTTTCGTAGTCTGAGTATACAACTACAGTAGTACCGGGCAATGCTTTTTCTAAAAATAGAGATATGTCATCTACTAGCTTTTCGTCTCTGCTTAGTACAGTTAACGACAATCCTTCCCTAGGGATAAAAATTGTCGGGGGAGTTACTATATATGAACTTGTTACTTCTTTACTCATTTCTTAGTTGGCGGGAACCATCCTGTTGGTTTAGATTTTTTAGATTTAGTCTTAGGTGCTAAGTCTGACACTATATTCTTATACTGTTCTTCTAAATCTGTTGTAGTTGATTGTACTTTAATTTTACTCGAAGGTACAGCATCATCTGCAACAATTTTCTTAACTTTATTTAATGCGTCATCCTTTTTCTGTTTAACAGTTTTAGGTAATTCTACTGTAAGCACCTTTGCAGGTTCTTTAACTGCAATAGGTTTCTTTTTAACAGGTTTCTTTTTAACAGGCTCTTGTGCAACAGGAGGGAAGTCTATTACTTTATCGTCTTTCTTTTTGCGAATGCGTTTAGGTTTAACTACAGGCACAGGGGAGTCTGCTAGTATTGTACTTACTTCCGCTAACGCTTGTTTTTCTTCGTTAGTAATAACTGGTTGTTGTGGTTTTTCTTGTTTAGGAAAATTGAACTTAGGTAACTTAATACCTTTTAGCTTTTCTGCAAGGATTTTAAACTTACTAGGCTTAGGTGGCGCAGGCTCTGTCACAGGCACCATTTTAATGTTTGCGGCAATTAACAGTAGTACAGCAAGCGGATCAAAAACAAATATCAACAGAATAATGACCCAAGTAACTGCTTTTTCCAGAAGGTTCTGGTCAATGTTGTCACCGTATATCAACTTAGCAATATGTTTGATTGGGCCAACTTCTGCTTCTATCTTACGTACCTCACTGCGTATAGGTGCAGACTCTTCGCTTAGTGTAGCTACTTTTTTCTGCTCAATTTCAATTTCCTGAAGCAAGCGTGTTCGTTCTTTTTGTTGGCTTCGGCGAATTACAACTGCTTTATCTGCACCTTGTGCATCAGTACTACGAGCCATTACTTGGTCAACGGCTTCGTCTAACTGCCTTAAGGCTTTTCTGTTAGCATCGATATTATCTTTAGCAGTCTTTATCTTTTCGTCATAGATTGCAATCTTAGCAGTGCTATCTCCACTAAGCATTGTTTGATCCATATGGGCCTTGCTTAGGAAGCCGAAGATACCCATACTGGTAATTAGCATAAGGACTACTACTGCGATACTTAGGTAATATTTTAAAAACCTAGGTGCAATAGACCAATTTCTGTATAGCCAACTAGCAGTGATTAGTTTTGCTGCTTCTAGTCCACTAGCCATTAATGCGACAGGCATAGCAGCACTGGCGAAAATTGCAATCATACCCATAACACTGTAATAGGCTGCGATTGCACTTAAGAATACTGCGATTAAAAATACTAAAATAGACATATGTTTGTACTAACTGCTCGTTAGGTAGTTTAATTACTTATCAACTTTCCTAACGAGCAGAATAGCTTAATCCCTGTACGTGTAAAAGATATGATTATCTATTCTAAGCACTTGCTTTAATCTTTTACCCCACCCCGGATTGACATAGTCTGCGTGGTAAAACATTATATCGCGAAATCCTTCTTTAAAGCTATCGTAAGCTAGGATCTTGTATGCTATCTCTTTGCCCGCATCGTATAACTCTGTGTTAACAGCAGGGCGTTTGTGGGCGCAAACCCAACTAAACTGGCAAGTTGTTTTTATCTTTTGATAAACAACTCCGCAAACACTGGTAGGAAAACGTCCGCTAGCTTCTTCTGCTCGGTTCATAACTACACGAGCTACAGCTATTTTACCCAGGTCACTTTGGTTGCCAGCTTCATAATAAATGTTATCAGCTAGACATTTTAGTTCGCGTGGGTCGACATTCTTGGCTACAGGTTCCTGTGTACTTGTACCTAGTGAGGACACATAGGTGTACACCGCTCTGAACGTGTCTACAATTTGTGTGTCATTCCTTCCTAAAGTGAAAGCAATGTACGCAAAAATTAAGATTACTATTGGCAATCTTAGGATATTTTCTGTTTTAGTCATATCGTCTCCTTTGATAGTTAGAAAATAAAAAACCGGAATAGTTATTTAAGCTAGTCCGGCTCAATCTATTACAATAATAGCACAAAACTTGTGCTTAAAGCAATAGTTTATTTATTCACATATGTTCTATTCAACATTGTGTGGTTGTGGTCTGTCGGGCCCCAGTCTCCGTCCGGATGCCAGGCAATAACAGTCATCGGTTGGCCAGATGCGGTCCTGAATCGATGTAATTCGGATTCCTCCAAACAGAACATCTTTCCTTTTTGTAAGGGGATGCTTTCCTTTTTACCATCTTTCCAAACGTCTGCGTGGCCGTGACCTTCAATTACACAACCTAAACGGATACTAGGATGTGTATGCTCTGTTTGCTCAATGCCAGGCGGAAAGTACAGTAAGTTTAAACTAGGATCGCCTTGACGTGGGGGATAGATTAGTAAGCTATCGCTACATCCGTCGATGTAAACTAAACGACCTTGCTCTTCTACCCAGCCAGTAGTGTTTTGTGGTTTGTAGCCTAAGCGAACAATCAGCATTAACTTGTCGTCTGTTTCTGCCTTAAAGCCTTCTTCCTTTACAAAGAAGCTAAAGTATTGACCTGCATCTAGCTTGTGAGTCTTAGAGCCAATTTTAATTTTACTGTTACCAAAGCTATAGCCATACAAGCCAAACCATTTAGTATTCTTAACAGTCATTGGCGCTGTGCTTGTGACTAAGTATGCACCGGCCGGGTACATACTATCGTATTTTTCAATTGAGTTTGCAACTATCATTTTCTTTTACCTTATGAACGGACCTATACTTGACTTCATTTTTTCTAACACTTCGACAGGGTTAGGTGACTGTTTAATCTTACGTGACCACTTATTATACACTGCTTCAGACTGTATTAAAAAGTCTTGGTAAGTCAAATATTTTATTTTGAATTCTTCTATCGCCATTGGCACATCAGCGTCGTCGTCGACTAAGCTGCCAAGTAGCGGGCCAATGGCCATTGTCTCTCTGTATTCTTCTATTTCCTTAATGTACAAAGGCATTAGCTCTGGATTAGAGAACAGGTTCCTGTTTTTTAAGTAGCGCATATAGGACACTGACCTAGACAACTGTTCTAAGCAATCTGCCACTACATTTAGGCTTTCTATTCGGGCGATATCTTCTGCAGGTATTTGACCCGCTTCTACCGAAAAGCCGCCCATTAAAGAGTGCTGTATTAAATGTATGCCTTTATCTACAGCAGGAACATCAGGGAAGGAATTTTTTTGTACTACTACCCAATAAAAATCGTCAAGGTCTGCAGGACAAGTATGCGGGCGCATTGCAGTCCATCTAGCAACTCTGCTGGTTGATTGATCTATGTAAACTAATATAGGATAATTCATCGTAATCTTTGTAGGGCTTGGCTCTTATCTAAGTAGTTCCAATTTTCATCTATCGCCCAGTTTGTTTCATACCCTGCATAAAGGTTAATTAAGCTAGGCACCTTCTTTTTATTTAAGAAGCTATCATCTTTTGTATAGTCAATTACGTAATCCTTGGCGGTGAACTTGTAACTAGTCCAAGTGTCTTTTATCTTAAGATGATGATTATGTATACTCCATAGTTGGAACTCCGGTGTATCAAAAAAATGTATTAGATTTTTAAAACTAGTTGCCGGGCTAGTCCAAGTCTTGCTAGTTAGTGTCCTTAACTGTACGTGCTGCCATTTTTGTGTAAAGTTAAGCCACCAAAAGAAATCATACACGGATTTAAGTTCGAACAGAGATTCGTTTACTATTGGCCTGTATTGTTCGTACCCTTGTAGTCCGTTAGCAGCAATAGACTCGAAGTAGCGAGGTGCATACTCTTGCCAAGGCTTGTGCATTACATCTTCACCGAATAGCTTAACGCATTGGCCAACAATGTCGGACCCGAAAATTTGATCTCCTAGTTCGCCTGTAACGACAATACCTTTGCGTAGAAATTGCTCTATCCGCGGAGTGCTTGTTTCTATTTTTGTTTTCTTAGAAACAATCAGCTTAAAGAACTCGGGGTTTTCTTTTATGCTTACGCTGTTGCACAGTACAGTTAACTTTGCTAAGTCTTCTGCTGGCCAGTTTTTGTATATGGAAGTTAGTGCAACGGTACTATCAATGCCGCCACTCCACATAACATATACGTTGTCTTTACAGTAAGATTTCTGTAACAGGTCTATTGCACGTGCATCTGCAACTTGCGAGAATGTACTGTTGTCATAGGCCAATGATGCTATGTTGGAGATTGACTCTCCGTAGAGTTTACAGTTAAATACATCGGGCTTGTAGTTTAATCTAGAGACAGTTTGGTAAAAAGGAAATACGCCTAACGTTGAACTAGGAATATGCTGTCTAACTTCTAGTGCCCACGGGCTAAGGAATAATAATAGCCGACTTGCGTCCATTAATACATCTCTTTTATTTCATCACATATGTGAAGTTTAAGAGCTTCGTCTGCACTTAGCCAAACATCTTCTGGAGGAAGTAAGTATTTTTTAATTTCGCTGTCCTTAAGGCCTGTGCACTTACGATAATGAGTTAGCATCCTATTTTTTGTTAGGGTGAACTCTTTCATTACTGCAAACAGTTCGTGCTCCTTACCATCTGCTCCCCAAGAGAATTGATGGCTTAATACGCTAGTGTTAGGAGTTAATACACGGTAAGCACCTGCTAAAAAGATAACAAGGCCTGCTGATCCAACTAGTCCAATACCTGTAGTATGTACAGGCATCTTTGCACCTTTGATAATATCGACTAGCGCAAAGGCACTGCTTAAATCGCCGCCGCCGCTGGAAATGATTAAGTTGAGGTGTTTCTTTTTCTTCTTGCTCAGTGATTCTTCTAGGATCCACTTGATTGCATCAGCACAGCTTTCCTGTGTAATTTCATCCATTAGCAAGTAATAGCCCGAATCTCGCATCGACTTATATTCGTAGTCGTCGTCTCGGCTTTCTTCTTTGTGTGGGTAGTTTGTCATAGCAGTGTGTAGTGTGTATTGTATATATTTAGCTGCACGAAATCAATACAGAAATGCCCATAAATATTTGTATGAGCAACATTGACATTTCAAATTACAGTAGCCGCTGGGCGTTTATGGCAGATCGAGCAGGATTTACCCAAAAACCATTAGATGATGTAGAAAACAAGTTCAACATTGTTGGCCGCTTTGTTGGTAATTGGGCAGCTGAATTGGATAAATTAATTGCACTAAGCAAGGGCGGTGTACCTTTGAACTTCCTTAAAAAGATGGAGGGCGGCGAAGACCCTTATACAGTAGAGTTAGATAGGAATGACTTACAGTCTACTGGACTAAATGAGAACACTGTATTTTTGAATAGGATTATGCCGCCTGTGTTGAACAGATCAGTTGCTCCTACTATATTCAAAATGGTAGATTGGTTTGGCTTTGCTGGCCGTGTACTGATTAAAATTCATATGCAACAACCAGGACAAGTATTTCCTTTCCACTTCGACGACTTAACTACTAACCGAAACAACAATGGCAGCAAACATCTGATGGATGAAAATCCAGAACGATGGGCACGTGTAGAAGTTCAACTTAAAGATTGGGAATGGGGACACGTGTGGGGTGTAGGTAACACCTATTGGAAGCAATGGCGTGCTGGCGAAATTATGTTCCATCCTTGGCATAATTTACCCCACGGTACTGCTAACTGCGGTATGAGTCCTAGAATCTGCTTGCAAATAACGGGAGAAACTACATCGGAACTAAGACAGCGACTTAACTCGTTTGCAGGCGATATTAAAATTTAATCATCGTCTGTAGTTATTCCCGGTCAATCTCATATCCACAATCCTTGTATTCACATACTCGGGATAATCTGGTGGAGCAGTAATATCTCGTTTAAAATCTATAATGAACGCTAGTCTAGGATTATTTCCAGAATGCAGCACTTCGTGCTCTTCAGTATCGTCAAATATAAACACGCTTCCTTCATCCCAAGTTAGCTTAATTTCGCCTACTCTCAGGTAAGCATCTTCCTTAGGAGTGAGCCCGACGTGACATCTTAATATATTTGTACTGTATCCTTTATGCGGTTTAATATATGTGCCCGGTTCTAGCAGGCTATACATAGCAGTTTCTAAACCAGGAATATTATGTAGTAGCTTCAATGTTTCAGGAAAATGAGATTTGACTTCTTCATTAAGGTACCCAAAAGTATACAAACAAAACGTTTTCCAGGTGCCGTTGTATATGTCTTCTAAGAAGTTTACAAACGGGTTAGTGGCAAATTTAACTTGCACGTCTTTGTCCTCGTAACCTGATACAGTTAGTACATCAATTGACTTTTCAATTTGAAGTGCAGTGTTTGCTTTGGTGCTTACTTCGGACTCCGAAACCTGCCTAGCTAGGTTATATTCTATTTCCTGACCTTCTAAGTTAAAAACCTTAATAGATTCTTGTATAACTTCTACTGGAAATGAGTACTGGGCTTGCTCGTTTAATTTTACTAGCCTTGTTATTTTATTTCCACCTGCGTTTTCTTTTACATACGAGCAAAAACTATCATATTCTTGTTTAATTATTTTCCAGTTGTCTTTTAAGACTATTGCCCAGGGATATACAGTGTGGTCAACTAGATACGGGTGTGAATTCATTTTTTCAGGACCAGACTAATGCACCTTCCGTTGAATGCGAAACTGTTTTTCATAACTGCATTCACTGGCATAATTTTATTGTTCAATACTATATCAACATCTGCATTGCAAGGATCTTTGCAGTTTTTATTTGCAGGAACAATTCCATACTTCATCGAAAGAAGAGAATACGCTGTTTCTAATAGCCCGCTAGCTGCAAACGTATGGCCTATTGCTCCTTTGTTGCTACTGACAGGTATATTTCTTGAGAATATTTCATATATGGAAGCCGCTTCAATGTCATCGCCTATAGGAGTAGATGTTCCGTGAGCATTAACGTAATCAATCGAATCTGCAGATATATCTGCTGCTGCCAAAGCCTGTCGCATTGCAGTCTTAGATCCCAGTCCATCTTTGTTTGGGCTAGTACTATCTTCATTTTCTTTAAAATTTCCAAACCCTGCAAGCTCTGCATACACAGTTGCTCCTCTAGCAATGGCTTTGCTTTTACGTTCTAAAACAAGAGCACAAGCACCATCACCTACAACAAACCCGTTTCTAGTTTTATCAAATGGGCGTGAACAATTATCAGCATCGTCTGTGCTCAATGCCTGAATCAAGTTAAAAAAGTACCTGAAACTCCTATCGCTTGCCATATCAACACCACCTACTAGTGCAGACTCTACAGTGGGATCCGAATCAAGTAGGCATTTAGCTATATAAAGTGCAGATAGCCCGCTAGCACAAGCAGCACCTGTATGAAAATTAGGTCCAGTTAATTCAAATTCGCTAGCAACAAATCCGGCCATCCATTGGCTAGTTGCCCATAATTGTTTAAAAGGGTTTAAGTTTTGTACACCGGAATCCATTGATCCGGCAACATATCTAAACGCTTCTCTGCTATCTGCAATACTAGTGTAGATACAAGCTGAATTTGTTCCTTTGATTTCTAGTCGACTATCTTTAATAGCATTATGTGCTACGTGATAAGCAGCGGCCATAGCAGGCGGAATTGTTCTTAAAATTCTAGGATGTAGTTCAGTTAAGTCTAAATTGTTCATATACGGCTTAACTGTAAATGCACGTTTAACTTTAACGTTAGTGTACTTTTCTTCGTCTACCTGATTAACTGGCGGTATAGTTGCGTGTAATAAATTATTCCAGCACATATCAGGGGTATAGCCGTTTGCATCTAACATACCGATGCCAGTAATAACAATAGGATCTTTTAACATATACACATTATATAGTCAAAAAAATAGCACAGTCAATTGCTGTGCTATTTTGTGTGCAAGTTACTGATTAAGCAGCAAACTTAGATGCACGGCTACCTTCTTGGTCACGAGCGGAAATGCTATAAGCACTGCGACCTTCTGTATTGACAGCACGGTTAACCTTTAGACCTGCTTGGCGCATCTCGGTCATACGAGCACGGATATTCTTGATACCGAATGTAGCTTCAGCTTGAGCTGCGCTTAGTGCCTTACCAGTACCGCGGAGGTATTGCTCTAGGAACTGGTTTTGTGTGGTCTTTAGTGTAACGAATGACATAATTTCAATCCTTTAATTAAATTAAGAAATAACAGTAGTTGTCATCTCATACTCTAATTGTATTATGTCACTGCAAGTTTTGCAAGTGTTAATTTAACCAATTAGTTCTTTTGGTTAATGAACTTGTTCAAATGGATGGCTTCGGTAATGATATCCTGCATTGTATAATTGTCTGGATACTGTATTTCACCGTTTTTATGAGTTTCCCATTCTAATCGAGCCTTCTCACATTCTGCGTGGTAACGCTGGGCAAGTACTTCTTTTGCCATCCTTAATAGTTCTAATCTAATTTCGTATCCGTTGCTCATATAAATCCTTCAGACGCTTTGCTTCTCGTCTAAGATATTTATCCAAAATGCAAGGAAAAAGTATAAAGGTACTACCAAGAGATAGTACCTTTATGTTTTACAACTAATAGATTAATTACTATCGTTTTTTACAAAATACAAATCCTTATCGCCATACTCGACCGATAATTTTTCTTTTAATTCATCTTTAGTAATACCCTGTGTAACGAATTCTTTTGTAAGGTAATCGTATACCAGCAGCATCTTACCTGAACTCGAATTAACCTCTTCGATATAGAAATAGCGAGACTTGTTAAGTACATAGTCTTGCACCTTTTCTGCTTCTTTGGCAGCTAGGTCTTTAGCCCTATTAATAATAAAGTGACTTACTATCTTAGTAGCTACATACCCTGCTAGGTATGCCATAAAGAATGTAACAATAATCTCGCCTAGTTCCATATCATTCACCTGTAATCAATGAGTAAAGTTGTTTCCAGTTGTCTACTGTTGGTATTGCAAAAGGTCCTGTATCGTGTCCTTGGTTATAATCGTGTCTAATTAGAATAGAATTTAGACCCATATGCTTACCTGTTTGTGCGTTTCGGGGATGATCCTCGATCCAATACATACCAGACTGTGCATACTTCCTAAGTTCGTGTTCCTTATGTTCGCCGATATTTAGGCAAACAATAGAATCGAAAATATCACCAAACGTAGACACTAGCAGTTGTTCTCGCAGTTTAATCGCATAAGGATCTGTGCCAAAGCTAGTTATTACGTTAAAGCGATAGCCGTGTTCTTGATTAAGACGCTTTACATAGTAAACACTATCACGCAATGGTTTTAGAAAACCACAGGCGGCACTTTCGTTATACTCGTGGATTAGATCCATCGCCAAGTCTTCATCAATGTCGTAACGAATACTTACACGAAAATGTCCGTAGCCGTTAGGGTTAAACTTGTGGCCTCGGCGTAGCATCCATTGCTCAAAGCCAGCTTCCCAGTCTAGCAGGACGCCGTCGACATCAGTTAGAATTG
>JACCEA011560170.1_pt1 | contig 37641 bp, 37 predicted proteins | sample 7449851 | NCBI WGS metagenome assembly JACCEA01 (sample SAMN15323453, study PRJNA562643) | freshwater metagenome | isolation source: river surface water | place: USA:Blue River Watershed | collected 2017-08-18 | reverse complement strand
GAAGGAATCCATCAAGGATCAGAAGGATAGAGAAGAGGCACCCCAAGCGAACTACCCATTTGTAGAGCGACCACTTTCTGCCACTGGTAAGTGAGGTGAAATAATGATGGTCATCTGCCGCTTGTCGTTGTTGTTGAAATTCATAGCGTTTCCGTGCTTCGTCCATGCGGGCTTTACGTTGCTCGGGACTTTCATTGCGCGAAGCTCTGGAGGCAGATTCATTTACAGTTGTCTGAGTGGAATACGCACCTGGATTCAATGCAATTTCCATAGCTCGCGTCAACTCGATAAATTGTTCGTGCGCCGCAGGGTCGGGATTGATATCGGGATGCACCTTTAATGCAAGACGCTTGAACTGACGTCGAACTTCTTGTTCGGTAGCACCTGGTTTTAATTTTAATATGCGGTAACTTTCCTCGAGCGTCATCAAATATTGCGTATTTCGTCGTGTAGTTGTTTTCTCATGATCTTCGCACCGTTGGTAGGTATGGAATGCACCAAATAGTGTTTTGGAACAGCATAAGCGCCAAAAGTAGAACGAATGATCTCTTCAATACGCGTTCTATCGGCATCGTCGAGTGCTTGTTCCGTAATTAAAACGACTTTTTCTCCAAATAGTTCGTCCGGAAGACTAGCGATAACGTAGTTTCCAAGTATATGATCAGTAAGGAGTTGCTCAATGCGTTCCGGATGAATCTTCACACCACCTGAGTTGATCACAAAATCGTTTCTTCCGATCCATTTAAATGTGTTCTTTGAAGTCATTTCTAAAACATCTGTACATGTTATGTCCACTCCAGTTGCTTTATCCAGAATATGCGTCTCTGTAGGATAAACTTCCAGAATCACGTCGGGAAGTAGCGTGTATTCCTCCTGTCCCAATTTACGCAAGGCAATGTGGGATATGGTTTCTGTCATCCCAAATCCTATGTAAAAGGCACTGTCAATCTTCGATGACTGAACCACTGTTTGCTCCATGTTCGGATGCAAAGCACTTCCACCAATTAAGATGGTTTTAAATGCTTGAAATAACCTGATGTCCTGGCTTAATGCTGCTTGGATTTGTAAAGGGACAAGACTTACAAAGTCGAAAGCTAAATTGGGCATAAACTCCCAAAAATTGCGTTGAACAGGCACCACATGTACTTTATAATCGCCAAGCAGCGCTCGGATCAAAACCATTTTTCCCCCAACGTGTTGAGGATGAATACACAAAAGCACTTTACTTTTCTCATTGAGATTGAAGTAGCTGTTCGACCGTTTTGCTGAAGCTGCAATCTGTTGCTTGCGCAAAATAATTTGTTTCGGGGTTCCAGTAGACCCGCTTGTCGCGAAAGTAAGGGTATCATTTCCTGATGTCCATTCATCAATTACATTGCGGCATGCTTGTTGCAAATGGTCATCGCAATGATGGAAATGGATTTGAAAGGACATCTGTTGTTAATGTTTTAATAATTTCACTTTCCAAACAGGAATAAAGTCTAAATTTAGACAATCGTTTAGAAACCAAAAAAGTTGATATGAAAATCTTTGTTGCAATTATAGCTTTCGCGTCTTTCGGACTGTTTGCTTTTACATCAGCACCGGTGTTGAAAGGAAAGAAATTGGAAGTGTCTACTGCCAGTGCCGGAATTAACTTCGGTAAACTTACTTTCGCTAAGGCCTTGAAACAGGCTAAATCATCTGGAAAGTTGATCTTTATCGATGTGTATACATCTTGGTGTGGTCCATGTAAACAAATGGCAAAGAACACTTTTACAAACGAGCAAGTAGGAGAGTTGTTCAATTCTAAATTCATCAATATGAAGTTGGATGCTGAATTGGATCAAGACGGGATCAAGGTTGCTCAGGATTACAAAGTAACTGCTTATCCTACACTTTTGTTTATCAACGGAGAAGGAAAATTGGTAAAGCGTGTTGTTGGATATCAAACTCCTGAAAAGCTGATCTCTGTAGCAGAAAAATTATAAGGAATTCAAATTTGAATGGTGACGGGACTCTTTTGGGTCCCGTTTTTAGTTGACTAAAATTGTTCCGCGCAGATTGAATCGGATACAGTAACCACTGTTTGTTGTTGCGTACAAGGTGTTCTTCTCTAACAGCAATGCACAGAAATTTCCTTTTTGAAATACGGACCACGTTTTTCCACCGTCCAGTGAATAATCGATCCCGTTGGTGCCACAAGACAGTAGGAGTTTTTTGTTTCCAGTAACACAGGATCTATATCCAAGCGTACTCGCCGCAAACCAAGTTTTACCTCCATCGTTTGTAAAACAGGCTGTACCTGAAATTTCATTTGGTTTTGTATAATTTCCTCCAACACAAACGCCTTCTAAGTCACTCCAAAAGAAAACAGAAAATGGTCCTGCACCTTCGGCTTTTGCTAAAGGCAAGTTGACGCTTGATATTTGGGTGGTATCCTTCCAATTGAATCGAAAGAAGCGCACTGCGGATAGTCCTCCGGAAACAAATACGTAATCACCACCCGGTAAAAATTGTGCTGATGTTCCGCTGGCCGCGTAACATGCTTCATCGGGGAGATTAGGGATTTGAATTGTTGTTTCCTTTTCTGTTTTTGGGGAAATGTATTTCAGATAGAAGGACTTCGGAAAGGGATCGCCAAGAAGTGCAATACCAGTTTTATCGGCGGCAATATCGTCAAAGAAGGCCCCTGGTTCAACAACAAGGTGTTTGATTTTCTTTTCTTCAAATTCGACTAAGGTACCAAGGGTTCCGGAGGTCATCGCGTATAACTTGTTCTTGAAAACGAGTAGATCTCGGAATTCACCACCAGTATTTGATGGAATGAGCCTTCTAGTGGCTCCTGATTTCTCGTCCAAGGCTATAACTCCACTTTTCGAAGTTCCAAACACCAGTTCATTCTTGTACCGAACGATAGCACGAGAATAAGAACTATCAGGTGCGAATCGAAGGGTGTCTGCTTTGCATACGATCTGAGAGAACCCAGTAGCGTAAATACAACTAAGAACGAAAATAACGATTGAATTTTTCACGCTGTTCGGCTTTTAATTTTTCAAGATCCGCCGGAACATCACGCTTCCAACGTTTATGCGACCACAACCATGGTTCAGGTTCATCCAAGAGGCGTTTTTCCAGTTTGTGGACATGCATTTCGGTAATCGTTCCCCATGGCAGGGTTTTCGGAGTATCGGTTATCAGTTCCAAGGTTACTTCATAATACCCACGTCTGATACGTTTTGGTAAATAGAATACCACTGCTTGATCATATGTGTTTGCTAATTGTTCAGCACCAAATACAACTGCCGTAGGCTGGTTCAAGAAGTTCATCCAATAACTTTTCAAACTGTCGCCCGGGCTTTGATCTGCCAATACCAATGTAGCTGTTGGAATTTGTTTTTCTTGATAGGAATCAAAAGACTCTTTCACAATTTTCGAATGGATGACGTGCATTCCATATCGTGAACGCAAGGTATTGATCTTTTTATCCCAAAAGCCGTTGGTCAAAGGCATGCCGATCCCAACAGCTTGATGCGGAAAAAACAAGTTTTGTCCGGTGATCATCCATTCCCAATTCATGTAATGCGCAGAAACAAGTAACACGCTTTTCCCTTGGTCATGCAATTGCTGCATGAGTTCCGGATTGGTTATTTGAAAGCGTTTTTTTAATTCGCGTTCAGAGATGCCTAAGTTTTTGACCCCTTCCAAAAGCATGTCCGCGAAATTCTTGTAAAATCCGCGCTTCATTTTTCGGATCTCTTTGTCTGTACTTTCCGGAAAGGACCTTTTCAAATTGGCTGTTATGACTTTTTTCCGATACGGAACAATAGTAATCAGTAACAGGTAGAAAAGATCGGCAAAGCGATAGCTGATCCAAAGTGGCAATTTTGAAAGCGGCCAAACGAAAAGGCAGTAGACCAATGCACTCATTCTGTTTTCTTTTTAGGCCATAACTGCTGGATCTGCTGAGCGATCTCTTGTTCGCGTTTACTGCTCCCCGGATGAAAAAAACTGCGCGTAGCCAGTTCATCAGGAAGGTATTGTTGTTCAACGAAGTTACCTGGAAAGGCATGCGCATATTGATAGGCAGCACCATATCCCAGATCTTTCATCAACTTCGTGGGCGCGTTACGCAAATGCAGGGGAACTGGTAGATCTCCACTTTTTCTTACTTCAGATAAGGCTTCATCAATGGCCAAATAGGCTGCATTTCCTTTTGGCGAAGTAGCCAAATAAATCGTGCATTCAGCTAAAATAATGCGCGCTTCAGGCCATCCGATCACTTGGATCGATTGAAAGGTATTCTGAGCAAGGATCATGGCTGTTGGATTGGCCAATCCGATATCTTCTGCCGCAGAGATCAATAATCTACGAGCTATGAACTTTGGATCTTCACCTCCTTCGATCATGCGCGCTAACCAATAAATGGCAGCATCTGGGTCACTTCCTCGAATACTTTTAATGAACGCAGAAACGATGTCGTAATGTTGTTCGCCATCCTTATCGTAACGTACTTTTTTCTGCGCCAATTGAAACACCAGCTCGTCGGTAATCACCGCAACTTGATCTGCAGGAAACGTACTTACGACCATTTCAAACAAGTTCAGCAATTTTCGGGCATCCCCACCAGCAACCATCATCAATGCCTTTGTTTCCTTCAGCTCAACCTTTCTGTTTTTTAACCAATTATCTTCACGCAAAGCACGTTCCAATAGGTTTTGCAGATCTTCGGCTGAGTGACTTTCTAAGGTGTAAACTTGACAACGCGATAGAAGTGCAGATATGACTTCAAATGAAGGGTTTTCGGTGGTAGCACCAATCAACGTAATGATTCCCTTTTCTACTGCTCCAAGTAAAGAGTCTTGCTGTGATTTTGAAAAGCGATGGATCTCATCGATGAAAAGTATGGCTCCTTTTTGCTGGAACATTCCAGGTGTGTCTACCTTTTGAATGATCTCACGGACATCTTTCACACCACTCGAAATGGCGGATAAGGTGTACATGGGACGTTTTAAATGATCTGCTAAAAGTTGAGCCAATGTCGTTTTTCCCACTCCCGGAGGACCCCAAAAGATCAAAGAGGGGAGGACTCCGGCATCCAATGCACGCTTCAAAGAACCATTGTCTTGCAATAAATGACGTTGCCCGATGTATTCAGACAAGTTTTTAGGACGCATTCTTTCTGCAAGTGGAGCCGACATGTGTTACTTTTTGTCAAAAGTAAGGAATAGAAATTTTAGATCAGTTATCCGACGGATTAATTGGGTAATCTGCCATGGCTGCGTAAGCACCACCAAGATCATTTACCAGTTTCTTCCACAAATGTTCGTCATCAACTTCGAAGACATTAAAGTGTTCAGGTGGAGTAACCACCAACCATGCGCCTTGCTTCAATTCTTCTTTCAGTTGACCAGGACCCCAGCCAGAGTAACCGATAAAAAATCGTAATTCATTTACCTCAAAACTGCCACTCATGATTCCTTCTTTCAATGAATCATAATCACCACCCAAATGGATCAGCTCGCAGATGTGTTCAGAGTCTTTTATACCTTCATTTTTATGTAAAAAGAACACCTGTTGGGGTTCTACCGGTCCACCTAAACCTACGGGAGCGAAACATTGAGGGAAATCGGTAAGTAGATCATTCATTGTGACATCCAAAGTGTTGTTTAGTACCAAACCAAAAGTACCTTCTTCGTTGTGGTCACAGATGAAAATAACAGATCTCGTAAAGTGATCATCCATCAAAAATGGTTCTGACAATAACAGATCTCCTTTAAATGGTTCTCGTTGACGTTTAACTGCAAGTGGAATAATCGGTTTCATGTTACAGGACAATCGGAGGTTTACGCAAGTTCAAATTCACGTTCTGCAAAGCTGCGGCACTTCCACGAATTCCGATACTGAAACTTTTGTTGCTTCCAATTGGGATCCAAATAAAGCTTGCCGTCCAACAATGCAGGTTTCGGTTCATGGTAATGTTCATGTAGTTCACCTTGTTGGTTTTGAGGTCCAACATCAACCTGGAAGTGATTTTCCAGTTTTCGGTAATCGAAACGTCTCCGGAAAGTTCCAGTGTATTGGTAAAATTGTAGCGTTGATTCTGATAGTTTGCAGTGTTTTCTAAGAGGTTCATGGTGTAGTTGTACGCAAAATTGATGGTCCAGGGAACATCAAATAATACTACGTAATTCGGATTGCTCAACCAACGCTGATACTGAGGATTCCAGGTGTTCATGGCAGCAGATCGCTGTGCATCCACTTGGTCGCGGAATTTCTTTGGAGTAAGCGTGTACGAAGTTGCTGCATTGAACAATTTGATCCTACCGAGTCCTTGTCCCGAATTGACAGCGTATGTAGAAAGTGTTTTACCGGTAGTGTCGTTCCATGAATACCAGCTATGCGATGCATTCAAGGTAATGTTGAAACCTTGAACCGGGTTGATGACCATGCGCATGCTCAAGTCGCTCCAATTCATAGAGTCTTTGAAAATGTCGTAATCTGTAGCGAAAAACAAGTTGTCAATCAAACGGAACTTCTTAAAGCCAGTGACGGTGTCTTTATCACTCTTTTGCTTTAATTCGAAACTGTTATTAACGGCGAAAGCAATACGACCTGATGCTGCGCCAACACTTTGGCCGTACAAACTTCGTTCAAAGCGCGAATAACGAACTGTATTTCCGGTATTATCTGTGTAGCTTGCTATTCCTTCCTGGATGTCCGGACTATATACAAAACTAACGGTTGGGGTCAGAACATGTCGCAGAAGCGTTTGTTTTTTACCAATGAAACGATAGTAAGAAAAAAGATTTGTTGTTGCTCCCACAGATGCGTCCATGCGGTGCGTAAAACCACCTTCGTTCAATGTGTCTATCAAAACAGAGTTCGTTCCTAGATCAAAAGTCTTTTGAATCGTTTGAAAGTTGTAAAAGTGGGAATAGTTAACACTTGGTGAAATGCGGATAGCATTGCGCAAAATCCCAAAGCTTCCTTGAAGATTGAAGCGTTGGGTTGCACCATTTCTGAAGGCGTTTGCAATACTGTCGAAGTCTCCATTGCTCAAATAGCGAGAGCGGGTAGAGGCACGGTTTTGAACCTCAGCAGCATAGGAAATGCCAAAGATCTTATTGATGCGTTTCCATGGAAATAGGCGAGAAGTAGTTTGGAAATTGAAAATTGGTGAGGTCACGTCGATCTGTTGACTAGCCGAGTTCTGTCGTACCGCCAACTTCAGATCGGCTGAAAGTGGTTTAGAGCCAAATTTTCTAGTAATGCGAACGTCTGAATTCAAGGTGTTATTGAAATAGTTTTCGTTTTGAACGTTTAAAGTTTGCTTGTTCGATGAATTGGAATTGAAATGGACATTCGCACTGAAATTCCAGTTCGGATTTGCTTTTGCATCTTGTTGATGCGTCCAGTCTACAGCTACTGCATTGATCACGCTTGAATCAGGCCAGCCAAATCGGAATCGGTCGTAACTCACGCCAAAGTTTCCGTTGAATTTGTATTTGTAGTTATAGTTTGTCTTATTGCCAAATCCAAAACTTCCCCTTGAGAAAACTGTTGCCATAGCAGTTGTTTGCCAGTGATCGTTAATCGGAATATAGTATCCCAGATCATTAACACCCATTCCGTAAGGAGAGATCAAGGATATTTTTGGCATGAGAAATCCGCGCAATTTTTCGCGTTCTTTTTTCTGAGGAATGATGGCCATTGGAAGACCTAAAGGAGTTGGAACTCCCATGATCCATAAGTTCATTGGACCGGTAACGATTCTTTTTTCAGGAACCAAAACTGCCTTCGATAAATGGAAATGGTAATGCGGTTCCTTCAAATCGCAGGAAGTAAATTTTCCATTCACGAAATGTACCTCTTCATTTGCTTGTCTTTTGGCGGTTTCCATAGACAAGTAATAGTCTTGCTGTTTGATCGTTACTTCTTGAATGTATCCCTTTTTTGTATCGAAATTGTAGCGAATACTTGCTGCTTGGATCGTGTCTGTACCATCCACAAATACAGGTTGTTCCAGTTTGTTTCCGAGTGAATCTGTTCGGTAAGTGGCAAGGACTTCTTTCTTTTTGAGATCGATCAATAAATAACCAGCATTCATGCGGATTCCTTCTGCTTCGAGTTTTGCATTTCCGAATAAATGCACTTGTTGAAGTTTAAAATCACTGTAGATCGAATCTTTGGCAGAATAGGTGATGATTGATTCGAAATCGCTTTCATTCAGAGTGACTCGTTTGATTGTGTCTTGTGAATAAGATGTCGAAGACATATGTAAGAAACCCAAGAACAGGAGCAGGCAGAAAAGATACTTGTTCAAGTAACGATTCTTGCTATTTCCGGTTGTTTCTTTCATTAGGGCACAAAGCTAACAAATTTTATACCTTTCGAATGAGATCAGTACTTGTTGGACGATGTATTAACGAAGTAATTTGCGCTTTGTTATTTCGAAAGACAGAATCTTCATCTCAGAGTTTTCAACACTGATGTTTAAATAAGTTTCGCTTTGGTTGGGTTTTTGGTGAGTGTTCTATAAGTAATTTTATACTGTCATGAAATCAAAGCATGTAATAAGCTTTAATTGGAACTGGAGCACTGCCCTGAAAATGATCTTGGCTACATTGCCTGTCGTGTTAACCTTTTCTTTTCAAATGGTGAAGGCAAAGCAGGCTGCCGAGAAGTTTGTGATTAAAACCGTGGTGATTGATGCTGGTCATGGCGGAAAGGATCCAGGTTGTCATGGTAGTTCTGCACATGAAAAGAATGTATGCCTTTCAATGGCATTGGAATTAGGTAAAAAAATCAAGGCTGCTTACGGAGGTGTGAAGGTGGTGTACACCAGAGATAAAGACGTGTTTGTTGAATTGGATGAACGTGCCCGCATTGCGAATAAAGCCAATGCAGATCTTTTTATTTGTATTCATGCCAACTCTGCTTCTCCTTCGGCTTACGGAACAGAAACGTATGTTTTGGGATTGCACAAGACAGAAGCACAAGCAAAAATTGCAGAACGAGAGAATGCCACTATTTATTTGGAGGATGATAAAGGGGAGAAGTACAAAGATTTTGATATGTCTCCGGATGCCATTATTGCGCGTCAGTTGCAGTTATCGGTCTTCTTGGATCATTCTATCTCATTTGCAAGTAAGCTGCAGGCAGAGTTTAAAACTATTGGACGACATGATCGTGGAGTGCGACAAGCGGGATTTTTAGTGTTGTATAAAACAACCATGCCGTCTGTTTTGATCGAGACAGGGTTCTTAACGAATCCGGATGAGGAGAAGTTTTTGGCCGACTCTACGAATCAAAAGAAAATGGCGGGCGCTATGTTTACGGCATTTGACAAGTATAAAAAGGAGTTGGAAGGTGTTCAATCTCAAACCAAGGAAGTTGGTCAAGGAGTTAATGAAGCCGGTGAAGGAAAAGTGACCGAAGTTGTCAACCAGCAAAAAGGGCAAGGAGATGCCAGTCCTGTTTCTAAAGATGCTGTGATTTTTAGAGTTCAGATCGAAACATCAGAGACGAAGATCCCGTCTAATTCATCCCGTTTTAAAGGACGGGCTGTAATGGAATACAAACAAGACAATCTATTCAAATATACTACAGGTGAATTTGTGAATGATTTCAAAGGTGCCAATGCTTTGAAGAATGAATTGCGTCAGAAAGGCTTTCCGAATGCTTTCGTTGTTGCTTTTCAGAATGGGGAGCGCATTAGTTTAGAAAAAGCTATTAAATTAGCGGAAAATTAATCGTTTTGAAGATTTCAAAAGAACTCAAAGCAGCTGTAATCGCAATCCTTTCAATTGGATTGTTGGTAGGTGGTGTGAATTTTCTAAAAGGAAATTCCTTCTTTGGAGGTGATCAGCAATATACTGCATATTTCCCAAATTCTGGAGGTTTGGCTCCAGCAACTTCCGTTTATGTTAACGGTGTGATCGTTGGGAAAGTTCTCTCAGTAGATTACAATTTAAAGGGTGATTCTGCTACACGTGTAAAGGTTGTTTTCAATATTCAAGACGATAATTTTAAAATTCCCAAAGGGTCAAAAATTGAAATTGGCAGTTACGATCTTTTCAACAAAGGGATTCTTTTAGAATTGAGTTCCGATCTTTCAAAAGGTTACTATTCTCCGAAGGAGATAATTTATGGAACGGTTGCTCAAGACATGATGTCTCAGGTAAAAGCATATGCTGATCCATTGACCAAAAATTTGCAAGCACTGATGTCCAACGTTGACAGAACAATTTCTTCTCTGAGAGGGTTTTGGGATACCACTGCAACCACCGGTATTGAGCAATCGTTGCGTGAAGTTAAAGTCGCTATCCAACGTTTTGGAAATGTTGCTGTGGAAGTGGAAGATTTAGTTGCCTCAGAAAAAGCGAAGTTGTCGCGAATGTTTTCCAATTTCGAAAGTATCTCTCAGAATTTGAAGAATAGCAATGAAAAGATCGCTAAGGTGATCGGAAATGCTGAGAAGATTACAGACGATTTAGTAACTGTTGATTACAAGTCGGTAATCCTAGATGCGCAAACCACGATTCAAAAGTTGAATATGACTTTGGAGGAAGTAAACAGCGGAAAAGGGTCAATCGGAAAATTGATCAAGGATGATGCTCTTTATAACGAGTTGGTAAAAACGAACAAAGAATTACAAGAACTTGTTGATGATATTGAGATCCATCCGGAGAGATACATTCATTTCTCGGTGTTGGGTGCCAAAACAAAGGGAGTTCCTTTGTCAAATAAAGATGAAAAGAAATTACGCAAGTTTTTAGATTCAATTCCTGATTAAGATGGAAGTTATTTCAGCAATTATTTTTAGTGTTCTTTTTTTTGGTGGTTTTGCTTGGTTTTTCCGCAATATGTTGCAAATCCGCACGAACATTTTAATGGGGCAAGAGCTTGATCGTTCTGACCGTAGTGCAGACCGATGGAAAACCATGCTTTTGGTTGCCTTTGGTCAAAAGAAAATGTTTACACGTCCGATCCCAGCTCTATTACATTTGTTGATTTATGGAGCGTTTGTGATCACGCAAATCGAATTGATTGAGATCATCATTGATGGTGTTTTCGGATCTCATCGCTTTTTTCACGATTCTTTAGGCGGGTTTTACACTTTTATGATTTCGTTCATCGAGATATTGAGTGTTGGTGCATTGTTAGCGACCATTGCTTTTCTGGCTCGCAGAAATGTCTTGAAAGTAGCTCGTTTTCACAAGCCCGAAATGGCTGGTTTTCCAACACGTGATGCAAACATGATCCTTGTGATGGAGATCATCTTGGTTTCGTGCATTTTTACAATGAATGGCGCGGATGAGGTGCGTCAAATATTGGAAACAGGATCTGGTTATGGATTTACGATTTCTTCGATTGTTGGCCCAGCGCTTTTTGGTGGAATTGAAGATGTCCATACACTTCATACCCTAGAACAAATTGGCTGGTGGGGCCACTTGATAATGGTTTTGGCATTCTTGAACTACTTGCCTTATTCCAAGCATTTACACATTTTATTGGCCTTCCCAAATACCTATTATTCGAATTTGGAGAAAAAAGGAAAGTTCTCCAACATGGAATCGGTAACGAATGAGGTGAAATTGATGTTGGACCCAACAGCAGATCCGTTTGCTGCACCTGATGCAGATGCAGCTCCTCAACGTTTTGGCGCAAAAGATGTTACGGATTTGAGTTGGAAAAACTTGTTGGATGCATACACGTGCACAGAATGTGGACGTTGTACGTCGTCTTGTCCAGCGAACATCACCGGAAAGAAATTATCACCACGAAAAATTATGATGGATACCCGCGACCGTTTGGTGGAAGTGGGAGAAATGCGCAGAAAGAATGGGGCTGACTACTCCGACGGAAAGTCTCTATTAGGCGATTACATTTCTGAAGAAGAGGTGTGGGCATGTACCTCTTGCAACGCTTGTGTGCAAGAATGTCCCGTAAACATTGACCCTTTATCTATTATTGTTGACTTACGTCGTTACTTGGTTATGGAGGAATCTAAAGTTCCAACCGAATTAACGGGTATGTTGACAAACATCGAAAACAACGGTGCTCCTTGGCAATTCTCTCAAGCTGATAGAGGGAATTGGATTCACGAAGATTAAGGTGTAATCAAAAAGGAAAACCATGAATAAAGAAGTACAATTGATCGACGTGGTAGAAAATGGGCAACACATTTCGCCTGTGCTACCAGAACATATCAAGAATTATTTGATCGACATCGATGGAACCATCTGTGATGATATTCCCAATGAACAACCGGAGCGTATGGCAACCGCAGCTTTGTATCCGGATGCCTTGGAAACGATCAATAAATGGTACGACGAAGGTCACATCATTACTTTCTTTACCTCGCGCGTTGAAGAACACCGTCAGGTAACCGAAGAATGGTTGCAAGCAAATGGATTTAAATATCACGGACTGTTGATGGGGAAACCGCGTGGTGGAAATTACCACTGGATTGATAACCATATCGTTCGTGCTACTCGTTTTGACGGGAAATTTACAGATCTTGTTGAAGTAACAGCAAATATTCAAGTATTCGAAAAGTAAGCTTATGAGCACTCTACATGTTCCAACAATGGCCGAAATGATGGCGCAAGGACAAACACCAGATTTGTTGTTCTGGGTGGGTTGTTCCGGTAGTTTTGATGATCGCGCGAAAAAGATAACGAAAGCGATCGTGAAGATCCTGAATCATTGCAATGTCAATTATGCCGTTTTAGGTGCAGAGGAGTCTTGTACCGGAGATCCGGCAAAGCGTGCTGGAAACGAATTCACGTTTCAAATGCAAGCACTCATGAACATTCAGGTATTGGATGGGTATGAAGTGAAACGAATCGTAACAGCTTGTCCGCACTGTTTCAATACCTTGAAGAATGAGTATCCGGAATTGGGAGGGAACTATGAAGTGATTCACCATACGCAATTGATCCAGGATTTGATCAACCAAGGAAAATTGGCTCTCGCCGGAGGAGGAACATTCAAAGGAAAGAAAATCACTTTCCACGATCCATGTTATTTAGGTCGTGCTAATGATGTATACGAAGCTCCTCGAACATTGATCGAAAAATTGGATGCTGAATTGGTTGAAATGAAGCGTTGCAAAACAACCGGATTGTGTTGTGGAGCAGGTGGTGCTCAAATGTTCAAAGAAGCTGAAAAAGGAAATAAAGAGATCAATGTAGAGCGAACAGAAGATGCTTTGGAGACAAATGCAACAATTATCGCTACAGGTTGTCCTTTCTGCAATACGATGATGACGGATGGCGTGAAAAACTTCAATAAAGAAAACGATATCCAGGTTTTGGACGTTGCTGAATTGATTGCAAACGCTGCAGACTTGTAATCTATGTTGGAAGATTATCAGAAATTTCCTGAACACAGTCGGATCTGGATCTATCAAGCGGATCGGATCTTGAGTAAGACGGAACAATCTTGGATCCTGGAGCAATTAGATGTTTTTGTGCCAACTTGGGCCAATCACGGAAAACAACTTTCATCAACGGCATTTATCAGCAATGATTGTCAGATCGTATTAGTTGTGAACGAGGCAATGATCGGGGCATCCGGTTGTTCAATTGATTCCAGCGTGCGTTTTATCAAACAAATAGGTAGCGAATTGGGAGTTGATTTTTTCAATCGTTTTTTAACTTATTTGGTAGACGAACAGACATTCATTCATTACAATGATCGTTCTATTCATGCCGGTAAACGATTTGCAGATGTGATGATTCAAGATCTTGCCCAATTTCGTTCTGGATTCATTAAGACTCTTTAATTTTGTTTGTGAAACTGCTGGCCTTTTTTTTTGTGTTGATTGCAGCTTGCTCGTGCACAATTCAAAAAAGGACGTTCAATAATGGTTACTACGTTAGTTGGAATAAATCCCAGCGTGGAAAAGAAAGTAAACGGATTGTTGAAAATATAAATGAATCGAGGTCGGCAACTTCTGACAATCATTTCATTGATTCTGTGAACATCAGGTTAGCTAATGACACTAACAAAGTGTCCGATGTAAGGGTAACAGAAGACAGCATTGTATACCTCGAAGGAAGTCAGATAACCAAGCCACCTGTCCCTACATTGAAATTTGATTCCCAACATTCGTTTCGTCTGAACTTAAAGAAGCGACAATTTCCACCAAGATTTGGACCAATCATTAGTTTTGGTTTACCGACAGATTTCTATGCGATATTGGCACATGTTGGTTTCTTGCTGTGTATTTTGGCAATCATACTCATCATTTACTCGGCGGATGCCCTTCTACCGTTTTTATTACTCTTGTTTGCCATATTTATAAGTATTGGTGCGACAGTAACCGGTTTAACTCGATTAATTCAAGGAGATTGGGGGGATTTTTATTTCACCCGAGTATCGATTCTTGCTTATGCCATATTTTGGTCTTTGGTCATATTTGTTGGTGTTATTTTTGTTGTTTTTATATAGAACCTGCGCAAAATCATTTTTTCTGAAGTGTTTTCTTGTTCCCTTTGAGAAAAATTTCCGGAGATGTGGGAAAAAGAAACGAAAGAGTCCTTACATGAGCATATTTTCAAAGCGCTTGAAAAGAACATTGACTATCGTAAGCATAATATTTTAGGATTGCCGGCATCTTATCTCGATACGCGTGTATTTCCTTTAGAGTCTAGCTTGTTGCATGATGCACCTTATCTTTCAACTTTGGTTCAAAATCCCAACCACATTGGTGTACATACCACAGGTGATTCGGAATCTTTTTTCGCTGGAACGCAAGCCATTGAACGTGAATTGATCCGCATGTGCAGTGAAGATATATTTAGAGCACAAGCAAATAGTGTCGATGGGTATGTCGCTACTGGCGGAACGGAAGCGAATTTGCAAGCGGTATGGATCTATCGAAATTATTTCATGCAGGAGTATCAGGCACAATTACACGAAATTGCCCTGATCTGTTCTTCGGATACGCATTATTCTTCGGCAAAAGCTGCAAATGTCTTTCAAATCGGATTTTTTCCCTTGGCGGTAAATGAAAAATCGCGTAAGGTTGATCCAAAGAATTTTGAGCAGAAACTCACTGAAATGCGTTCCAACGGTATTAAGTATATCATTGTATTTGCAAATATGATGACCACGATGTTTGGAAGTGTAGATGATATCCAGTTGTACATGAGGACATTAGGTGATTTGGGCTTCCAATATAAAATCCATGTTGACGGAGCATATGGCGGTTTTTACTACCCTTTTGTGAATGAACATGCTTTGGATTTTTCGAATAATCAGGTTTGTTCTATCACTGTGGATGCGCACAAAATGAATCAAGCGCCATATGGAACGGGTATTTTCCTCATTCGAAAAGGTTGGCTTAAATACACCACCACACCGTCTGCAAGCTATGTGCAAGGGAACGACTCAACCCTTTGTGGCAGCAGATCCGGTGCAAATGCCGTTGCCGTTTATATGATTTTAAAGAGTTATGGATACCTTGAATGGCAACAGAAAATGCAAGATCTGTGTGCGCGAGCAGATTGGTTTGAACTGGAATTGAAAAGACGTAAAATCGATTACTTCCGTGAAGTGAACGCTAATATTATTGTATTTCCAGCGAGCAGCATGGCAGAATCGATCACCGAAAAATTTGGGTTGGTTCCTGACGATCATCACAAACCGAATTGGTTTAAGATCGTGATAATGGATCACGTGAGCGTTGAAAATCTTCAAGAGTTTCTCAAGCATCTTTAGGAGTTTTTTTTCCGTTTTTTGTGGAAACGATATCCTCCGCTAAGCTTCATAGAATAATAGGTTTGGCGGTATTTCAAGTCGTTAAATGCAATACTCTTATTGTCAAAATCTGTGACAAACATCAAAAAATAATGAGGTCTGTTCAATCCTGCAACAAACCTAATGTCATAACGGAATGCAAGACCTAAAAAACCTCTTGATAAATCAGGAGTTATGTATGCTTTGGATTGGACAACAGCACCTAATCCGGCCATGATCCCGATTTGCCACTGGTCTATGCGCTTTACATATCCGTAGCCAGGTATCACTCCCAGATCGAATGAAAGTATGGTATTTGCTTCGGTACGAGTTTGTGTGGTATCAACTAACTCTTTCGGTATAATGCCATTTTCAGCACCAACTCCATAGAGACTCATGGAATATTTCAAATAAAAAGAGGAAATGTCTTGTTTATAAGCCGCTGTCTTACCCCGGAATGCTGCAAGCTTGAAATCTTTGTTCCAAAAATGCCAAGTGTTTAATGAAAGACTTAATGCGCCAAGTTTTTGGTTGTAAAGATTAGGCTCTTGAACGTTTAAGGTGTCGTTCCATTTATATGCGTTCTTATAGGTATAACCATTGTAAATGTGTAAGTCGGCATCGAAAAAGAATTGTTTTAATGAAAAATCAAATCCGAAGTCATAATATTCTGTAGGACCATATTTATACGATGGGCGCAAATTTCCTGGTAGATTAATGCCCAATCGTAAGTTGAACCATTTATAGGCAAAACCAAGGCCGAGAACGACATTGGAATTGTTTCGGACATGAATTTTGTCAAATTCACTTGAAAAAGGATATTTGAAACGCATTGGCGCCGTATTATATCCTAAATCTGCATACGGGATGAGTAGGGTGTCGTATTTCTCGTACGGACGATCCATTTCGGCAGACTGAGTCTTACCAAGCAATGCAATTAAGCAAAAACCGATGCCGATAAAATATTTAGTCATTCGCTAGGTGCAATAAAAATGCGAATTCTTTGGCTACCTCCAAGCGTTCGTTGGTTCTTCCAGAACCTCCTCCATGTCCGGCCGACATCGTACAATCGAATAGGATAGGGGCTTTACTTGTATTGAGATCACGTAATTTAGCGACCCATTTTAATGGTTCCCAATACTGTACTTGGGAGTCATGATAACCTGTTGTAATGAGCATCGCGGGATAATTCATTCGTTGCACATTGTCGTAAGGCGAATATGACAGCATGTACCAGTAACTTTCCGCTTCGTTCGGATTTCCCCATTCTTCGTATTCGCCAACTGTAAGCGGCAAGGAGTCATCTAACATGGTGGTAACAACGTCCACGAACGGAACCTGAGCAATGATTCCTTTAAATCGATCTGGGGCCATATTTGCCACAGCTCCCATCAACAAACCACCCGCACTTCCACCTTGTGCAAAATATTTGGAAGGATCTCCGTACCCGAGCATCGCTAGCCATTCAGCAGCATTGATGAAATCAGTAAATGAATGTCTTTTTTTATTCAATTTTCCGTCTTGATACCAATGTTCACCCAAAAATTTACCACCGCGAATATGCGCAACGGCAAAGATGAATCCGCGATCTAGCAAGCTCAAGCGCGTTGGAGAGAAATTACATGGGATCGTTACACCATATGAACCATAGCCATATAATAATAAAGGCGCTTTCTTTAGATCGATCCCCTTCTTATAAACAAGTGAAACCGGGACTTTTGAACCGTCATTAGCTGTGATCCAAACACGTTCCGAAATATAGTTGTTCGGTGAGAAGTTGGCGTCTCGAAGTGTTTTTTGAAAGATCAATTGACTCTCCGCTTTTTCTACCTGATAGGAATAGACTGCTGGAGGAGTGGTGAACGAGGTGTATGTGTAATGAAAATCGTTTGCGAAATAATCATCATTACTACGCAGTGCGATCTCGTATACGGTCTCTTTCATGTCGATGAGTTTCATCACTTTTCCTTCTAGATCTCCTACTAAAAAGGCTGTTTGACCTTTCTGACGTTGTTGGATGACCAAAAATTTGTCGTAAGCAAGAAATTCATCCAGGTATGCATCTGAATGGGCTATGATGACCTGACAATCTTCCATCTTACTGGGCAAGTTTTTCGAAAAAACCAATTTTCTGTTGGGACTGTTGTGATTGGAAAGAATGTAAAAGCCGTTTTTGTGATGATCCAGTTGATACAAGTGATCAGGACTTCGTTTTAAGAAGACTTGAGCTTTGGCGTCACTTGTCCCAGCATCTAATAAAACGCATTCGGACGAAGTTGTACTGAAGACATTAATAACAATGTAGTTTTCATCCAAGGTTTTTTGCAAATAGACATAAAAACGTTCGTCATTTTCCTGAAAAACAAGTTCATCAGATTTAGAAGAAGTGCCCAAAACGTGTCTGTAAACCTGGAATTCACGAAGCGTAGTTTCATCTTTACGCACATAATAGACCGTTTTGTTATCGTTTGCCCAAACAACTGAACCATCTGTATTCGTGATTTCGTCTTTCAACAATTTACCGCTGACATTATCTCGAAAGCGAATGGTGTATTTTCTTCGTCCCACAGCATCCTCACTGAAGGCGAGGGTTTTATTATTTAGTGAATTTTCAAAATCCCCTAAAGCGTAATATGTTTTATTCTTAGCGCGTTCATTCTCATCAAAAAACAGTGTTTTCTTCACGCCATTCTGCAGGATCCACAATTCTCGGTAATCTTTCCCTTGGCAGTTGTTGAATTGAAGATCCATGCCATTCATGCGAAACGGAGCGCTCTGATCATTCGGGTCAATGCGCTGTTCAAACTCATCTAATAATTGATTGACAGTGGCTTTCTCGGCATTGAAAAAGTTTTCCGAATAGTTGTTTTCAGAGGTAATGTAATCCAATACTTCCTGTTTGTCTCGTTGATTCATCCAATAATAAGGATCAATGCGTTTATGCCCATTTGTTTCCAACACTACTGGAATTTGTAATGCATCAGGAGGTGTTTGTTGTTCGAATTGTGCCATGGCGCAAACAGTTTGAAAAATAAGTAGGATCGTCAGATACTTCATCAAAACAAAAATAACAGAAGTGGATTAATTCCTTACACAGTGAAAGAGTTTACTACATTTGTGTTATGAAGAAATTGTATAAGTTTTTACTGAACACGCTTCCTCGTCCACTTTTGATCCGTATGAGTTATGTGTTCCGTAAAGTAGCCCCTGCTTTTTACAAAGGGAATAATGTTGAATGTCCGGTTTGTGAGCGATCATTCCGTAAGTTTTTGTCATATGGATCTAACGTTGCGCATCGTGATAATGTATTGTGCCCTTATGATTTGACTTTGGAGCGTCACCGTTTGATGTGGCTTTACTTAAAGCATGAAAGCAATTTCTTTACAGCACCGCAATTGAATGTATTGCACATTGCACCAGAGCAATGTTTTCATAGCACATTCAAGGCACAAAAGAATTTGAACTATTTGACCGGGGATTTGGTTTCTCCGATTGCGGATATGCATTTCGATCTGCATGAAATCCCATTAGAGGATGAGCGTTTCGATGTTGTTTTTTGCAATCACGTTTTAGAACACGTTGACGATGCAAAAAAATGTATGTCAGAGCTTTATCGTGTAATGAAATCAGGTGGTTGGGGAATCTTTCAAGTGCCAATTGACGTGAATCGAGATACGACTTATGAAGATTGGTCTATTACATCACCCAAAGATCGCGAAATTCATTTTTGGCAAAAAGACCATGTTCGCTTGTTTGGAAATGATTACCCTAAATGGCTAGAAAGTGTTGGTTTTAAAGTAACTGAAGCTTTTCAGGATTTCAAGATTTCTCCAGAAATGGTAGAGCGCTTTCGTTTGAATCCGGTCGAAAAATTGTACATTGTACACAAATAAAGCATTATGAAGAAGCTTTTACTTTGGATATTAGGTTTGACTGTATCATCTGTGAGTTTTAGCCAACAGCAGGTTTACATTAATTTCAATCCATTGTTTGGTGGATCCGCATTAGGACTAAATCAAGTGGTAAGCTCTCCGGGTGGTGAGGATTATTTCTTAGAGCACCATAAATTTTATTGTTCTCGATTGGAGATAATTCATGACGGCGGACAAACCACTCGAATTGATACCAATACCGTATACTTGGTGGATATTACCAGTCCTTGGTTAGATCTAGGAACTCTTCCAGTAACAAATATTGAAGGTGTGCGATTTGGAGTAGGTGTACCGGAATATTTGAATCATCTCGACATCAATCAGTATCCAGAAATGCATCCGTTGAGTTACCAAACACCCTCCATGTTTTGGGGCTGGTCATCCGGTTATATGCATATGATTATCGGTGGACGTTTTGACTCAAATAATGACGGGACACCGGAAACGATTTTTGAATTGCATAATTTGGGAGATGAGAACTATTTCACAAAAGAAATCTTGATGCCTGCAACTGCTCATCCAAATAATGTTCAGATTCTTACAGTGAATTGGAATGTCGACGAATGGATGAATGGAATCGTTCCATCTGTGGTTCAAGTAACGCATTCAGCCATTGGAGCTAATGCAACAATAATGTATAATGTGGTTGATTCAGATGTTTTTACAGCGCCGCAAAATGCTTCTTTAGGAACGATTGATCCGCAATCTATTTTGATCACATATCAATCAGGTAACATAATTGTTGCTTTGCCGGATGCGGATATATACAATTATGCACTATATAGTTCTGATGGTAAACTGGTTGAATCAAAAGTAGGAGTGACGCAACAATTTTCTCTAGGTTCAGCACCTGCAGGTTCTTACATTCTGAAATTGGTTAATTCTAAAGGAGAGCAAGTTTCGAGAACTGTATTGATGCCGTGATGCCTTGGTTTCGGCTATTTATCCTTTCGAGCGTATTGGCGCTTGTTTCAGCGAAATGCAGTGCTGACAAACAAGTGCTTGTATTAGGTCCTGTTATTTCACCCCAAGACAATGAAATGACTGAAGAGAAAATTGCTCTTGGTCGTGAATTGTTCTTTGATAAACGTTTGTCTCGGGATAATTCCATTTCATGTGCGTCTTGCCATCATCCTGAAAAAGCTTTCACTGACGGTTTGAAAAAATCGAAAGGTGTTGATGGCCAGGAAACCATGAGAAACGCACCGTCTTTGTTGAATGCTGCATATTTACCTCGTGTCATGTTCGATGGTGAACTTAAAACACTCGAGATGCAAGTGACTGTTCCAATTCAAGAGCATACAGAAATGGATCAGGATGTTAAAAGTCTATTGAAAGAACTACGGGAGGTACCTGAGTACGTTGAAGCTGCGAAGAAAATTTTCAATCGTGATTTCGATCCGTGGGTTCTGAGTAGGAGTATTGCAGCCTTTCAAAGAAGTCTCATCAGTCAAAATAGCGCCTTCGACCGTTATTGGAAAGGCGATAAGCAAGCGCTATCAAAGGAGGCAAAGGCGGGTTATCGTTTGTTTTCTAAGAAATTATACTGTACACAATGTCATCCAGCGCCCCATTTCACTACTTATCAAGTGGCAAATAATGGGCTCTATGTAGATTATGGATCAGATAATGGGCGTCATCGAATTACACTAGATGATAAAGATAAGGGCATGTTCAAGATTCCAAGTTTGCGGAATATTATGTTAACAGCTCCCTACATGCACGATGGTTCATTTTCGCGAATAGAGGATGTGTTCCAACATTACAGCCGTGGTGGTGCCGGTCATAAAAATCAATCAGAGAAAATAAGAGCATTTACTCTTTCCAGTAAAGAAAGTCAGTATTTGCGGTCTTTTTTTGAGTCACTAACTGATACGAGTTACATGGTTATGTTTCGAAATTGATTTTTGGCAAAATTCTTGAAAGATGTCACGAAATGTTAAAATTTAAATTTTAATTGTCTTAGCAATACAATAATTTGACAAAATCTCGTTAAATTAGATAGAATAAACCCAAAATTATGCAAACCCAAAATCCAAATAAACCATGTCAGTTAATCCTTATTTCCATCAAACGTCGGATTTGCTCCGGCAGGAGCAGCTGTGGGTGATTGCAGCGCAATCTGATCCCTCTAAGTTTGAACCACTGTACCGCAAGTACTACTCTCCAATCTTAAGATACTTGCAGCAGCGTGTTCAAGACACAGAAATTGCTCATGATCTGGCTTCGCAAGTATTTGTGAAAGCGATCAAGAATCTAAAGAATTTTGAATTCCGCGGAGTTCCATTTGGTTCTTGGCTCTACCGAATTGCAAAAAGTGAATTGTATCAAGCTTTTCGCGATCAACAAGGTGCAAAAACAGTTCGATTGGATAATTATCAAATTGCCACATTCGATGAGCTGTTCTTGGATCCGTCCGATGCAGAATTGAATCGCTCCAAACTGTTAAAAGCCATGCAGCTGTTAAAGCCTGAGCAGTTAAAATTAATCGAGTTGCGCTTTTTTGAGCAATTGAGCTTCAAGGAAATCGGAGATCAAATTGGTCTTACAGAAAACAACGCAAAAGTGAAAACTTTTCGAGCGGTTGAAAAATTGAGACTACATTTTATGAAGATCAATTGCGCTGCTTAATCACGCAAATTTGATAAATCTTTTAAGGATGGGCTTTGGTCCATCCTTTTTTATTCGACTAAAGGAATAAAATGTTCATTAACATTGGGTTTTTAAAAAAAAGAAGTACGCACGACTTGTTTGTTCTGTTGTTTCTTGTAAATTTACAACTTGAATTACTGTTTCTGAGGTTATAAGAAATAAGACATGAGATATTTAAGTCTAGCTATTTTAACTACTACTGCCCAATTGTTGTTTGCCCAGCCGACAAACTTCAACACCCAACGGAATTGGTCTATGAACAAAAAAGAGGTGACAATTGGAATCGGAGCCACTCAGTTCCTGGGAGATTTGGGTGGAGCAAACCAAATTGGTACTGATTACAGCGTAAAAGATTGGGATTTTCCGTCAATGAGCTATGGTGGGTCTATTGCATACCGTTACCGCTGGCATCCTTACTACTCTACATCAACGATCTTAAATATTGGAATGTTTAAAGGTTCAGACGCCTTAACGCAAGATCCTGTTCGTAATGCGCGAAATTTGAATTTCAGATCTCCTGTAATTAATTTAAGCCAACGATTTGAATTGATCGCCTTGGCAAATGAAAAGATTGGTCGTCGATTCAATATTCCGAACTTGAAAGGATTCAAGGATCACAACGAGCAATTGTATTTATTCGCAGGTGTGGGTATTGCTTACTACAATCCAAAAGGAAATCAAGAAGGTTCATGGGTGGAATTGAAACCTTTGAAAACTGAAGGTCAAGGTTTAGCCGGAGGACCTTCGGATTATAGTCGTATTACAGCTACTATCCCTTTAGGTATAGGTATGCGTATGGGGATTAATCGTTTCTGGCGTGTTGGTTTAGAGTTTACTTACGTTAAAACTTTCTCCGACTACATCGATGATGTTGGTGGAAATTATTATGATCCGGCAATTCTCGCATCAGAGGTTGGTCCGGAAGCAGCTCTTTATTCGAATCCAGCAGCGGCGGCGAATCAATGGATGTTTAACCCGGGTTCAATGCGTGGTCAAAAGCAAAAAGATGCACTGTTCTATATGAACTTGACGATTACGCGTAACTTCACTTATGCGAAGATTGGTCCTAAAGGTGGACGTATCAAGTACGGAAGATATAGAGCGAAATTCTAATTGCTCTTCTGAAATAGTTTTAAAACGAGGTAATCATATTGGTTACCTCGTTTTGTGTTTATACATTTGTAAAAAACCGTTATGTATTCCATCGTTAAATGGGTGTTTTTCAAATTTGATCCGGAAAAGATCCATCATTTTACCTTTTCATTTTTGCGTATTTGGTTAAAGGTGCCTCTGGTTAAACCTATTTGGAAAAAACTTCATGCCATTCATGATCCTTTGTTGCATACTGAGGTGGCAGGATTGCAATTTCCCAATCCGGTCGGGTTAGCTGCTGGATTTGATAAAAATGCCGTATTAATCAACGAATTGGCTGCATGTGGTTTTGGTTTTGTGGAGATTGGTACCGTCACTCCATTACCACAAGATGGTAATCCAAAACCGCGTTTGTTCCGTTTGATCCAAGATGAGGCAATCATAAACCGTATGGGCTTTAATAATGATGGAATGGTTTTAATTCAGGAGCGTTTATTAAAGTTGAAACGGGAGTGTTTGATCGGTGGAAATATTGGTAAAAATAAGGTTACTCCAAATGAAGAAGCCACCAGTGATTACCTCAAGTGTTATCGTGCACTGGAATCTGTGGTTGATTATTTCGTGGTGAATGTTTCTTCTCCAAATACACCAAACTTACGTGCACTGCAAGATAAAGAACCGTTAAAGGAATTGTTGCGTGTTTTAATGGATGAACGAGAAGCTGTTGGTTCTAGTAAGCCAATCTTTTTAAAGATCGCTCCAGATTTGACGGATGAACAATTGGATGATATCATTGAAATTGTTAATGATACTCGGATAGCTGGTGTAATTGCGACGAACACTACTATTTCTCGGGAGAAGTTAAAAGAATCAAATTCACGTATCGAAGAAATAGGGGCGGGTGGATTAAGTGGAAAACCGCTGACTCATCGATCGACCGAAGTGATTCGTTATTTGCATACAAAATCAAATGGCGCATTCCCTATTATCGGCGTGGGTGGGGTTCACTCTGAAAACGACGCTATTGAAAAAATTGAAGCCGGTGCATCAATGATTCAGCTCTATACAGGCTTTATTTATGAAGGACCAAAATTGGTGAAACGCATTAATAAAGCTATTTTAGCACATAGAAAGAAAGCGCATGTCAACTAGAATTTATCTTACGGAATGTCCGAGAGATGCTATGCAAGGCATCAAGGAGTGGATACCAACAGAACTAAAGATCAACTATTTAAATGATTTGTTAGCTTGTGGGTTTGATACCTTGGATTTCGGCTCTTTCGTTTCACCAAAAGCGATCCCCCAAATGCAGGATACAGCTCATGTTTTGGAAGGCCTGAAGGAAAGTGAGACAAAATTGTTGGCAATTGTAGCAAACGAAAGGGGGGCTGAAGATGCCTCTTATTTTGAACGTATACGCTTTTTAGGATACCCGTTTTCTATTTCAGAGACCTTTCAATTGAGAAATACGAATGCCACATTGGACGAGTCGTTGAAACGGGTGGATGCGATCAATCAGATCTGTTTGAAAACAAATAAAGAATTGGTTCTTTATTTATCGATGGGATTTGGAAATCCTTACGGAGATTCATGGTCGTCTGAACTAGTCGCTGAATGGGCAGATCGCTTGAATAGAGAATTTAAAGTTGCGCGATTGTCCTTATCTGATACGATAGGGGCGGCCACACCTGACATTGTGTATGACGTATTTAAAAATGTGGTTGGGTCTTTCCCTGATTTAACGATAAGTGCCCATTTACATGCAATTCGTGAGCAAGCTGCTGGATTAACCGAAGCGGCATTCAATGGCGGATGCAGGTATTTTGAAGGTGCAATTAAAGGATATGGTGGATGTCCGATGGCAAAGGACGATCTTACCGGTAATATGCCTACCGAAATCATGTTGGATTGGTTCCAGTCTCATGAAATTGAGACAGGAGTTGGGCAATCCGCATTTACAAAAGCACTTGTAACGAGTTCAACAGTTTTTCATTAATCCGATATGAAGTATCTAATCGTTCCCATCTTGTTAGTTTTACTGGTGTCCTGTAAAGAAGAGCCAGAATCCATAGAAATTCAGAAGCCGAAACAATCTGAGGTTGTTGATAATACGATTAGTACAGATTTTAATCTGAATAATTTTACTTCAGGTGTAGAGGAAAACTTGTTAAAGGAGATTCGTCTTTGTGATCCAAATGCAAAAACCGACGATGATCCGACTCATCCATCCTGTTCGCCTCGCTTTTTTAGATTTTTCCAATTGACCAAATCGCGACCAATGAAAGATGGATTTATTCTTTTGACTAAAGCTGGAGTGAACGGGTTTCCAATTAGACGCATTTATATATTTGAACGAGAAAAAGGTGAGTTGATAAAAGTGAATGGATTCAATGGTAATTTAATTGAACGACGACCAAGTAAGACAGGATATGATGATCTGGTGATTCGTTTTCCTGATAACATCGAGAATGATCTGATCTATTATAATTGTTTGTTCCAATGGAAAAATGGAGCATACGAGTATAAATACTGTGAAGAGATCGATGAAGGTATGCCTCGAAAGGTGAAAAAAGAATTCATCGATTCGATGGGCGGGGTGATCAAAGGAATCCTGGATAAAAATAATATGCTCTTTTAATGCGAATAAGTCTCATTATCTGTTTGTGTATGCTGACATTTGCCTGTGATACACGATTGAAGAAAATAGATGATGCGATCTATTTACACGATAATTCTTCGAAGGTTTGGTTGATTGATAAACTGCTTGAAAAGGGACGAGATTATACTCCGGTGCAATTCGAATACCGTGAACTCATTATTTTTCACGACAACCATCATGCATATTTCTACAAGCTGAATGAATTTGGGAAGGAGAGAGGAAAAAAACTCTTGTTTACGGTAGATCGTGAGAAAAATGAATTTTTATTTGAAGGTAAGAACATCTACTATAATTTTGAAATAGTACATTTTTCAAGAAAAAAGATTGTGCTTAAACCACTGAATAAGACCTATCGATTTACCATGGTGCTCGTTCCATTTCCGGAATATTGACCGTTTGTGAACAAATTGCGTATTTCACTTTTCAAATGCGCTGGTTTAATTGATAAACAATTTTATTTTTGTTGAAGGAAAGAAACTGCTTATGTTTAAATTTTCAATTTTACTCGTTACGCTTGGAATGTTGTATTCATGTGGATCTGACACTTGTGAAGAATGTCAGGTTAAAGATGAACCCGTAAAAGATTCAGTTGCTGTAGATCCCATGCAAGATGCCTTGAGTAAGGATACTGCAGTGGTTGTCGCTCCAACTAAAGAAATGGCAGAAAACCGTAAAAAGATTGAAAAGAAATACGGTGAACAATGGGATTTTTGTACCTGTATTATCGCAAACGATTCAATTACAGATGCGTTCGAAAAGAAGTTAACTCCGCAACAAGAACAAAAATTGATGGAACGATGGGATTATGTCGACCGCAAGTGTAAGGAATTGACCACTTTTGATCAAACTACACCTGAAGAACGAACCAAACACGAGAAACGTGTTAAAAAATGTTTGAAAGAGCACGGTCTTAAAATGTAAGAACTGAAATTCAATGAAATATTAAAGCCTTCCAATCCGTTGATTAGAAGGCTTTTTTCGTTATAAACACATTAGTTAATGTGCTCCGCAGTGCGCTGGATAAGTGGTGCCGTTAACCGTGTAACCATTGGCTTCTAAACTTGCTCGGTCATCATCGCAGTATTCTCCAATTTCTACTTCATTACCGTTTGCATCGTCGTAATGACACATGGAACACTCCTCTTTTTTACAGCTTACTAATGAAAGTGCAACAATGCCAAGTCCGGCAAACCATGATAGATTTTTTTTCATCGTTTAAAATTTAAGTGAAACACTAATTGTATGTAAATGGACCTACCCGGTTGAGCAAGGTCTAATCTTTTCAATTGTGATGTATGCGGAATGTAAACTTCATCCAAGAGATTTTTTACACCTGTGTTGAACTCTACATCGTACTTTTTAGCTAAATAAGAGGTGCTTAGTCCCACATTCAGCAGCTGATATGCACCCGAAGCTGTCTCAAATGAACCAAAACGAGTTACGCGATCAAATGCTTGATGCTCTAAAGCAATGTGGTTAATTCGGAATTTCCCTTTACGTGCAAATGTGAATTTTAAACTGGTGATCAAACGATTTTGAGGTACCAAATTGAGTGGATTACCAATTTCATTTTGAGTGTACAAAAAAGAGTAGCTACTTTCAAGATGCAGGTAATGAGCGAAATGTGGATGATAATGAATACCAATATCGCCACCTGTCAAAAGTGCATTATTCAGCTGGGTGTACCTGAAAACAGGGAGTCCTTCAATTACTGAATCAGTAGCTTGAAGATCTACATAATTCATGACGTAATTTATGAACGGATTGATTGTTATCGCCAAATGTTCACCGTTATACTCGTAGGCCAAATCCAACTGGTTGGCGATTTCACTTTTCAGATTGACGTCTCCAATTTCATATCTGAACGAGCCATGATGCTGTCCGTTTGCAGTTAATTCATAGGCTGTTGGAGCCCTAAACCCTGAACTATAATTTAATCGTATCAGATTTCTTTCATGCGAATAAACGAAACCGGCGGAGCCATTGAAACCCAAGAATGAGCGATTGTTTTTGGATTCAAGTAATTGAACTGATCGCAGATCTCCACGAATACCCATTTGTAAAGTCAATTTGTCCCACTTTTTATGAATGATTGCGAAAAATCCGTTATCAAAAGTATTCGTGTTTTCAACTAGTTTTTCTTCGGCTTCTGGAGCATTTTCGGTTAGTTGTACCATTCCTTGAACACCTACTTGTAAGTCGATTGTGGGTTTCAATTGATGTTTCCAACGAAGTGTGTAAGGAATGGAATGCGTATTAAAACGGACCGCCGGAATGGTAATCTTCTCTTCTAATTCGGTTAGTTGGTTATAATTCCAGCCAATGTTTGTTTGGATCGATGATTTTTGAAAATACGTATTAGATTCCCAGCTTGCTACGTGCGTTGTAATTTCCTGACGAGGCGTGCGAAAATCGCGGGAACCGTTTGGCAGGACGAGATCTTTGTAGTCAATGATACTATCGTGTGTATGACCGGGAAGTCCTACATAACTTTGCTGGTAACTGTAGCGAATGGTGTTGAAGTTGCGCTTTTTTCCCCAGTTGATATTAAATCGGCCGTAGCGATCTTGGAAATAAGATGAATTAACATACTCACCAGAAGGTAATCGGTAATCAGCTGCTGTGTTAAAACCAAAACCTGCAGATACGCGAATACGTTTATTAGATGTTTTTACCCAAAGTTTATTACCTGAGTATAGATTCACAGATTCTGCATTCGTTTTGAATGTGATCTCCGTATGATCAAGTGGGGCAAATTCCTCATCGATTAGAAAAATTACACCACCCAATGCGTCTGCACCAAATTGCAATGAAGCTGGCCCTTTGATAACTTCAACACGAGAGACTCCCAGATCCGTGATTCCCAATCCGTGATCATTACCCCATTGTTGATTTTCATAGCGAATTCCTTGAAAATACGTGAGTACCCGACTTCCTGATAATCCGCGAATAACAGGTTTTCCAATTCCAACTCCGGTGCTTAACGATTGTACGCCAGGCATTGTGGTGATTCCTTCAATCAGATTCATACGTTGAATGGTGTTGAGGTCTTGAATCGATCTGCTCACAATCGGAGTAACAACTTCACTTTGTTTCCCTCCGCGTACCGAAAGGATTTCTACTTCATCTAACGCATGATGCGCCGGGATTAATTCGATCAAATGGATTTCGTGATCTTCTTGATTGCATTCAAATTGCGCCGTAAAGACTTCGTATTCGGGGTGGTAAATTTTAATGGTAATCCGTGTAAAAGCAACTGAAGGGAACTTCACAAGTCCAAGAGAATCCGTAGATCCGGAAATCCCAGTTTCAAGTACTTGAACACGAACCAATGATAACGGTTTACGCGTGTCTACGTCGATTACTTGAGCCTCAAATGTCTGTCCATTTAAGAAATGAACCGCAAAGAATGAAAAAACAACAATTAAATGCTTCATCTTAATGCAATATTGTTGCAAATATAGTAAAAAATGAAACAATGTTGCAATAGTGGTAAAAACTATGTGAATTCCCAGTTCTGATTTCTTTCAAATGATACCTTCAGAACAGAAGCCAATTCTGTCAACGTCTTCGTGAGGATGTCTAAATTATTAACTTCAGATTTTGGAATAATAAAAGCTTTGCCTCCTTTCAAGCGAATTAAAATGGTCGTTTTTAGTTCAACCATGATTTCTGTTTCGGAAGTGTTTATGACACTTACTGCAGCAGTTTCTTTAGTCCTATATTGCTCCGGTGTAATTTCTAATTCAATCGTTTCGCCAATTCGATTTTTTAAATTCTCTTGAATGAAAGATTTATAATGACGGATGTAGCGTCTCTTTTCGCGTAATGGATAAAGTAAGAACCAGAGAACAGCTGCAATTAGAAATCCGATTCCCAGTTCAATTTTTCCTTGTGATATAATGATCGTCGAAAAGATTACATATAAAATCGGAATAACAACTCGACTGCGAAAACGGTTCTTTTTGATCTGGTCTGATTTCGAGGCAACATATAATTGATACTCTAATAAGTCTGATTCACTCAGGGAATAATGTATAGTCATGTCCTTAGTCTATTTTGAATTCTTTGACACACTGCAACAACATCGACATGTGCACTTCAAATTGTTCATCTTTTGGAACGGAAACAGTGATGGAGTAAAACGTGTTTTTTTCATTGGTGTGAAGTAAGAACGAAACGATCTCAACCGGATAATCGGCTTTCTCTGTAGCTCGTAAATGTTCAAAAAATGTTCCTTTAATGATCGTTGATTTGCCAGATGAAACGCGTTTAAGTACGTCTGGTAATTCGGTAGCTTTTTGCGCACGCTTGCTTTCTTGCGCGAGATCGTCAACGGAGCTAGTATACTTCGCAACGGTGATAGAAGAAAGAAAACCATCCGGATCATGTGCATCTGAGTAAGCCTCAAAAGATTCGCTTTCAGCATAGGAAGAGTCGATGAGAATCCAGGAATCAGGTATATTCATCTTGTACTGAAGTGCTTCGCTACTAACGGTTTTTTTTGCGAACTTGATTGGTAGTTTGCTCAGTGAATCAATGGATTTTTCTGGTTTCTCCGAGCAGGCCCAATACAAAACACATGTTAGGAGTAAAAAGAAGATTTTTTTTAAGTGTTCAAACATACTTTTTCAGATAGAACGTTTGTTGGAATATGTTCAAGGAAAGCCTGAGCAATAAAAAAGGCTGCTGAAAATTCGAGCAGCCTTTCGATATGAATCATTTGCCGATTAATAATAGATCAAGCGACGAACTTTTGAAACATGTTTTGCAAGACGGATAACTTGTTTAGTATATCCAAACTCATTGTCGTACCATGTGTAAAGAACCACATTCTTCCCGTCAGGAGAAACGATGGTAGCATGAGAATCGTAAACCGAACAACATGTATTTCCAATGATATCGCTAGATACTAGTTCTGGATCGTACGAGTAGAAGATCTGATTTACAAGATCACCTTCCAATGATGCTTGACGAACAACATTGTTCACTTCCTCGATGTTCGTTCCTTTAGCTAATTCCAATGAAAGGATTGCCAATGAACCATTTGGAGTTGGTACGCGAACTGCATTAGCAGTCAATTTATCTTTCATGTCAGGAATCACTTTCGTTACAGCGCTACCAGCACCTGTTGAAGTAATTACCATGTTAATCGCTGCAGAGCGACCACGACGTGATTTCTTATGCATGTTATCCAACAAGTTTTGGTCGTTGGTGTAAGCGTGTACCGTTTCAATATGTCCTTTTACCACTCCGAAAGCATCGTTTACAACTTTCAAAATAGGGGAGATAGCGTTTGTAGTACAAGATGCAGCAGAGTAGATCGTTTCGTTTTCTACATCCAGGGTATCTTGGTTGATTCCGTAAACAACGTTAGGAATTTCTTTTCCTGGTGCAGTCAACAATACTTTTGCGGCTCCTTTTGCTTTCAAGTGACGAGACAATGCTTCACGATTCGTGAATACACCTGTGTTGTCAATAATCAAAGCATTGTTAATTCCGTATTGTGTGTAATCTACATCCTCTGGATTAGAAGCGTCAATCATGCGAACGATCTGACCGTTAATGATCAATGATTTGTTTTCAAGATCTACAGATACTGTACCTCGGAATGCACCGTGAACAGAATCAGAACGCAACAAAGCTGCACGCTTGATGATGTCATTATCGCTAGCTCCGCGTGTAACGATCGCACGCAAACGCAACTGTTGTCCTTTTCCAGCTTGTTTGATCAACTCACGAGCCGCAAGACGACCGATACGACCAAATCCGTATAAAACAACATCGCGTGGTTCAAGTGATTCACCTGATGTTGTAAAGCTACCTAGTTTGCTGTTTAAGAATTCCGCTTTAGAACCAAACTTGCTTCCTTCTTCCAACCATTCGCTAGCCAATTTACCGATATCGATCTTTGCAGGAGATAAATCCATTTTTAATAGTTCTTCTGCTAAGCTTGCTGATGTTTCAATATCGATTGGTTTGTGCACAACATTTTTTGCATACTCATGCAAGTTTAGAATCTCAGAGATAGTAATATCCACCAAGTGATTGCGGAACAATACCAATTCAATTCCTTTGTCGAACAACAATTCGCCGATATGGCTTGATAATTTTACAGCAGCGCGTTCACGTTGAACGTGCAAGTTGAGCTCTTTTTCGTAGCCTACTGCAGCTTCCATTTGATTTGTTTATGAGTTAATTAATTGTATATACTTATTTGGGTCACCTATGAAGCAAAAAAGGCCGTTCGTCACCGAACAGCCTTTTTCTTATCCTAAGTATGCTTTCAATAGCTTGTTTCGCGAAGTGTGGCGAAGACGGCGAATCGCTTTCTCCTTGATTTGACGCACGCGCTCACGAGTGAGGTTGAACTTAGCACCGATCTCTTCAAGAGTCAAACCGTGGTTCATTCCGATTCCGAAGAACAAACGGATGATTTCACGTTCCTTATCAGTTAAAGTTGATAGCGAACGCTCGATCTCACGCTGCAAAGACTCAGCCATCAAGGCGTGGTCAGCTTTAGGTGAATCCGTGTTTGCCATTACATCCATCAAAGTTCCACCATCTTCTGATGACGACAACGGTGCATCCATAGATACATGACGACCGGAAACATTCAAGCTTTCTTTGATCTTATCTTCTGGAACTTCCAATGCTTCTGCCAACTCTTCAGCTGAAGGTGGACGCTCGAATTCTTGCTCCAAACGGGAGAAAGCTTTGTTGATCTTGTTCAAAGAACCTACTTGATTCAAAGGAAGACGTACGATACGTGCTTGTTCAGCCAAAGCTTGAAGAATAGACTGACGAATCCACCATACAGCGTATGAAATGAATTTAAAACCACGTGTCTCGTCGAATTTTTGGGCAGCCTTGATCAATCCTAAGTTTCCTTCATTGATCAGATCGGGAAGTGTCAAACCTTGATTTTGGTACTGTTTTGCCACAGAAACCACGAAACGTAAGTTTGCTCGTGTCAATTTTTCTAAAGCTCTTTGATCTCCTTGTTTGATGCGGCGAGCTAGTTCTACTTCTTCCTCCGCGGTAATCAATTCCTCCTTACCAATGTCTTGCAAGTATTTGTCTAATGACTGACTCTCGCGATTGGTAATGGATTTGGTAATTTTAAGCTGTCTCATGTAAGAATGACGATTTAAATAAAATCAGGCTGCAAAGTTACGACGAAAAAGAAGTGATTTCCAAATAAAAAAGGCAGATTTTTGAGAGATTTCACACTCTCAAAAACCGTGCCTTAACATCATTTGTGATTTGCTTAAATTCCGAATGCAATGTATTCCTTTTTACCGCTTGGAGTAACCACCTCCAAATACACGCCTCCTTTGGCCGTATTTAGAAAATTAGTTAGCTGTTCAACAGTCTCACAAGGTTTCTGGTTGATAACCGTAATAACGTCTCCTTCAGTAATTCCTGCGGATTTTAATTTACCTGGTTCAAGTGTCTTTACTTTGACGCCGTAGGAAACATTCAGTTCCTTTTTTTCTTTGGCAGACAATTCGCTAAAAGTAGCGCCGAGAGCAGTAGTCTTATTCATCTCTGCTTTGGTTTTTAAAGCTGTTTCTCCTTCAGCTGAGCGTAAAACGATCTCCTTCATCACGTTTTCACCTTCATCTGTCCTCAAGGTCAACATCACCTTATCACCAGGGCGTCGCTTTCCAATCTCCTCTTGCAGTTCAGCCACGGAGTTAACTTCCTTGGCACCTACTTTCAAAATGACCCAACCTTTTTTGACACCAGCTTTATCTGCACCACCGTCTTCATTCACCGATGCAACATAAACGCCTTTTGTATTAGGTAAACTGTTCTTTTCTTTCAATTCCTGATTGATATCAGCGATCTGAACTCCTAAAAAAGCACGTTGTACGACTCCAAAATCAATGATATCCCGCATCACTTTGTTTACCAAATTCACAGGAACAGCAAAAGAATATCCTGAGTAAGAACCGGTTTGAGAGGCGATTGCCGTATTGATCCCAACCAATTCACCTCGTGTATTTACCAAAGCTCCTCCTGAATTTCCAGGGTTCACAGCTGCATCGGTTTGAATGAATGATTCGATCGGAACAGCTGTGGTTCGTGTACGATCTGCCAATAAATTGATGTTTCTGGCTTTGGCACTAACAATACCCGCAGTAACTGTGGAAGTCAAATTGAATGGGTTACCAACGGCAAGTACCCATTCGCCAATATGAAGATCATCACTGTTTCCAAGTGGAATTGGCTTTAAATTGGGTGCATCGATCTTTAATACTGCAATGTCTGTCGACGGATCGGTTCCGATGACAGTAGCTGTATATTTTGAATTGTCGTTCAAAATCACTTCAATTTCAGCCGCATCTTCGATAACGTGGTTATTTGTAACTATGTAACCTTCACTGGAAACAATAACACCTGATCCTGATCCACTACCGTATTGCTTGAATTCGCGGTTTCCGGTTCCCGGTCCGTAAAAGAATTCGTAGAACGGATCTCGTTGGATCTGGGTGCGCACAACTTTTGTAGTAACGTGTACTACAGAGTTAATCGTGTTTTCCGATGCTTCGATGAATCCGGTTGCATCAGTCGGTAAACCGGAGTATGAAACATTGTGCAGATGGCGATTTCCATCGATCACTTCATCTGAAAGGCTTCCGTAATGCTGCATAGAGAGGATATAGCCGAAAGCAAAAGGAATCATTCCTCCAAGAAAGCCTAAGCCTACAATCTTAACTTTATTATTCATACAATATGTTGTGAAATTTTAAGTGCAATGATAATTGATATTGCTGCTTCATTGTTACATTTGCGCTGTTAAAGATTGTTAAGCAAAAAACGTCTGTAACGCACTGTTTATAGGGATTTCATGCAGATAAACTTTTTTAAATATCAAGGTACTGGTAATGATTTTGTGATGCTTGACAATCGCGATGGACGTTACGATGCCTTGACCTTAGATCAGATTGTTCAGCTTTGCGACCGCAAGTTTGGAGTAGGGGCTGATGGTTTGATCAAGATCAATTCCATTACTGGGTTTGATTTCGAAGTGGATTATTACAATGCAGACGGATCAAAGAGTTTTTGTGGAAACGGTGCGCGTTGTGCTGTCGCATTCGCAGATACTCTGGGTATATCTCAAAAAGAAGTTCGGTTCTTGGCGATAGATGGAGCGCATGTTGCATCGAAGAAGGATGGCTTGGTTCATTTGAAAATGGGTGATATTGATCAAGTTGATTTTTTAGATCCGGATCTCACCATTTTTACCGGAAGTCCGCATTACTTGAGATTTTGCAAAGATGTCCGAACAGAGGATGTTGTTTCCATTGGCAAAGCTGTTCGTTATTCTGACTGGTATAAAGCAGATGGCATTAATGTGAATTTGATCGCGCAAAAAGACTTAACATCATTTGCAATTCGCACTTATGAACGCGGAGTTGAGGATGAAACGCTTTCTTGTGGAACTGGAGTTACTGCAGCAGCAGCGGCCATGGCAATAGAAAATCAATTGTTGGGAGAATATTGTTTCAAGGCAGAAACGATGGGCGGACAATTGGAGGTTTGTTTGGATCATTACGAATCAAACAAATTTCGCAATGTTTGGTTGATCGGTCCGGCAGTTAAGGTCTTTGAAGGGGTTTACGCATGTTAAGCTTTAAATTTCAAGATCTTTCGCGTGATTGGCCGCAAAAATTGCAGTCATCCAATTGGTTGTGGATCTGGAATGCTGACAAAATACCACCGCATATCGGTATGTCTGTGGGAAAGGAATATTTCAGTCTCACATATAGGGAAGTAGAACGCAAATTAACTTCTTCAATGATCACCAAGGCAAAAAGAAGTCAAATTCCCTTGCTTCTTTTGCGATTACCGTTAGTTATTGATCCATTAACTGTTCAGCAAGTGTTTTCTGGCTTTGACAAAGCCGTGGTGGGTGGTCCGACGTGTTTGCATCCAATCAAGGAATTGTTGGGAGCACCAACTTCAGTAATGCAGTTGGCACATTTGTTAGCTTTCATTGAGGCTGAGCAGGGAACCTTGGAAGTTTTTGCTGTACATTTGGGAGAAGAATTCACGGAATTGCCGAAATATTCGGTGGATCAGATCATGAAAAGAATTGACGAATTGCATGCAGCTAAGCGGTGAACATATTTTTTTGCGACCTGTTGAAAAGGAGGATGTTCACAAGTTGATCTTGTGGGAAAACAATCCGAAACACTGGAAAGTGAGCGGTACGGAAGTGCCTTTTTCCATGTCGGCTATGTTGGATTATATCGAGCAAGCGCAGCATATTCGATCACATGGACAATTGCGTTTGTTGATTGGAGATAAAGAGACGAAGCGCAAGTTAGGTGCTGTTGATCTGTACAATGCAGATTTTAAGAACCGACGAGCAGCCATTGGGATCTTGATCGCTGAAGAAACAGATAGACAACACGGCTATGCATCAGAAGCGTTGGCGCTTGTAGAACAATATGCTCGAGATATTTTAGCTTTTCACAATGTATATTGTTCCATTCAAGATGACAATGCGGCAAGTATCAAGTTGTTTGAAAGAGCCGGTTTTGAATTTATAGGAAGAAGAAAAGAGTGGTATTTGGTTGGCCACAATTGGTTGGATGAATTATTGTATCAAAAATGCTTAAGAAAGGATTAATAGCAGTTGGGGCGATCGCGCTCATTGGTTTGGTGTTCGGATGGAAACACATCAATGCATTCATGGATGGTCGGAATGCGACAATTAACAGTTCGGAACCGATTCGGATTGTAATTGATAATTCAAATTCTCTGGAAGATATTGCGAATATGTTGGTAGAGAAAAAGGTGATCGATGATGTTGAATCATTTCTTTCACTAGCTGAGTATAAAGGATTGGATAATAGTGAAATAGGATCTGGAATGTATTCCATTGATCCGAATACTTCTTACCGTGCATTATTGAATGGATTTACGCTAAACAGCGCCGGAAATGGAAATGCGGAAATTGAAGTGGAAGTTACTTTCAACAATTGTGCGACCATCGATGACATGTGTGAGGCGGTTTCCAAATGCATTTATGTTTCTAAGGAAGAATTGAAAGCCTATATTTTGGATTCTAAAACACTTGCGAAGTACGATTTTACACCAGAAAGCGTTCCTGCGCTGTTTATGCCGAACTCATACAGAATGTACTACGATACGGATGCAGAGGAGTTCGTTGCAAGAATGGCAGCTGAGTTTAAAAACTTCTGGACCGCAGATCGTTTAGCAAAATTGAAAAAAGTAGGACTGCAGTCTCCGTCTCAAGCCGTAACTCTGGCTTCGATCGTTTATGGAGAGCAATCGAAAAATTCCAGTGAATGGCCGATTATTGCACGTCTGTATTTGAATCGCTTGAATTCTGGGATGAAATTGCAATCGGATCCAACATTTAAGTTCTGCTGGGGAGATCAATTGAAAGGTGTTCAGCGCTTGACTTATGAGCACCGAAGCAAGGATTGTCCGTACAACACCTATTTGTATGCAGGTCTGCCTCCGGGACCAATTTCATTGCCTCCAACAACAGTTGTGGATGCGGTTTTGAATCCGGATAACAACGATTACTTG
>JACCEA010013053.1_pt1 | contig 37653 bp, 31 predicted proteins | sample 7449851 | NCBI WGS metagenome assembly JACCEA01 (sample SAMN15323453, study PRJNA562643) | freshwater metagenome | isolation source: river surface water | place: USA:Blue River Watershed | collected 2017-08-18 | reverse complement strand
GTTGTAGTAAAACTCCAACTTGTTGGCAAAACTGCCTGCGATAACCCTGTAAAACAAACAAGTAATACAAGAATCGACGCGTAAACCATTTTTTTCATGTGTTTAAAATTTGCGTTAATTTAAAAAGAAACTTTTAGTCCTAAATTGAAACGTCTTCCCATACCGACAAAGACATTCGCAGTAGAAGCATCAAAGCCATCTCCATTTTGAGCATCTGTAATGTATACAGTGTTCAATATATTCATTACTCCACCATTCAGTGTCGCTTTATATTTCTTCAAAAACTTCAATTCATACCCAAAATTGAAATCCAATAGATTGTAATTTGGCATTTGCCATGATTCGCGATCTTTGTTTGTTCCAACTAAATTTGTTGGATCAAAATTCGCAAAGTTTTTACCAAAATAAGTATAGCGTAATTTAAAATAAAGCCCTTTGATAACCTCGTAGCGTAAACTTGCTCCGTATTGAATTTGAGCGGCATCACCAACATGTACATTGACAGCACTAAAATCTACAACTGCAAGAATATTTCCATCTTGATCAACAATATTTGCTGTACTTCCTGAAATAGTTTTCCAATCTCCGATTGATGCTAAACCTTCAAAATCAAGATTTGGAAGTATTTTATAAATGAAATCTAATTCAACTCCTTTGTGAAGAGCATCAAGTCCATTAATATTGTATGAATCTCCATCAGGAGTTGTAGGAGTGTATGATGGTGGCTTATTTCTCCAAAGTGTGTAATATCCGTTCACATTGGCTGAGAATTTTTTGCTTTTGAATCCATAACCTAATTCAACAGAATATACTTTTTGATTTTCAATTGCTAAAAATTCACGATTGTTATTGTCAAAAACGGTATTCATTTTCGGTGCAATACTCAAAAATCCAGTATTAAAGAATACATTGTGGTGTTTGTCAATGTTATAATTCGCACCAGCTTTAACCGTCGCCCCCATGAACCATTTTTGGTCTGTTGTTGCATAACGTGCTTCAGACGAATTTATCGTATATTTTTGACCATTGTAATTAAGGGTATCGCCATAACCAACAGCCTGAGCAAACGTTGTATCTGCTAAAACAATGTCTTTCTTTTTAAAATAATCCACGCGCTGATAACCCGTTTCATTTACAGAAGAAGTTAAAAATGTACTCCATTTGTCTTTTTTGTACTCAACTTGACCAAAAACTCCTCCCCATTTAACAAAGGCATCATTGTAGTATGAAACCTTGTCACCGACACGTTTCATTGAACTTGACGTATTTCCAGGTGTTGGAATTGGTTGGTTTTCATCTGCATTATCAATTGCATAATCTCCACCCATCAGGTTGTAAATTGACTGATAATGAGACCCTTTGTAATATCTGGCATCAATACCAAACATTGATGACCATTTTTTATTGATTTTATAATTGAAGGTTGATAATACACCAACCCATTTGTGATCGTTATTCGCAGAACGTATGTAGTTACTAGCCACATGCTCAGTTGTACTATATATATTAGAATAATGTGTTGAATTGTAATCATACACATCTTGCATATTGATTAACCCTGTTGTAGTATCTCTGGAAGTTTGGTTCTTCATTGAAGTTCCTCCACCTTTACCGATTGACATATAAACGACAGTTGTTAAATTTATTTTGTCATTCGGTTCGTATGAATGTGTAAGATTAAATTGAGGTTTATGAAAATAATTCACTTTCTCATTAAAATCCGAACCATTCATTATTCCATAATTAGGATTGTAACGAATTCCTCTTGCACCTATTGTAGGTGTTGTAAATTGTGAACTCGAAACATTAGAGATAGAATCCAACGATTCCATGTAGTTAATTCCAGCTTTTTCAGCCAATCCTTTATCAATTACAGCAATTGGCAAACGCGTTGTACGTTGTCCGTGAGATTGCGGCGCACCGTTAACTCCCAAACTGAATAAATGTTTATTAAACTTCTTTTGAACTTTTAAAAAATAGGACCAAGCATCATCAAACGTTGCATCAGCATAACTTGTACCCCATTTTCTTGCTCCTGCTACGGTTACACCCCAATTCCCTTTTAACATACCCGTATTGTAGCTTAAAGAGGTTTTGTATAATCCGTAATTATTTACTTCCTGTTTTACAGAGGCTCCCATTTTCGCATCGATACCTTTCGTTACAATGTTCATTGTTCCTCCAACAGAAACGATCGATAATTTAGAAGCTCCAAGTCCTCGTTGAACTTGCATGTAACGTGTGATATCACCTAATCCGTCCCAGTTACTCCAATAAACCTGACCATTTTCCATGTCATTCACCGGAACACCATCCACTAAAACAGCAATGTTACGTTGGTCAAATCCACGAATTGATACACGCGCGTCACCTGCTCCACCACCCTGTTCTGTTGCGTAAGCTCCAGGGGTTGAATTTAGTACCATTGGTAAATCGCGTGTACCTAAATCTTCTGAAAGTTGTTTGGCAGTTAATTTTGAGAAAGCAATTGGTGTTTCACGTGTTTTGGCAACATCAGCCTTAACAACTACCTCATCCATCACCTTTTCATATTTTGGCATTACAACATCAAATGTTGTCGCCGAGCTTCCCACTTTTACATCAAGAACCATCGTATCAAAACCAATGCAAGTGATTGTTAATTGATGTACTTTATTCGCATCTACTTGTAAGGCGTATTTTCCATCAATATCAGACTTAGTAATCAAAACCTTATCACAAACAATCTTTGCTCCAACAACAGTTTCGTCGTTCTCTTTGTCAAAAATGGTTCCATTCAACTCAACTTTAGTCTGACCGTAAACGATTACAGTCAGACCAAAAATTGCCAATATGGAGAGCATGAACTTTCTCATAAATCAGTTATTTTCTTTGAAGAAAAAGAGTGTTATTGAATTGCTATACTTGTTTGTGAAAGCGAATTATTCGCAAATCGAATACGCACAGTGTAAACACCTTTTGTCAAATCAGAAGCATTCAAAGATGTAGTTTTAACAAGATCCTTTACTTCAGCTGTCAATACAACTTGCCCCAATAAGTTGATTACTTCGATAAATTCAATTTCTTCAGATGCCGAAATAATAACATTTCCAGTAGAACTTGGATTTGGATATACAGCAAATGAAATTGCGTTTGTATTTTCAGTTAAACCTAAAAAACAATCACACGTGTGTTGCCCTAATTCTGTCCAAGTATCTTTTGGTAAAGAATCCCATTCAGTTGTAACAATAAATGGATCTGGATTTGAAGCAACACCTACCTTCACAGACGCTTTACGAATCAATGTTTGATCTTTTGTCCACCAAGCACCTGCTGAACCATCATATGGAAAAGCATCACTCCACGATTGACTTGACACCATTGAAGCATCTCCAATTTTACCCATTAAATCAATCATTGTTGAACCGTTAAACAATGCAATTGCATCATTACCATTCATAAATGTTGGTGCAGGATAAGCTCCATCCAACAAATCTGCCATAGCTTGTAATGTAGTTGAAGCAGCTGGAGACGATCCTGTTGCAGTAGAAGTAACACCAACACCATTTACAATTACAAATGTCGAATAAGGAGCGATTGACCCACTTAAATTCAATACACCACCCGCTGCAGACGTTGCTTCACCATTGGAAAAACGCTCAACTCGGTAACCGGCTAAATCAATTGCTGATCCTGTTGGGTTATAAATTTCTAAAGCTTTGTCATTACCTGACCCCTCAACATATTCTGAAATAAATAATTCTGAACAATTTTGAGCATAGGTCGTTCCTAACGCTAAAACACTAACAAAAAGTAACGTTTTTTTCATACGATATTGGTTTTAAATTTAAAGAAAATGCTTGTGATAAGAACGTGAAAATAAGCTAGATAGTTGGGTGTACTTAATTGATACTGACGAACATTGAGATTAAATCTCAACCACAACCCACTATCCCATTTAAACATTATTTTTTCATATCGCTCTGTTATATTTTTTCATGGTTTCAGTCTAATACACTTAGCATCAAGGAGAACATGAAAAAATTCGGAACAAAAATAATATAATTTTCAGCTAGTGGCATTATTTAATTGTTAACATTCTGAAAAGGTTTTGAACCATTTTATAACTGAGAAATAAACATTTTATACTTTAGCGTTCATATAATATTCAAATCATGAAAAAATACTATTTGTTTTTGTTCGTTGGAATCGTTTGTACAATTCAAGCTTTTACGCAAGATCTTTCCGTTGAGAAAATTTGGAAAAAATATGAATTTTCTGGAGCATACATCGATGGCTTTAGATCTATGAAGGATGGTATCCATTATACAAAATTGGATGAAAAGGATGGAAAAGTATCGATCACTAAACACTTAATTTCTGACGCCAATGCTTCATCAGAAACACTTGTCACAAGCGACCAATTAAAATACAACGGAAACTTAATCAGCATTGACGATTACTTTTTCAACAATGATGAAACAAAGATTTTAATTACAACACAAACAACTCCTATTTATCGCAGAAGTTTCAATGCTGTATATTACTTATTTGATCTAAAAACAAAAGCCTTAAAACCGTTGGACGAAACACACCAACCACAAACTTTAGCTGAATATTCTCCCGATGGAACCAAAGTATCTTTTATTCATAAAAATGACTTATTTGTAAAAGACATTGCAACCGGAAAAGTGACTCAATTAACGGAGGACGGAAAAAGAAACAAAATCATCAACGGTACAACTGATTGGGTATACGAGGAAGAATTTGCAATAACTAAAGCTTACGGTTGGTCGCCTGATAGCAAATACATTGGTTTCCTGAAATTCAACGAGAAAGAAGTTAAGGAATTCACTATGACTTACTACAAAGAACTTTACCCTGAATTGTACACCTTCAAATACCCAAAAGCTGGCGAAGCAAACAGCAAAGTCACAGCACATATCATTGCAATCAAAGGTGGTAAAATAAGCAATTTAGATTTGGGTGAATACGAATACATCCCGAGAATTCAATGGTCAGGCAACTCAAACAAATTGATTTTACAAACATTGAATCGCCACCAAAATGAATTAAAATATCACTTAGTTGATATGACAGGTAAAAAACCAATTCACAAAGTGTTTTACCAAGAAAAAGCAGCTCAATATGTCGAAATTGACAATAATCTACTGATTTTAAAAGACGGGAATACAATTCTTCGAACAAGTGAGCAAGATGGGTATAATCACATCTATAAACTTTCTTTTGACGGTCAAAGCACTCAAATCACCAAAGGAAACTGGGATGTAATTGACTTCTTCGGAATTGATGAAGAAAAAGGAACAATTTATTTTTCTTCAGCTGAAAAATCACCGATTTCAAAAGGTATCTATAAAGTAAACATCGACGGAAGCAGCAAAAAAGCTATTTCATTAGAATCAGGAATGAATGATGCTGAGTTTACTTCTGGTATGAAATATTTCGTTAAAACATACTCCAATGCAAATACACCACCTGTTTATTCTTTGTGCGATAACGAAGGAAAAGAACTTACAATTTTGGAAGACAATGCTAAATTGAAAAGTGTTTTAGCGAATTACAAATTAGCTACAAAAGAATTTGTTACATTTCATTCAGGCACAACTACGTTAAACGGTTCAATGATTAAACCAGTAAATTTCGACCCAACAAAAAAATACCCAGTTTACATTACTATTTATGGTGGACCAGGGCATAACGAAGTTAGCGACGCTTGGGACGGAAATGATTACATGTATCATCAATTGTTAGCACAAAAAGGATACATCGTTGTTTCCGTAGATCCAAGAGGAACAATGTACAGAGGAGCTGAGTTTAAAAAATCAACGTATTTACAATTGGGCAAATTAGAAGTAGAAGATTTTATCAACACTGCTAAAGAATTACAAGGAATGAGTTTTGTAGATCCAAATCGCATTGGAATCCAAGGATGGAGTTATGGAGGTTTTATGACTTCACTTGCCATGACAAAAGGTGCTGATGTGTTCAAAATGGGTATTGCTGTGGCTCCTGTGACAAATTGGAAATACTACGACAATATTTACACAGAGCGCTTCATGCGAACTCCACAAGAAAATCCTTCCGGCTACAATGATAATTCACCAATCAATTTTGTAAACCAATTAAAAGGAAAGTACTTATTAATTCATGGCTCAGGTGATGATAATGTACATTATCAAAACACAATGGAAATGATTAATGCTTTGGTGAAAGCTGACAAACAATTCGACTTATTCATTTATCCGAATAAAAACCATGGAATTTATGGTGGAAACACGCGTAATCACCTATTTACCATGATGTTTAATTACACATTAGAGAACCTATAATCAGACAAGAAATACAAACAAAAAAGAATTTGTTATTTTTTTGAAAAAATAATCGCGTAAACATGTTTTTTTAAAACAAATTGTTTACTAATTTAGGCGTGAAATAATTATACGACGTAAATAATTGGCATTACTAAGATGAGCGAGATTGCGAAAATTGAACTAGAAGGAAAGACATACGAATTTCCTGTTATTACTGGAACCGAAAACGAAAAAGCTATTGATATTAGTAAACTTCGTGACACAACTGGTTATGTAACATTAGACACTGGTTACAAAAACACTGGTGCAACAAAAAGTGCTATCACTTTTTTAGATGGAGAAAAAGGAATTCTTCACTACCGTGGTTATCCTATCGAGCAATTAGCTGAAAAAGCTACATTTATTGAAGTTGCTTATTTATTGATTTATGGAGCTTTGCCAACTCAAGCGCAATTGGATTCATTTTCAAACAGCATCACAAAACACACCTTGGTGCATGAGGATATGAAACAATTCTTTGAAGCGTATCCAGCGAAAGCGCATCCAATGGGTGTATTGGCTTCAATGGTATGTTCGTTGTCTACTTTCTATCCAGAATCATTAGATCCAAATAGAAGCGCTGAAGCGAAAGATTTAACAATTCATCGTTTATTAGCTAAGTTGCCCACTTTGGCTGCTTGGTCATATAAAAATGCAATGCGTCACCCGTTCATGTATCCAAAAAATGAATACGACTACTGTGGGAACTTCTTGCACATGATGTTTGCTATGCCTACTGAAGATTATAAAATCGATCCAGTAGTAGTTAGTGCATTAAATAAATTATTGATTTTACATGCTGACCACGAACAAAACTGTTCTACTTCTACAGTTAGAATCGTTGGTTCATCTCAAGCAAATTTATACGCAACAATTTCTGCAGGTATTTCTGCACTTTGGGGTCCTCTTCATGGTGGTGCAAATCAAGCAGTAATTGAAATGTTGGAGAAAATTCACAACGATGGTGGTGATGTTGACAAATGGGTTGCGAAAGCGAAAGACAAAGATGATCCATTCCGTTTAATGGGATTCGGACACCGTGTTTATAAAAACTTTGACCCACGCGCAACAATTATCAAAAAAGCATGTGATGATGTATTAGAGAAAATGGGAATCAATGATCCTATGTTGGAAATCGCTAAAAAATTAGAAAAAGTAGCATTGGAAGACGAATACTTCAAAGCACGTAACCTATATCCAAACGTTGATTTCTATTCAGGTATCATTTACCGTGCTTTAGGAATCCCAACTGAAATGTTTACTGTAATGTTTGCTTTGGGACGTCTACCAGGATGGGTTGCTCAATGGAAAGAAATGACAGAGAACAACGAACCAATTGGAAGACCGAGACAAATTTACACTGGTGCAACTCCAAGAGATTATGTTGAAATTTCTAAAAGATAATTCTAATCAACAATAAAAAAAGCCGTTAATCAATGATTAACGGCTTTTTTATTTTTTCTAATATATTACTCAACATCAGTTGAAACTGATTTATGCACCTTTTTAGTTCCGTCGTAAATAGAATATTTTCTAAAACTACATTCTAACTCACCATTAAACACTTTGATTTTCTTATCAGGCTTTAAACCAATTGATTTGAATCCTTCTTCACTTGATGAAAGAACCCAACAATTAAATCCTTTCATTTCGTGTTTCATCCAACTTCCAAATTCCTCATACATTTCTTCGATTTCCTCTCCCATACGAATACCATATGGTGGATTTGAAATCAATACACCTTTTTCCTCTGGAGCTTTCACTTCTTGAAAGGGTAAAACCGATGTTTTTACAAAACGGCCAAAAGGCAGAGCACGAAGATTTCGTCGTGTTTTCAAAATCATTTCATCACTTATATCCGAACCGATGATATCACAAGGCAATTCAGTTACACGTTTGCGTGCATCACTCAACATTTTCTCCCAAACTTCTGAATCAAAATTGGAAAGATTTTTAAAGGCATAATGCTGACGTTCAATGTTCGAAGGAATTCCCGTAGCTAAAAACGCAGCTTCTATCAAAAGCGTTCCTGATCCACAAAAGGGATCCATGAATGTTGATTTACGGTCCCAACCACTCAAACGAACCAAGCCTGCCGCAACTACTTCATTCAAAGGAGCTTCACCGGCTGTTTCACGATAGCCACGCTGAAACAATGGAACTCCACTCGTATTTACAGAAATTGTTGCTTTTCGGTCACGAATATACAAGTCAAACATTACCTGAGGCGTTTTTATGTTGACATCCGGACGTTCATTGAACTGTTTTCTAAAGGTATCTGCAATAGCATCTTTTACCAATAAATAGGGAAATTGCGTATGGTTAAACATATCTGAAAAAACAGCACCTTTCACCGCAAATGTTTTGTCAACGGAGAAAATTGACGGCCAATCAATGCGCATACATTGTTTGTACAAATCATCTTCATTGCGTAATTCAAATTCTGCAATTTTGACTAATACTGAAATCACACATCTACAATGCAAATTCAATTTATACACATCCTCCCAATCTCCTTTCAAATAAACTGCTCTGTTAGCAACAGTCATTCCCGAAAACCCCAATTCTTCTAGTTCTTGCATTACTGCTTCCTCTAAGCCGAAAACCGTTTTGAGTGTAATTGTTAATTTACGAGAAGGCAACGTTGATTTATCTTTCATTTTAATAACTTTAAGTGCAGAAACACTATTTTTGTACAAAAGAACGAATTTGAAATCAATTAAGCGATATATCCTTGTCTTCATCTGTTGTTTCTTCACCACTATTTCTAACGCACAGCAAAAAGTTGGCCTTGTATTAAGTGGTGGCGGAGCTACTGGACTTGCGCACATTGGCGTTCTTAAGGCACTTGAAGAAAGAGGTATTCCAATAGATTATATTACTGGAACATCAGCTGGTGCACTTGTCGGTTCGATGTATGCTGCTGGTTACAGCCCTGAAGAAATTGAAAAATACGTCTTAAGTGATGAATTCCAATTGATGTCAAAAGGAAAAGTTAAATCCGACCAACGATTTTTATACAAAGAGGTAGAGAACAACGCTGGTCTAATCGATTTTTCTTTTTCTCGTGATAGTATTTTAAAAAAGTCCTTGCCAACAAATTTCATTACTTCATCTTTTTTGGATTTTGAGATGATGAAAATGTTAGGAACAACTGGTGCGAGTTGCGGCAATAACTTTGATAGCTTATTTGTTCCATTTCGCTGTGTTGCTTCCGACATTGTTAAAAAGGAAAGCATTGTTTTTTCAACAGGCAATTTGAATCAAGCAGTGCGAGCATCAATGACCTATCCATTTTACTTTAATCCGATTCGAATTAATGGAACTTTGTACTTTGATGGAGGACTTTACAATAATTTCCCAGCAAATGTGATGTACCACGATTTTAATCCAGACTTTATCATCGGAAGCAATGTTTCCTATAACGCTGAATTACCTATGGAAGATGATTTGATTTCGCAAATCACGAATATGTTGGTTTCATACTCCAAATATGAACTTCCTTGTGATTACGGGGTAATGATTCAACCAGAAACAAATGTTTCAACCTTTGATTTTGAAAGTGTTGAAGAGGCTATTAGTGCAGGATACAAGTCAGCAATGAAATACATTGATTCAATTGAAATGCATGTTGATCGAAGAATTTCGAAGGAGGAATTAACAAAAAAAAGAAATGAATTCAAATCAAAAGTAATGCCTTTGGTCGTTTCTTCTATCAGCAATAATTCCAACAGAAACCGAGATATTACTTATGCTCGGAAATCAATGATTCAAATGAAGAAAAACGAAGAGTTGGAATACGAAAAACTTGAAAAAAGGTATTTTAGATTGTATGCGACTCCTCAAATCGAATTCATTTACCCGATTTTGACCCTCAAAAAAGACAGCACCTATAATTTGAATTTAGAAGTAAGAAAATCCAAAGATTTTAAATTAATGGTTGGTGGTCATTTTTCTTCAAGAGCTGTAAATACTGGTTATTTAGGTCTTGATTATCGATCTATCGGTAAAACTGCTTCAACGATCCATGCATCTTCCTATTTTGGTAAATTTTATGGTTCTGCAAAAGTGAAATACACGCTTGAAATACCGTCAGTGTTTCCAATTTCAGCTTCGGCCTATTTTGTCATGAATAGATGGGATTACTTCAGAAGCTTTGCCACGTTTTTTGAAGATGTAAAACCATCTTTCCTTGTTCAGAACGAAATGTACTATGGATTAAAATTAATTCACCCAATCGGCAATACGACTAAAAGTTCATTCGATGTAAGGATGTTCAATTTGGAGGACGATTATTATCAAACGGAAAATTTTACAAATAAAGACACTTCTGATATAACACGATTTGATGGCGTTTCAGCTTGTTGGGAATTTGAAAAAAACTCATTAAACAAAAAACAATTTGCTAACTCAGGCCATTTTTTCAAATTCAAATCGAGGTATGTCAACGGAAAAGAGATCAGTATTCCTGGATCAACTTCCCTTTCTGATTCCATCAATGACCATTTGCATGCTTGGATAAACGTGAGTGCAGAATTTCAAACATTCATTGTAGATCATCAAAATTTTCATTTTGGACTTCAGGGCAAGGGCGTTTTTAACAGTCAATCCCTCTTTTCAAATTACACAGCAACTTTGTTATCAATGACCTCTTTTTCATTGGTTCCTGATGCAGAAACATTTTTTCTACCAGAATATCGTTCTCCGCAATTTGTAGGAATTGGTATAAACTCAATTTTTACCATTAAAAAGAACATTGATATCCGTTTTGATGGTTTTTTCTATCAACCTTTTGTCATTATTCAAAAAAATAACGATGGTTCACCAACCTATTCAAAACCATTCAAAGGTGAAACCTATATGGCATCAGCCAGTGTTATTTATCATTCGTTTATCGGACCCGTGAGAGCAACACTGAATTACTTCCCAAAACAAACAAGTGCTCCTTTGTCATTTCAAATAAGTTATGGGTATGTATTATTTAATGAACGCGCCATTCGTTAATCGAAAGCTGTTCATTATCTTTGTTACGAATTTTATCAGATGGAAAAAATAATTTGTGGAATACAGCAAATGGGAATCGGAGTACCAAATGTTGCTGAAGCTTGGAAATGGTATAGAAAATTCTTCGGAGTTAACGTTAAAGTGTTTGAAGAAGCTGCTGAAGCTCCATTGATGACGCGATATACCGGTGGTGTTGTTCATTCAAGAACTGCAACTCTTGCTCTTAGCATGGAAGGCGGAGGTGGTTTCGAAATTTGGCAATTCACAAGTAGACCAACGGAAAAAGCAACTTTCAATATTCAATTGGGGGATTATGGATTATATTCTTGTAAAATCAAATCACGTAACGTAGCAAAAAGTTATGCCTATTTCAAAGCAAATGGCGCTACAATTATTGGTGAATTGCACAAGAATCCTGCAGGAAAAGAAACTTTTTTCGCGCAAGATCCAAATGGAAATATTTTTCAAATCGTTGAAGGAAGAGGATACTTTTCTGAGACTGGACATGATTCAAACTGTGGAGGTGTTGCAGGAAGTATCATTTGTGTAAGTGATATAGAAAAAGCATTACCACTTTACAAAGACATATTAGGTTACACAACTGTTGACTATGACGTAACCGATAATTTTGAAGATTTAGCATCCCTTCCTGGTGGATCAGGAAAATTTAGACGCGTTCTATTAAGTCATAAGGATGCTCGAAAAGGTCCTTTTGCTCGTTTACTTGGCCCAACTGAAATTGAATTAGTTCAATCCATTGAAAGAACAGATTGCAAAAAAATCTTTGAAAATCGTTTTTGGGGTGATTGGGGATTCATCCATCTTTGTTTCGATGTTCAAGGCATGAATTTGCTGCAACAAGAATGTGAATCCAAAGGATTTCCATTCACAGTTGATAGTTCAGATACATTTGACATGGGTGAAGCTGGAGGTCGTTTTTCGTATATTGAAGACCCAGATGGTACTTGGATTGAGTTTGTTGAAACACATAAAGTTCCAATCATGAAAAAATGGGGTTGGTACATTAATTTGAAAAATAAGAAACCAGGAAAACACCTTCCGAATTGGATGTTGAAGGTTATGGGAATGAACAAAGTGAAAGATTAATGATTGATTAAACCAAGCACTTCATTTAGTTAACTGTCATCGTACCAATCAAAATTTCTGTATATTTGATTTCTCTTTATTTAATAAAATTATGAAACAAACAATTCTATTTTTAATCTGCTGTATTTTCGGAACAGTAATTATTTCTTCTTGCAATGAAGAAGTTGATATGATTGGAGATTTTGAAGAAACAGCGGTTGTTTATGGGTTGTTGGATAAGTCTGAAAACGTACATTTTATTAAAATAACCCGCGCATTTATCGGACCGGGAAATTCATTAGAGATTGCACAAATCCCTGATTCAAGCTATTTTAATCAAATCGACGCAACGATTACGGAGCGTATCAATGGAACACAAACACGTGTTTGGACTTTACAAGACACAATTGTTGAAAATAAAGATACGCAAGGAGTTTTCTATGCTCCAACACAAAAACTTTACTACTTTACCACTACTTCAAATGCACCACTTGACAACAATGGAATTTATACATTAGATATTTCCGTGAACGGTGGCGAATTTGAAGTACAAGCTTCAACTGAAATTATTTCAGGAATTAGTACCACTGCGGACAATCAAAACTTTCGTTTCGATTTCGTAAAAGACCCAGGAGTATTTCAACAAAAAAGTATTTCCGTTGATGGTGGAAATGGATACGTTGTAAATACAAGCTTGCAAGTTTATTTTAAAGAATTCATAACCGGTGTTGACACGACACTTTCATCCTTTAAATGGACACTTGGCGAATACAATGTAACACCAGGAAAATCACAAGGATTCAATATTCCAGGGCAAACATTTTATGATTTAATGGCGGCAAATGTCACGAACAATCCTTCAATCAATAAAAGACAAATGTATTCTGTGAAGTTAATTGTTACTTCAGGAGCAGAAAACTTGTACAATTACATGAGCGTGAACCAACCTTCTTCTAGTTTAGCTCAAAGTAAACCAACGTACACAAATTTAACTGCTACAAATGGTCATAAAGTAGTTGGAATTTTCTCTTCACGATACACCTATGTTATTGAAAAATTCTTCATTAATCAAAGTAATAATACATTGCGAATGATGGCACCAAAATCCGTCGCTGAATTGTGCACTGGAGCAATTACAGGTAATCTATTCTTCTGTAGTCAACATGTTGGTGATATTGGAACATCCTATCAATGTCCGTGATAATCGAATAAAATATTTGTTAGTACTTTAGCACATGTCTGAAAGAAAAACGTTTTTCGTGGATGTGGTGCTACCGATTCCTGTTCATAAGGAATTTACGTACCGCGTTCCATATGAATTAAACGACGCTATATGCATTGGCGGACGTGTAATTGTTCCTTTTGGAAAGTCAAAATTATACACCGCAATAGTTACACGTATTTCTGAAACAGCACCTGCAGAATATCAAGCGAAATATTTGGAGCACGTGTTAGATGATCAGCCGATTATCACGAAAGAACAATACAATTTTTGGAAATGGATCGCAAATTATTACATGTCGCCGATTGGAGATGTGATGAATGCAGCCTTGCCAGCAAATTTCAAACTTGCGAGTGAAACAAAAATTGTTCTTCATCCTGATTTTGATGGAAACATTGATCAATTAGATGACCGTGAATTGCAAATCATCGAAACACTAGAAATTCGCGAACACCTTGATCTAAAAGAGCTTTCTGAAATTATTGGAATAAAAACAGTTCAACCAATCATCAAACGAATGATGGATAAACGAGTTGTTTTATCCATGGAAGAACTGAACGATAAGTTTGTTCCTAAAACGGCTGTTTATGTTTTTCTTGAAGAACAATTTTTAAAAGAAGAACAATTAAATCAGTTTATTCAATCTTTAGAACAAAAGAAATCAAGTGAAAAACAACTTGAAGCACTTTTAACACTATTGAAGGAAGGTGAATATCGCATTGATACATTGAAACCTGTTTTAAGGAAAACACTGTTTGACTTAAACTGTTCGCCATCTGCCTTAAATACACTCGAAAAGAACGGAATCATTACACAACAACGCGTTGAAATATCACGCTTCGATTCTTCGAATAAGGAACAATTTGCGTTTAAAGAATTGTCGCCAAGTCAAAAGCAAGCTTTGGATGAAATTCAATTGAGCTTTGAAAAGAACACGACAACACTGCTTCATGGAGTTACAGGATCTGGTAAAACTGAAATCTATGTACAACTCATTCAAGAACAATTAGATCTAGGTAAGCAAGTTTTGTTTTTATTGCCTGAAATTGCTTTAACAACACAATTAATTCAACGATTAAGCGCCTATTTTGGTGATCAAATAGGAGTTTATCATTCTAAATTTAACCAAAATGAACGTGTTGAAATTTGGAACCATGTTCTTGCCAATGATCCAAATCGCTACCGCATCGTACTTGGAGCGCGTTCTTCGGTTTTTCTACCATTTAGGGATTTAGGTTTGATCATTATTGATGAAGAACATGAGTCGACTTTCAAGCAATATGATCCTTCACCACGTTACAATGCGCGAGATGCTGCAATTGTTTTAGCACATTATTACAATGCCAAAGTTTTACTTGGTTCAGCAACTCCTGCCTTGGAAAGCTACTTCAATGCAAAGCAAGGCAAATATGGATTTGTTGAGTTACACGATCGTTTTGGAGGAATACGCTTGCCAGAAATATTTTGCGCAGATGTAAAAAAAGAACGCCGACAAAAAAGCATGCATTCGCATTTTACAACTTATCTGATTGATGAAATGCGTGCTACACTCAATCGTGGAGAACAAATTATTCTATTTCAAAATCGCAGAGGCTATACGCCGATGTGGAGCTGTGAAATTTGCAATTGGACACCAAAATGTAAAAACTGTGATGTTTCGTTAACTTATCACAAGCAAACAAATTCATTGAAATGTCACTATTGTGGTCACGCTTCTCCGCCGGTTGGATCTTGCTCTGCATGTGGTTCAAATCGCCTAAAAATGGTTGGTTTTGGAACTGAGAAAGTTGAAGATGAGTTATCACTCGTTTTTCCTGACAAAACAATTAAGCGATTAGACTTAGATAGCACACGTTCGAAAAATGCGTATGAATTAATTCTAAACGACTTCGAACAACGCAATATTGATATTCTGATCGGTACACAAATGGTGAGCAAAGGCTTGGATTTCGACAATGTTAGTCTTGTTGGAATCTTAGACGCAGATATGTTGCTAAATCGACCTGATTTCAGAGCGTTTGAACGTTCATATCAATTGATGTCACAAGTCGCTGGTCGTTCAGGTAGAAAAGGGAAACGTGGTAATGTAATTATTCAAACTGGTGATCCAGATCATTGGGTAATTCAGAAGGTAATTAACCATGATTACAAAGGCTTTTATGAAAGTGAAATCATCGAACGAAAAAATTTCTTTTATCCACCTTATTACAAATTGATTGAATTCACTTTGAAGCATAAAGATGAATATGTGGTTGAAAAAGGTGCCGCAGATCTTGCAGGAAGTTTAAGGGATGTTTTTAAAGAACGTGTTATAGGACCTGAATTCCCAGTTGTTCGACGCATTCAAAACTTATACTTGAAACAAATTAAATTAAAACTCGAGCGTGACGTTTCTGATAAAAAAATAAAGGAACGCATACAACAACTTCTTGACGAGTTTTATAGCGTTCCTTTAAATAAGTCGATTCGAATAATTGTAGATGTCGATCCCGCTTAACCTAGGTATGATTTGAGCATCCGGCTTCGGGATGTATGTTTCAATCTTCGAATAGCTTTTTCTTTTATTTGGCGTACACGTTCTCTTGTTAAATCGAAGCGTTCACCTATTTCTTCAAGAGTTAATGGATGTTTTCCATTCAGTCCGTAATATAATCGCACGACATCACCTTCGCGAGCTGTAAGCGTTGAAAGTGATCGTTCGATATCTTTTCGTAGTGATTCTACAACAAGTTCTTTTTCAGGTCCAGGAAGTGAATCATTCAATAATACATCATACATACTTGACGATGATTCATCTCCTTCAACCAAGGGTGCGTCCATCGAAATGTGTCGCCCATTGTTTGCCATTGATTGTTTCACTTCTTCAGGAGAACAATCTAAAAACTCAGCTAGCTCATCTGCAGATGGTGGACGCTCATACTTTTGCTCTAATTCAGAAAAAGCACGGTTGATTTTGTTGATTGTACCAATTTTATTTAACGGTAAACGCACAATACGTGCTTGTTCAGCTAAAGCTTGAAGAATTGATTGACGAATCCACCAAACAGCGTAAGAAATAAACTTAAACCCACGTGTTTCATCAAAACGCTCAGCAGCTTTAATCAAACCTAAATTTCCTTCATTAATTAAATCCGGAAGAGACAATCCTTGATTCTGGTATTGTTTAGAAACCGATACCACGAAACGAAGGTTTGCTTTTGTTAATCTTTCCAAAGCTGCTTTGTCGCCTGCACGAATTTTTCGCGCTAATTCAACTTCTTCTTCAGCGGAAATCAACTCAACGCGACCAATTTCTTGTAAATACTTGTCTAGAGAAGCCGTCTCTCTATTTGTGACTTGTTTGGTAATTTTAAGCTGTCTCATGTTAGGTACGTTTAAAGTTTGTACTCTCCTTTATATAACGTTTAAGATAACAATTAGTTGGTTCCCAAACGAATAAAAGATGATTAATTTGTTGTTAAATGAATATTCTGTAGCTATCATTGAATATTCTGTATTCTTAACTGATTAACGTGAAGTTGAAAATTAGTTTCATTACCTTTGTGTCATGAATATTTTAATGGTTTGTTTGGGGAACATATGTCGCTCTCCTCTTGCTGAAGGAATTTTGAGAGATAAAGTGGAGAAATTGAACTTAAATGTGTCGATTGATTCTGCTGGTACCGCTGGATATCACATTGGCGAAAAACCAGATTCGCGAATGCGTGCAACGGCATTGTCATTTGGGATTTCATTGGAAGATTTACGAGCACGTCAATTCGTTGCAACAGATTTCGATCAATTTGACATTATTTACGCAATGGACAGCAGCAATTACAACAATATCTGTTCTTTAGCGCGCAATGAAGGTGACAAACAAAAAGTAAAACTCATCCTTAACGAATTGGAACCAGGAAAAAATTTGGCTGTTCCAGATCCTTATTACGGCGGACAACAAGGGTTTATTGACGTATTCAATTTATTAGATAAAGCAACAGACAAAATCATCGAAAAACTGAAGTAACATGGCTAACGATATAACAATTTCTAAAGGAAAAATTTACCTGATTCCAAATACACTTGGTGGTGAAAGCACGAAAGACATTATCCCACAAGAAGTAGCTGAATTGGCTGTTAGCTTGCGTCATTTTGCAGTTGAAGACATTAAATCTGCGCGACGTTTGTTGCGAAAAATGGATCGTGAATTCCCAATTGATGAAAGTCAATTTTTCGAAATCAACAAACGAACAGCAATCGAAGATTTACATAAAATCATGCGAGTAATCTATGCTGGGAATAGCGTTGGCGTTATTTCGGAAGCAGGATGCGCAGGAATTGCAGACCCTGGTGCTGAGTTAATTGCCTTAGCGCATCAAAATGGAATTGAAGTCGCACCAACTGTTGGACCTTCTTCAATTCTATTAGCTTTGATTGGCAGCGGCTTCTCGGGACAAACGTTTACATTTCATGGATATTTGCCAAAAGACAGAAAAGACCGTGTTCGCAAATTGAAAGATTTTGAAGGTGATGCAAGAAGAACTGGCTACACACATATTTTCATGGATACCCCTTTCAGAAATATGAATGTACTAGATGATTTATTGAATGAATTGGCTGATACAACGATGATTTGTATTGCCTGCGATTTAACTCTTCCGGACGCGATCATTAAGACTATGTCGGTGAAAGCTTGGCGCGAAAATGCATTTGATTTGGCAAAACGTCCTACAATGTTCTTAATCGGTAACGCTCAGATTTAAAAACGAATCTGTAATCTGTAATTATTTTATCCCTCTACGTTTTTTAATCGCGTCGTAAGAATCTTGTATCATTTGGAATTTTTCCTTCGCTCCTTTTTGATACTCCTCTCCCATTTGAGCAACTTTATCAGGGTGGAATTTTATCGCCATTTGACGGTAGGCTTTTTTCACCTCATCATCCGTTGCGCTTGGCTCAATTCCTAAAACACGGTAATCTGAATCCACATCGCGGTAGAACATGTTTTTCACCGAATCAAATTCAACTTGAGGAATCCCCAACATGTTCGCAATATTTTGAATCACATTGATTTCAGTGTTTGAAACATCACCGTCAGCTTTTGCTATTCCAAATAAATAATGAACCAATTGGATTCGTACCTCTGGTTGCATGCGCATGCGGATATCTGAACAAATTTTTTGAAGTGGGATATTCCCTGAATCAATAAATTGCTTTAACGTTTGTAAATGCGTTGAATTAAACTGAGGACCAAATTGTTGCGAAAAGAATGCCTTAACATAATCTAATTCCGCCTTCAACACTTTTCCATCGGCTGTCATTACCGCCGCTGATAAAGCCATTAACATCGTTGGAACATCATTTACAGATGACCGTTGTTGGTAATAGGAAAACAACTCTTCGGCAGAAAATGTGCGACCTTCTTTTTCTGCTTGCTTTTTCATGTTACCCATGACCGCTTGATAATTATCAATCATGGTTCCAACCACAAACCCTAAAACGGCAGCAAAGAAATTTCTTCCGAAAATAAAATAGGCTCCTACGGCCAAAATCCACTTGAACAAAATTGTACTCTTTAAATTAAAAAAAGGAGGAGCGACTCGCACTCCTCCGCTAAAATTATGCTATTTGTTCGATATTGCGTTCAATAAATTCATTCAACGCTTCTCCTTTTAACATTCCTTGTGAGAGCAAAGCCAAGTCAGTAAGTTGTTTCACAGTTTGACTTTGTTCTGTTTCAGATTTTGAAAGCAAACTACCGATTTTCGGATGATTAGCATTCACCACCATATTATAAGTTTCTGGGAAAGCACCAAAGAATCCAGCACCTCCCATTTTTTGTTGCTCCATCATTCGACGAATAAATTCTGGCTGTGTTATGATAATCGGCGCGTCATCTTCACTCATACTTTCAAACTGAACATGGTATTTTTCCTTGTTAACAGCACCTTCGAAAACTGGCTTCAATGTTTCCTCTTCCTCTTTCGATAATTTAGACGGAATCTCATCAGTTTTCTGAATCAATTTATCCAATGTATCCGCATCTACACGGGCAAAAGCAATGTTTTCAAATGATTGTTCCATTTTTGCAATCCAATGCGGAGCCAACGGTCCATCCAAATGCAAGACATCATAGCCACGATCATTCGCTTTTTTAACAAACGTAAATTGCTCCTCTGGATCATTCGTATACAAGAAAACAACTTTGTTGTCCTTATTTGTTTGTAAAGCACTTACTTTCTCTTTGTATTCATCGATAGTGAAATATTCCCCTTTTGAATTTTTAACCAAGCCAAAAGATTTCGCTTTATCGGCAAATTTCTCCTCAGAAAGTGTTCCGTATTGAACAAACAATTGCAAATCTTCCCATTTTTCCTCGAAATCTTTGCGGTCTTTCTTGAACATTTCTGCTAATTTATCCGCTACTTTTTTCGTGATATGCGCAGAAATTTTCTTCACATTTCCATCACTTTGAAGATACGAACGAGAAACATTCAATGGAATATCCGGCGAATCAATAACACCATGTAACAATGTCAAAAATTCTGGAACAATTTCCGCAACACTGTCCGTAATGAAAACTTGATTTGAATATAAATTGATCTTATTTCGTTGAACCTCGATGTTTTCCTTAATGCGTGGGAAGTATAAAATCCCTGTCAAATTAAACGGATAATCAACATTTAAATGAATGTGGAACAAAGGACTTTCAAAAGTCGTTGGATATAATTCTCTGTAGAACGTTGAATAATCCTCATCTTTTAAATCAATCGGTGCTTTTGTCCATGCTGGTTCTGGATTGTTAATTTGATTCGGAACCTCTATTGCGACACGCTTCACCTTTCCATTTTCATCTTTTTCACCTTCAGGAGAATCGATGTATTCCGTTTTATTTCCAAAAAACACAGGAATCGGTAAAAACTTACAGTATTTCGTTAAAATCTCTGAGATTTTAGCTTTCTCCAAAAACTCTATCGAATCCTCAGCGATGTACAAAATAATATCAGTTCCGCGATCGGCTTTTTCAATTTCCGTAATCGTATATTCTGGAGAACCATTGCTTTCCCATTGAACAGCTTGTGAACCTTCATGACGAGAAAGCGTTCTGATTTGAACTTTTTCAGCCACCATGAATGCCGAATAAAATCCTAATCCAAAATGACCAATTATTTGCTCAGCACCATCGTTTCCTTTGTACTGTTGAACGAATTCCTCAGCTCCCGAAAATGCAATTTGATTGATGTATTTATCAATTTCGTCAGCTGTCATTCCGATTCCACGATCGCGAATGGTTAGTGTTTTTTCTTCCTTGTTAAGAATCACCTCAACTTTTAATTCACCCAACTCACCTTTGTATTCTCCATTGCCCGTAAGCACCTTCATTTTTTGAGAAGCATCCACAGCATTGGAAACCAACTCACGAAGGAATATTTCATGATCGGAGTACAAGAATTTTTTAATGATTGGGAAAATGTTTTCCGTTTGTACATTAATCTGACCTGTTCTCATAATTTCTATTTTTTGGTCTTTCTGTTGTCAATCATTATGCCACGGCAAAAATTCTGACAAAAAGTCGGTTCAAATGGACAATTTGACCTTTAATTGCGTTAGAAAAATTGTTAGTTTTGTAAAAAAAATCGAAGTGCTCATTTATTCAACGCTATTTATACTTTTTCTATTCCTTCTATTAAGGTATGTGCGTTTTTTTCAACTAGAGAATTTCAATAAATGGGCACTTCCAATTGCCTTTCTTGTAAAAATTGCCGTTGGGATTTTACTCAATTTTGTTCACGAAAAAACCTATGGTCATGGAGACTTAAGTCACGATGGTGGTAGATTTCTCATGGAAGGTAAATATTTGAACAATGTTTTTTTTGAATCACCCATAAACTATTTTAAACTTTTATCTGGAATTGGCGAGACCCCCGAACTTGTTCAACAACATCTTTCAATTACACGGTATTGGTCGGCAGGTGATTTAACTCTCATCAATGATTCAAAAAATGTTATTCGCGTTCACAGTATCATTCATTTTTTCTCAGGTGGACAAATGATGATTCATTTAGCCTTGATGTGTCTGTTGTCTTTACTCGCTGTTAAGAATTTATTCCTTTCGTTCAAGCAATATGTTGACATCAATAAATCACTTCTTTTTTGGGTTTTATTGTTAATTCCAAGTACTATTTTTTGGACTTCATCCATACTTAAGGAACCTTTATTGTTTTTTGGAATAAGTTTATTTTTAAGAGCCATACTTTATGAACAAGTAGTCTGGAGAAAAACACTTTTTTTCACTACTTCCATATTATTATTAATTGGTTTCAAACCTTATGTCCTAGTTATTCTGCTGATTACATTAGCGTTTGCATCGATCTATAAAATTTTATTTAAAGAGAAATTCGCCCTAGCAAGTATTTTCATCATACTATTTACGGTGGTGATTGGCTTCGTTCTGGACAGGCCGCGAGAAACAGTAATTAATTATTTAACTAGAAAGCAGTTTGATTTTGTCAACGTCGGAAAAGGTGGACTGCATGTTACTGCCGACACTTGTTTTTATTACTTTCAACCACATCAATACAATTATCTAAAAATAAACAACGAAGATGTTTATCTAAAAGCACCAATTACAGCATACAAAGCATATTTTGGAAGCACCAAAAAACCTGAATTAATTAAATTAAAACCTAATAAAAAACCATGGTTTGTTTACTATTCCAAAAAAGGTTGTACAAGTTACATTGAAACAACTCCAATAAATAATTCTTCTATTCAACTTGTAAAAAATATACCTGAAGCTTTAATCAACAGTGCCATTCGACCTTGGCCAACAGATCCTGGAAGCAAGCTGAAACTTATTTCTTTTTTTGAAAATTTACTGCTTATTGGATTTTTGATGTATGCGATTTGGAACAGAAGAAAATTAAATGAGCAAGAAAAGCACATTGTCTTCGGACTTGTTACATTTGCTTTGTTATTGTTTTTGTTAATTGGCTGGACAACCCCGGTTCTAGGGGCAATTGCACGTTATCGTTTCCCTGCCCAATTAGCACTTTTTATCGTTGGATTCATTATCATCAAATCATCAAAATTTAAACTATGGAAAACTACGTCTTCATAACAGGAGCAACTTCAGGATTTGGAGAAGCGTGTGCAAGAGAATTTGGTAAAAATGGTTGGAATTTAATCTTAACAGGAAGAAGATCAGATCGATTGAGCGTTCTTGCTGACGAATTAAAATCAGCTTATTCTATTCAATGTGTTCCGCTTTGTTTTGATGTACGAGTGGAAGAAGACGTGTTTAAAGCAGTAGAATCATTAGATGAAGCGGTAAAATCATCCATAAAAATTCTAATCAACAATGCCGGTTTGGCGGTTGGAAGAGGTCCGGTTGACGAAGGATTGATTGACGATTGGGATAGAATGATTGACACAAATATAAAAGGCTTATTGTATGTTTCAAGGGCCGTTATTCCATTTTTAAAAGCAAATGGTTCTGGACACATTTTTAATTTGGGAAGTATTGCTGGAAAAGAAGTTTATCCTGGTGGAAATGTTTATTGCGCTTCAAAACATGCCGTTGATGCCTTGTCAAAAGCCATGCGAATTGATTTGGTGAATTATGAAATCAAAGTAACGAACATCGCACCTGGAGCAGCTGAAACTGAATTTTCACTTGTTCGCTTTAAAGGAGATGATGCAGTGGCAAAAAGTGTTTATGATGGCTTCACTCCTTTGGTTGCTCAAGACATTGCAGAAACAATTTATTTTGTTGCCACGCGCCCAAATCATGTGACCATTAATGATTTAACAATCATGCCAACAGCCCAAGCATCAGCAACTGTATTTCATAAAAACTAAAAAAGGAGACCGAAGCCTCCTTTTGAACTATATTTTCAATCAATTAATGATCTGAATTTGGAGATGGTGTTGCACCTTCTTGAGGTAAAACTGTTCCTTTGATTGTCAAAATAATCGGTTCAGATACGTTTGATGTAATCGTGATTGTTTTTGTAAACTGACCAACACGTTTTGTATCGTATTTCACAGAAATCTCAGATTTTTTACCTGGTTTAATTGGTTCCTCTGGTTTTTTCGCTGTTGTACATCCACAACTTGTTTGAACACCTTGAATAATTGCTGGAGTTTTCGCTTCATTTTTGAATTCAAACACAAACAATTCTTCTGAACCGTATGGAATTTCATTACGCACAATTTCTAAAGTTGTGAAAGTGATTCCTTTTTTCTTCTTTGGAGCTTTTTCCTTTTTAACTTGCTCTTTTTTCTCATTCTCTTTCTTCACTTCTTGAGCGTTTACTTGAACACCAAGAACCAATGCTAATGCGAACAATAATACTTTCATAGTTTTCTTTTTTTTAACAAGATTACAATAAATCTTTTTGATGAATTTACATTTAACAAAAAATTTCAATTTTATCGTTCACAAAAATTTGGCCAAAGATTGGATTCCTTCCTTAGTTTCGATTGAAATATGCATTCATAACTTCCAAAATAGAAGGATAGGTCGATTTTCTGACTTTGTCTAATTCGTCTTTTTTGAACCATTTTACTTTTGAAATACCTTCCTCAGTTTGTGGCTCGAGCTCTTTTGGCCCATCATAATTCATAGCAAACCAATATGTTTTTTTAATTGTCGGCTGGTTCTTATAACGATATGTATGATACGTAATTATAATCTTCTCGTTTATTGTGGGACCGACAATACCGCATTCTTCTTCAACTTCACGAATTGCTCCTTCTTCAATTGATTCATTGGCTTCCAATTTTCCTTTTGGTATATCCCACACACCATTTCGCTTGATAAACAAGTATTTTTTCTTGCGCTGCACAATTCCACCAGCCGCTTCAATGAAATCATACGCATGAAAAATGCGTTTAAACTCATCTTCAATGACATCCGAAAAAACGACAATGTTCTTCTTTTTCGGAACTTTTTTCACGATTAGAAGCAAATCCTCTTCTCCACGTTCAATCAATTCTGAGGCAATACAATACGTATTTGTTAATAAAGCTTCATTTTGTGCAAAAATTATCGGTCTATTTTCTATAAAAACTTTATACATTTGCGGCCATGATTTTGAATAATGATAAAGCCCTAAAAGTAGCAGAATTTTTGTTACAAATTAAAGCAGTAAAACTTCAACCTAACAACCCGTTTACTTGGGCTTCTGGTTGGAATTCTCCAATTTATTGTGATAATAGAATTACGCTTTCGTTTCCAAACATTCGCACATTTATTCGCCAAGGATACTCCGAAGCGGTGATTGAATACTTTGGAAAACCAGATGTTATTGCTGGAGTTGCAACGGGTGGAATTGCTCAAGGTGCTTTGGTTGCTCAAGAATTAGGATTACCATTTATCTACATCCGTAGTTCGGCTAAAGGACATGGAATGGGAAATCAGATTGAAGGTTACTTTGAAAAAGGACAGAAAGTTGTTGTTATTGAAGATTTAATTTCAACGGGAGGAAGTTCAATCAAAGCGATAGAAGCATTGAAAGATGCAGGTTTGGATGTAAAAGGATTAATCGCCATCTTTACTTACGGATTCAAAGTTGCTGATGAAAACTTCAAAAACGCAAATTGTCCGTACGTTACATTAACGAATTACGATTATTTAGTTGAAGAAGCTTTGAAAAAAGACTACATCACTGAAAATGATTTAGGTTCGTTAAGAGAATGGAAAGATCAACCTGAAACGTGGAAAAAATAAGATGGGAATGAAAATCGATAGTACAAAAGTTACTGTTGCTGCAAGTCAGGAGCAAGTTGCTATCTTTTTAAAAGATTCTCAAAATCTGATTCACATACTTCCGAAAGATCAAATTTCTGATTGGAAAGCAAGCTCTGAGGATTGCTCATTTAAAGTTCAAGGTGGCGTAACTATTTCGTTGATTCAAGATGGTTGTGAAGGAAACGACAAAATTTTCATGCGTTCGGGAGAAAAATCACCTTTCCCTTTCAAATTAACACTTCATTTAAGTGCTGTTGGCGCAACAACTGAAGGCTATATTGCTTTTGATGGTGAAGTAAATATGTTCTTGAAAATGATGGTTGAAAAACCATTAACAAACTTGTTCAATTACATGTCGGATAAGCTTAAAGTACATTTCGACCAACAAGCTTAATTTCCTTTAAATCATACTTCTTTATTGTATTATCTCGTTCTAAAAGTAGAAATCCATCCAGGTCTACTCCACGAATAACACCCTGAAATTCATCCAATCCATCCGAATAAATCGCTGGTTCGTTTAACAAATACAAATGACTCAAATAGGTGGTTTTAAGCGAATCAAAATTTCCACTTGCCAAAATTTGCCAGGTTTTATTCATTTCTTGAATCCAAGAAAATAGAACTTCTTGCACCTGAAAATGATTTCCAAGTTCTTTTCGAATACTTGTTGCATTCAATTGTTCAAATTCCATTTGATTCACATTCAAACCAATGCCTATAATTGACGATACAATACTCGACGAACGAAGCGTATTTTCAATTAAAATTCCAGCAATTTTTTGATCGTTCACATAAATATCGTTTGGCCATTTTATCTGTGCTGAAATGCCAATTTTTCTTAAAAAATCAACAATGCTAATGGTGATAAAATGTGTCAATGCGGGTTGATGAACTACTGACAGATTGTCGGGAGCTAAATAAAGCGACAAAAGTAGATTTTCTCCCGCTTTAGATGACCATGAAGCACCTCTTTGCCCTCTTCCCGCGGATTGTTCGTCTGCCAAAATTACCGTACCGTGTTTGATTTTACCTTCATTTTGGAGATTGGCAGTATAATTGTTGGTTGAATCGACCGTGTCCAAATGGATAATTTTTTGACCAATCATGACGTGTATTTATCAAAGTGTTACGTATATTGAGTGGATAAAATTAAAATTTAAAGTTAGATTTGTAAGGCTTAAAATAATTGAATGTTAAAAATTAAGAAAGATGTGAATTCCCAAGTGTTGTGTGATGCTATCGTTGAGGGAATGCAAGAAAATAAAGCAAAAGATATTGTTGTGCTTGATTTACGTGAGATTCCAAACTCGGTTTGTGACTTCTTCGTAATTTGTAGTGGTGAATCTTCTACACAGGTTGATGGTATCAGCACAAGTGTTACGCGTCATACACGCAAAGAATTATCAGAGAAACCTTGGCACATTGAAGGAAAAACAAACAGCGAATGGGTGCTACTTGATTACATCAATGTAGTTGCACATATTTTTTACAAAGACGCACGTCCTTTCTACGATTTAGAAGATTTATGGGCGGATGCAAAACGTACAGACATACCAAATTTGAATTAACAACACATTATGGCAGAGGGAAACAACAAGAAAAAGAGTCCTTTTTCAATTTATTGGATTTACGCGTTCATAGGAATTACCTTAATTGGTTATTCTTTATTTATGAGTTCAGCTGGTGAAATCCCAGTAAAATATGAATCAACATTCTTCGATTTAGCAGAAAAGGGATACGTAACTGACGCTCAACTGGTAAACAAAGTAAGAGTCGATTTTAAAGTTAGTAACGACGGTATTAAATACATTAAAGCTTCAAAAGAAGATCAATACCGTGCAATGAAAAAGTACTTGGACAACAAAAGTCCAATCAAAGCTGCTCAACCAGTTTTCATTCACAACGTTGTTGACGCGGGTAATTTTGATGCTGATTTAAGCGAATTGAATAAGAAAATTGCAGCTGAAAATTTAGTCAGAAAGCAAAAACATCAACGTGAATTGCCAGTTGTGGAATTGGTTGATGTTGAAGAGGTTAATTATCTCATGAATATTTTAAGCTTTTTATTACCAATTTTACTGTTCATCGGAATATGGATGTTCGTGATGCGCAGAATGTCAGGTGGAAGTGGCGGAGGTGGCGGAGGCCAAATCTTCAACATTGGAAAATCGAAAGCACAAGTCTACGAAAAAGGAAAATCTACGAACGTTACCTTCAAAGATGTTGCTGGTTTGAAAGGTGCAAAAGAAGAAATTGTTGAAATTGTAGAATTCCTTAAGAATCCAAAGAAATATACTGAGTTAGGTGCAAAAATTCCAAAAGGTGCGTTATTAGTAGGACCTCCAGGGACAGGAAAAACCTTGCTAGCCAAAGCGGTAGCTGGAGAAGCAAAAGTTCCTTTCTTCTCACTATCAGGATCTGATTTCGTTGAAATGTTTGTTGGAGTTGGAGCTTCTCGCGTAAGAGATTTGTTCAAACAAGCAAAAGAAAAATCACCATCAATTATCTTCATCGATGAGATTGATGCGATTGGTCGCGCTCGTGGAAAAAACAATAGTTTTGGATCAAATGACGAACGTGAAAACACCTTAAATCAGTTGTTGACTGAAATGGATGGATTCGGAACGAATTCAGGTGTGATTATTCTTGCGGCAACGAACCGAGCAGATGTTTTAGATAGTGCCTTGATGCGCGCAGGTCGATTTGACCGTCAAATTTATGTTGACATGCCAGACATCAATGAGCGTAAGGAAATTTTCAATGTTCACTTAAAACCAATTAAGTTAGAACCTAATATTGATATTGATTTCTTAGCAAAACAAACACCTGGATTCTCAGGAGCAGACATTGCGAATCTTTGTAATGAAGCTGCCTTGATTGCCGCTCGAAAAGATAAGAAATTTGTCCAAAAACAAGATTTCTTAGATGCTGTAGATCGAATTGTAGGTGGTATTGAGAAAACAAATAAAATAATTACCAAAGAGGAGAAAAAAGCAATCGCTTTCCACGAAGCTGGACACGCAACAATTTCATGGTTATTAGAGTTTGCGCATCCACTTGTGAAAGTGACGATTGTTCCTCGTGGTCAATCTTTGGGAGCTGCTTGGTATTTACCCGAAGAAAGAAGTATCACCACTACAGAGCAAATTTTAGACGAAATGTGTTCAGCTTTGGGTGGACGAGCAGCAGAACAGTTGATTTTCGGAAAAATTAGTACTGGAGCACTAAGTGACTTAGAAAAAGTTACAAAGCAAGCGTATGCAATGGTTAGTATCTATGGTTTGAATGAGCGAATTGGAAACATTTCGTATTACGATTCACAAGGTCGTGATGCATTTACAAAACCATATTCTGATGAAACAGCACATGTAATAGATGAAGAGGTAAGTAAATTGATTGAATCACAGTATCAACGTGCCTTGCAAATTCTGTCTGATAACAAGGATAAATTAACGATGCTTGCCGAAAAACTTCTAACATCTGAAGTTATTTTCAAGGAAGATCTAGTTGAGATTTTCGGAAAAAGAGCTTGGGAAAAAGAAGAAGAAACAGTTGTTGAAGCAATTGTTCATGAAGCAACAAATGAAGAAATCTTGATTGAACACACTTCCACAGAGTCTTCAGCTGTTAATGAAACAGAAGATTCAAGTCAAGAAGTTGATTCTTCTGAAACAACTGATGCTCCTGAGAATACAGAAGCAACTAAAGATACCGAAGAAACAGAAGAGTAATTTCTGTTTTAATCGAAGCTTAAAACTCCCATTTTGTAAAAACAACTTGGGAGTTATTTTTTTCAACTAGTGAGAATTCTAGAAAAAGAAATTAGGCTGTAAAAATCAAAAAGATTAAATTTGTCGAATGAGTAACCTCGTCCAACGTGCAATCACAGGAGCGCTTTTCGCGATAGTCGTATTAGGATCCATTCTTTGGGGACCTTATGCACAAGCGATTGTATTTTCTGGGTTCATGGTTTTGGGATTGTTGGAGTTTTACAACTTATTCAAAGAACATTCGATTGTTCAAGTTAGCCGAGAGATTGGCGTTTTCATTGGATTATTTATTTTCATTTTATTGGTAGGCTACAGTTTAACCTGGCTCCCAATAATATCAGTTTTGATCATTTTTCCACTGTTTTTTACACTGATTTTGGCTGAACTTTGGAGAAAAAAAGAACATCCACTCATTAATATTTCAGTCCTTGTCTTTGGAATTATTTATGTCGTTTTACCATTTTGGTTAACAATTGACCTTAACCTTCGAGAAACAGATAACAATTTCATGCCACTTGTAATCGGAATGTATTTATTGATTTGGACAAACGACACCTTTGCTTATTTTACCGGAAAGTACTTTGGGAAAACGAAATTGTTTGAACGTATTTCACCGAAGAAAACTTGGGAAGGAACAGTTGGCGGAATTGTTTTCACACTAATTGTTGGTTACATTTTTGGTGCTTTTGTTAATCAAGGTCACGAATTGTTTTGGTTGATTTCCGCAGCATTTATCGCACCATGTGCCATTTTTGGTGATCTATTGGAATCACTATTCAAACGCAGTTTAAACATCAAAGATTCAGGGAACATTCTGCCTGGTCATGGTGGAATTTTAGATCGTTTCGACGCAGCACTTTTTGCCATTCCTTTCTTTTATTGTTGGGCAATGGTTTACGAATATTTTTGAGAATTAGAGTATGACATTACACAGAGAAGGTTATTTAATTATGGCCACGGGCCTTACTATTCTTACGGGAATTCAAATTGGAAACTACTTCCTATTTACGGTTACAGGTTGGCTTTGGCTTTTCTTGCTCTTAACATTGGGAGCGTTAGTAATGGCGTATTTAATCATTCAATTTTTCCGTGTTCCTGCAAGAACTTGCGTGTATTCTGAAAATGATATTTTTTGTCCTGCAGATGGGAAAGTAGTTGTAATCGAAGAAGTTGAAGAAAGCGAATATTTTAAGGATAAACGAATTCAGATTTCCGTTTTCATGTCACCAATGAACGTTCACGCTAACTACAACCCAATTACAGGATTGGTTAAATATGTAAAGTATCATCCTGGGTTATTTTTGGTTGCTTGGCATCCGAAAAGTAGTACCGACAACGAACGATCAACAGTTGTTGTGGAACATGAATCAGGAAAAGAAGTTTTGTTCCGTCAAATTGCCGGTGCTGTGGCACGCAGAATTTGTTACTATGTACAGCCAGGTCAAAAAGTAAAAACCGGAGAAGAATTTGGATTCATCAAATTTGGCTCAAGAATTGATATCTTTTTACCGCTCGATTCTCAAATTAATGTTAAAATTGGCGATGTTGTTAAAGCAAAGCTGACAAAAATTGGAGAATTGAAATAATTAATTGTAAATTCACATCATTAAATAAACACGAATAGCTATGAAAAAAGTATTTTTTGCACTTGCGTTGATGACATTTGTAGGATCAATCGCTACTACAGCTTACGCTGCTTCTAACGGAGTTTCTACTGAGATTAAAAAAGATGACAAAAAGAAGAAAAAGAAAAAAGGATCTTGTTGTTCTGCTGAAAAAGGAGCTGCTTCAGGAACTTGTGCTAAGCCAGGTGAAGGAAAAGCTTGTTGCACGAAAAAACAATAATCCGATTTAAGGTATAAAAAAAGCCATTGGAAATTTCCAATGGCTTTTTTATGTTCTCTACTTTTTCTATTCAACCACTATTCCAACTGGACAATGATCTGAACCCATTATTTCATTTAAGATAAATGCTTCTTTTACGCGTGGTAAAATAGACTCAGAGGCTAAAAAATAATCAATCCGCCAGCCAATGTTCTTACCTCTCGCTCCTGCCCTGTAACTCCACCAAGAATATTTCACTTCTTCACCATTCAAAGCACGGAATGTATCGATCAAACCATTGCTTGTGAACGCATCCATGCCATCAATTTCTTCCTGCATGTATCCTGCTGCTTTGTTGTAGTTTTGTTTTGGTCGCGCCAAATCAATTTCACGGTGAGCAACATTAAAATCACCACAAACAAAAACAGGTTTTTTTGATTCTAATCCTTTCAAATAGGCTAAAAACTCTTGATCCCAAGTTTGTCGATACCCTAAACGCAAAAGTTCGCTTCCAGAATTCGGAACATAAACAGTTACAACAAAATATTCCTCAAATTCAGCGCAAGTTACGCGACCTTCATTGTCGTGTTCCTCTTTTCCAATGTAATAAGTTACAGAAATTGGTTGGTGTTTCGTTAAAATTGCAGTTCCCGAATAACCTTTCTTTTCTGCTTCATTGGCATAGACATGGTAATCTCCAAGCGCAGCAACTGCCTCTTTCACTTGATCAACTGATGCTTTTGTTTCTTGCAAACATATTACATCAGCATTCACATGCTTCATATCCTCAATAAAACTTTTTTGAGTGATTGCGCGAATACCATTCACGTTAAAAGATATCATTTTCATAAGTCTAAAATTACATATTAATTGACATTTTCAAAGTACTTTTCTTTTGGAGATTCGATTAGATTCTTTATAAATCCATCAAGTTTTTTAACATTTTGTATTAGTCTATTGAAAAATAACTTACTTTGGACTAACCAAAAATTTAAAGAGTATGAAAACCAAACTTTTAATTCTGTCTTTTCTGCTATTTTCACCTTTCACAAAATTATTATCACAAGAAACCACAACACAATCTGACAAAAAATGGCGCTTAGAAGTTGAACCTTTAAGTTTCATTTATAAAGGAGTTGGAGGACAAGCCATGTATCAAGTTTCAAAAAAACAAGATTTTAATGTTGGTTTGTATGCAATCACACTTCAAGTTCCTGGTTCACTAGAAAAAAGTTTATTTCAAGGCACAAGTGATGGAACAGATATTCGACTAGGTTTTGAATTAGCAGCTGTAGCTCGATACAAAATTCCAGTATTCAAAACTGAAAGTAATCCTGTTGTTGGTATCATTGCTGGATGGGAGAATTTTCAATTGACTTCAGCAACTCAATCAGATTTGAGAATCGAAACTTTCTTGACTTCTATGTATGTTGGATATGAATTGTACGTCTTCAAAAAAATGCTGTATGTAAATCCGCAATTGCGCGGTGTAACATACATCAAACCTTGGAGTGCTGACAATTCAAGACCGGAAAAATTAAAATCATTTGCGCTGGTGCCATCTTTATCTATCGGAGTGCGCTTTTAATTTGAGAAAGCTGAATACAAATTGATGCGAAATTTAATTTTCCTCCTTTTTTGGAGCGTACCATTTCTTTCATTTTCCCAACTTCTTCCAGCTTCTTTAAACAACAACGCGTATCCAATCGAAATTGCTACTTGCATTAAAAAAGATAGCACAATCGATTTGGAAAAAGTGCGAAGTATTACCAACTTGTTAACGAATCCAACGATAACAAGCTTTCAAGGTATTGTCTTGCCCAAGCGAAAAAAAACAGTCACGGAAAAAGTTAAAGCATTAAGTGAAGATTTGGAATTTGCTGCATACCGAAAAAAGAAAGTCGACCAACAACTGATCGAATCCTTGTATACGTTGCAATGGATTTATTTGTCTTACCTTCAGAAAGCGGATAACGATGCTCAAGCAGCCATTACTATAAAGGAAAAATATGCAATGTTCACAAACTCCATTTTTGGTCTGAGAAAATTGCACATAAAGATTCCCAAAACAGCTAGCTCACAAAATTCAACTGATCTAAGTTCTCCATTTTTCAATGCATTTCCAGACACAATTCGGCCAGAAAATCATTTTGACTTTTTGGCAAAAAAAACGAGTACAAATGCAAAAAACACATCGATTGTTTTGTTGGATTCATGCTCAAAAAATGGTTCAATTCCAAAATTCAATGTACATGACCTTGTCAAAAATGATGAATGGATTATCAAATGGGGTGACGAAATTCATACTGAAATTTTTGCTTCGCACATGTTTGCTGCTTTGGGTTACAATGTTGATTACTCTTACTATTCAAAAAATTTGACGCTTATATTGACTTCAAACTCGGAAGTTAAATCTGCGAAGGAATTGATCGAATTATTAAAATCGATTTATGGGATTGATATTAGCCGATACATTCAAGTTGTAGGAATTATTTCTAACGAAATGATTCTAAATAACGGTCAATTAAAACCTTATTTAGGAAACAACTTTGTTATTTTTTCTGAATGCTTGTTAGAAGCTAGACCAAATCAACTTAAACGAATTGGTTCCTTTTTACCGCTTGCATTGGATAATGAAACACGAACTGAATTAAAAGCATCTTTGCTCGCCCATCAATTCATTGACAATTGGGACACACGAGAAGAAAACACCTTGTTAGCGTTAAAAAAGAACAAAACGACAGTCGCTGAACCAATTGCAATTTTCTCTGACTTAGGAACGTGTATGGGCGTTTCAGTTTCCTGGTTGAATCGTGATTTTAAAGCAGGTCTTGTCAATCAGTTAACGTGGGAAGTCGTAAAAAAGAGAAATAATAAACTCATTTTTAAAAGTCGAATGAATGCTCAAATAGATTTTTACAAGCAAGCCTCGTATTCAGATTTAAGATGGTTGGCTGTTCAACTTGAAAAAATCGATTCGAGCTCATTGCGTTCAATTGTGAATGCGGCAAATTGGCCACCTGAAATAGCAGAATTGTATTTCCATAAAATGGCAGCACGACGAGCATCTATTTTGAAAGCAATGGACATAATTGATTCACATCCGATACAATTCGATCGAAAATTAAATCTTTCTAAAAACGGAGTTCATGTCATACGAAAAGGAAAACTATTAAAACGCACTTATTTGGAAGATTTGCCTGTAAGTTATACCTGTAAAAAAGGACGAATGCGAAATTATGGAAATAAGTAAGTACATATTGTTGATGCTATTTTTCCTTCAGTTGACGAGCATTCACGCGCAATTAACTGAAGACCAACGTAAATTTTCGATTCAAAATAATGATTCGATTTACAAAGAAATAGAATCGCTATCAGATATTGGAGACTTTTCTTTGCTGCAACATAGTAAAGATATTTACTATGACATTTACCTTGATTCTCCAGATTTCACCCTAAAAAAGCATGGCTTTTCACTCCGTTTCAGAAAACGAATTACTCAGAACAACGACATTAGTTATAGTTTTCAATTGAAGTCTGAAATGAATGAAGTCAATTCAATTCGTTTGGAAGCAGAAGAAGATAATCTCGAACTGTATCAATTCATTCAAGGAACAAATAAAGTTTCATTAATTGCCTTACTTGAACCGCTTTTTCAATATACTGAAAATCAAGTTTTATCAGATGTTATCCAACTGAACATTCAGACCATTAATGAATGGATCAATTTCAAATTTGACGCTCCAATCCTGCCCTTTCAATTATTGAAAAACAATGGAAAGCACAATTTTTCAAAAGTAGAACTTTTAGGATTGAAACCTATTCTTGTTGGCCGATCAGAACGTATGCGCTTTCATGGCGTTTTCAATGAGGAAGTAAATGATTCATTGACAAAAATGTATGGCTACAATCGACTTCTAGAAAATGAGTTACCTGAACATTTGAAAAACAAATCTGGGTTGAACTGGATTTTTGAAGCTTCTTTGGATAAAAGTACGTTTTGCACATTTCAGAATAAGAAAGTGGTTCAACTCAGCGAATTGGAAATCGAAAACAAGTTTAATCAACCATCCATTGGCGTTCAATTAATCGACGCTTTCGAGAAGGAATTGTTATTAAACATGAAGCTCAGCAAGGGAAGCAGCTCCAAATATGTACAAGCCGTGAATGTGTTATCGGTCGATGAGTAATTTAAACCAACGAAAGTACGTGAAGATGAATTAACTCAATTTCGAATTCATTAACTTTGTACCATGCAACAATTCGATGAGCAAACACTTCATGATTTAGAATTTTCAACGATTAGAGAATGGTTGGTAAATTACAGCATTGGTCCTACAGCTCAACAAAAATTAGCCAAATTAAGTCCGTCGAATCATTTTCCATCCATTGAATTGGATTTGAAAAAAGTAAATGAATTACTTGCCATTCGCAACAATGGTGAAACTTTTCCTGCATTGGATTTTGAAGAAATTCCATCTGAAATACGTCTGTTAGGCATTAAAAATTCTGTTTTGTCGCTCGAAGGATATATGCGCATCGCGAGAGCTTCGGATTTGGTTAACAGCCTCATTTACTTCTTCAATAAACGCGAGAACGAATACCCGCTTTTATCTGGTTTATTTGACCATGCTTATTATACAACGGAGATTATCGATGCAATTGAAAAAGTTTTTGATCGAGCGGGAAATGTAAAAGATGATGCTTCCAAATTGTTGTATGAAATTCGTCAGAAAATAAAAACGGTTCGCAACCAAATCAATCGCAATTTCGACAAAGAAATTCGCAGGTTGGTGAAAGAAAATGTCCTTGGAGACACAAAAGAAGCTTTTGTAAACGACAGACGCGTACTCACCATTCTTTCAACGCACAAACGCAAAATATCTGGAACGGTAGTTGGCTCGAGTAAAACGGGAAGTTTGACGTTTATTGAACCACAAGTTAATATCGAACTGAACAATGAGTTGGAATTATTACTTGATGACGAACGCAAGGAAATTTACAGGATACTTCAGGCCTTAACAAAAGAAATTGCCGTTTTTCTTCCTTTGATTCAAGCGTATCAATCCATTCTGACTCAATTGGATTTCGTTAATGCAAAAACGCGTCTTGCAATTGAATTGGATTGTGTATTGCCGGGAATTGAACAAGATACGCACATCGAATTAATCAATGCCTATCATCCAATTCTTTGGAAAAACAATAAAGCAATAAAGAAAAAAACCTTGCCGCAATATGTGCGCATGGACAAGTTTTCGCGCATGTTGGTGATTTCCGGTCCAAATGCAGGTGGAAAAAGTATCACACTGAAAACAATCGGTTTATTGCAATTAATGCTGCAATCAGGCTTGTTGGTTCCAGTGAATTCGAATAGTAAAATGTGTTTCTTTCAGCAAATATTGACAGACATTGGCGACAATCAGTCAATTGAAAATGAACTCAGCACCTATTCATATCGTTTGAAACGCATGAAACATTTCTTGGAAGTTTCAAACAAACGAACCTTGCTTTTATTGGATGAATTTGGAACAGGCTCTGACCCAGATTTGGGTGGAGCTTTGGCAGAAGTGTTTTTTGAGGAGCTGTACAACCGTAAAAGTTTCGGTGTCATCACAACGCATTATTCAAACATTAAATTAAAGGCCGATCAACTGAAAAATGCAGTGAATGGATGTATGTTATTCGATACAGAAACATTGGAACCGCTTTATAAATTCTCGATCGGACAACCAGGAAGTTCTTTTACCTTCGAAGTTGCGCAAATAAATGGAATTCCACTTCAATTAATCGAAGAAGCGAAAACGCGACTTGACGAACGAAAAGTAAAAATGGATCGTTTGTTAAGTGAGCTTCAGAAAGAGAAAACCTTCTTAGAACGACCGAATAAAGAACACATTGAAGCGCAAGCACTCGCTCAGACAGCCAAAGAAGAATTTTTGGAACGCAAAAAACGCTACGATGAAAAATTGCGTGTTCAACAAAGCACGATTGAGCGAGACAACAAATACTTGAATGCTGGAAAGAAAATGCTAGGGTTTGTTGATCGTTATATCACAAAATCGCGTAAAAAGGATGCTAATCAAGCCTTAATTGGAGAAATCACGAAGTATTTGGCTGTTGAAAAAGCGAAGATTGAAGACTTTAAATTGTCCGAACGTTTGAAGGTAGAAGCCAATGCGAATAAACCTAAAAAGAAAAAAATCATTAAACCTGAGCAGGACCCGAATCAGCGTCACAAAATCAAATTGGGGTCAACGGTTAAATTAATTTCCACCAAACAAAATGGAACGGTGGAAGCCATCGATGGTGAAAATCTTACCGTCATTTTTGGTTTCATGAGAATGAAGGTCGAAAAAGACAAACTGATGTGGATTAAGTAGGCTGCGGCATTGGTGATTTGTGATTCATGATTCGTGATTTGTGATTTGTGATTTTGGATTAAAACAATGAGAGATAAGAGATGAACGATGAGTTTAACCAATTGAACTCTTGAACCAATTGAACTCTTGAACCTTTGAACTCTTGAACCTTTGAACCCTTTCTTTTAACAATTTTTAATATTTGGCAAGAATTTTGTTTTGTCGGGGAAAAACAGTTTATTTGAATTAAATAAAACCAATTATTATGAAAAAAATCTTAACTATTATCACTGCTGCTCTGTTGTCT